>Ga0068872_10001314_pt1 | contig 20031 bp, 15 predicted proteins | sample NOAtaG_7_FD_66441 | JGI IMG/M metagenome (GOLD analysis project Ga0068872, IMG submission 66441) | Freshwater lake microbial communities from Lake Erie, under a cyanobacterial bloom - NOAA_Erie_Diel1S_2200h metaG | ecosystem: Environmental > Aquatic > Freshwater > Lake | place: USA: Ohio, Lake...
ATGGTCAGCCGGATGATGCTGGCGGGTGGTAACGTTTTGATGCTGGACGAGCCCACGAACCATCTGGATCTGGAATCTATTACCGCTTTCAACAATGCCTTAAAAGACTTTCCAGGAACCGTTTTATTTGCGTCGCACGATCATGAATTTGTTCAGACGGTTGCCAACCGCATTATTGAGCTTGGTCCGAATGGCTGCACCGATCGCCTGACGACTTTTGATGAATACCTGAAAGCTACCGGTAAGATTAAGGAGTAACAGCCTTTAGCTTTTCAAGAGCGTTCACGTGAACGTTTTCCAGTATTCCCTTCCGTAATTCACAAAAATCTCTGTCCCTGCAGGGATGGGTTTGGTGGCCTCTATAAAACAGCGACTTCCTTCCGCCACATACTCAGCATTATTTTTGACTCCGACTATTCGTGAAAGACCTGCAGCGTCGTTGGCGTATCGACCAAAAGTTTTCAGGGAACGGCGCGCATCAATGGCGTGAATCCGATCCACACGCATCAAATAGGGATTCGTACTATCTTCATGCTTGACTTCTTTCCATCGGCATTTCCTGCCTTTGTACTCCACTATACGAGTGCCTTTAGCAATTGGTACAGAAGTAAAAAGTCCCTTGCCCGCTTTTGGTAGGGTGGATTTTTTAACCACTAAAAATTTTTCAAGCAGTGCCATTACCCTTTCTTCTACCAACTCAGCTAAATACCGCGTTACTTCTTTGAGAAAGTCTCTCCGAAGAAATCACCTTTTACCCAGGTCGGCCGTTCTGTTTTATTGGCCACTTGCCAGCCAATCAAAAAATTCAATTTCACATAGGTAGCCGCAGCACCGAAATTAAAAGCTGAGTCCCGGAATTCATCGGAAGGCTTGTGGTAATGAGCTTCCGTCCATTCGTCAATGTATTTTCGTAAATCAAATTTTGGATCCTTTGTCTTAAGGCCGTATTTGACATGAAGGGCCGGAATACCTTCTCTTAAGAAACTGTATTGATCACTGCGCACAAATCGAACCTGATCGGGCATATGATCTTCCTGGACTTCAAGACCAAGAAACTGTGCCGCCGAGGTCACTTCATTCATCAGTGAACTGTGCTTGGCTCCAAGGGGTTCAATAGAAAGTAGAGGAGCAATAAGCGTAGGCATATCGGTATTAACATCGGCAACAATTTGTCCTTTAGGTACTGGTGGATTAGCCGCCAGGTATCGCGAGCCTAGCAATCCCATTTCTTCTGCCGTCACCAATGCGATGAGTACCGATCTGCGGGTAGAAGCATTTTTGTAAAGTTTCGCAATTTCGATTGCACATGAAGTACCGCTGGCATTATCGTGAGCACCGTTGTAGATGGAGTCACCCTTGATGGGGCGACCGATTCCAACATGATCCAAATGAGCAGTATGAATCACAAATTCGTTTTTCAAAACTGGATCCTTTCCGGGAATCCAACCGATGACATTGTAGCTGATCAAATCTCTGTAGCGAGAAGAAGAATTTACACGAACAGTAACACCAAGTGGTTTTGACGGAGACTGTGTACTTCCAATGGCCTCCTTTAACAGAGCTGCTTTAATGGTCGCATTTATTTTCAAATTTGGATGAACACTCATACGACCAGACCCGGCGGATCCATCTTTATTTACAAATCCGTTAAATCCAGCTACTGCATTCATTACAGAGAAGGCAAAAGCCTGATCTGAAGATTCAAGCACGATCATTCCTATCGCTCCCTTGCGACCGGCTATGTCGCCCTTGTTTGCAAGTCCGTTGAAGTGCGCTTTTTCACTTGCTGGAAAATCAGCAGGCGTTCCTCCTTTGAGTACTACTATTTTCCCTTCAACAGAAACGTTGGTATAATCATCATATCCGAGATGTGGCGCAGAAATTCCATAACCAACCCATACCAGCTCAGCTTCAGCAGAGGAAGAAGCCCGGTTCATATCCGGCCATACTATGGCCTGCTTACCCAAGGATAATTTTTGTCCATTCAGATAAAATGAACTGGAGGCAGAATCCACGCTTGCCGTCCGGAGAATCACTTTCTGCAAATAACCCTCATCCCCTTTCGGTTCAATGCCAAGTTTTTTGAATTGACCGATGGCATAATCCACTGCCATCTGATAGCCTTCTGTGCCAGGCTTTCGACCTTTTAATTTATCGTCTGACAAATAGATGATTCGCTCTCTGATCTGCATTGTATCGACCAGAGCTAATGTTTTCTTAATTTTTTTGGTAATGACTGGTTGCCCTGTTGCAGAGAAAACACAAACAGACATTAAAAGAAGGAGTAAAATCCGAGTCATGATGGAGGGTTAAAATTGGAATACAATTTTTCCTGCTTTGTTTGGCAGGAGAATATCGCTGAAAGAGTCAGCGATTTTACTGAAAGGACGAATGGAATCGATAACCGGAATGAGCTTGTGCTTCTGCACGAAGGAAAGCATTTCCGCAAATTCCTGATCGTTACCCATGGTGGTGCCTTGTAGCGAGAGCTGATTCCAGAACATGCGGTACAAGTCTACACTATCCGGCAGACCGTTTGTTGCTCCGTAAAAAACGATGCGTCCATGCGGACGAAGCATCTTGATGAAAGAATTAATTTGATCTCCTCCTGCGCTATCGATTACCAGGTCAAATCCACCTTTGGTTTTCCACAAGTCGGGGAAGGTGGCATCGCGTCGGTAGTTATAAGCACCTTTGGCTCCTAGTTTCAAAGCCTTTTCTATTTTAGCATCGCTTCCAGAAGATACATAGACGTTTGCTCCAGCAGCCTGTGCAAACGAAAAGGCAAACTGAGCTACACCTCCTCCAAATCCGGAGATCAACACATTTTGTCCGGCCGTGAGATGACCACGACGAAAAAGGGCACGGTAAGCCGTGAGTGCTCCCAATGGCAAAGTAGCAGCCTGAAGCACATCGAGGTGTGCGGGCTTTGGCTGAAGTCTATCGACAGGCACGAGTACGTATTCTGAAAAAGTTCCATCCACTGGCATTCCCAGGATGGTATAAAAGCGTGATTGAACTTCAGGATCAGGTCCCCATCCAATATTTGGGTTAATGACTACCTCTTGACCAACCCAGGCCTGATCGGATTCGTCGTGAACACTTTCAACAACACCTGCTCCATCAGAGCCTAATGTGGCCCCGATGCGGATGTTGGGATACTTGCCTTCGCGAATCCATTGATCGCGGCGGTTAAGAGCCACGGCCTTCATTCGGACCAGGGCTTTACCGGGAGTTAATGATGGTATGGGCACCTCGCGGATCTCTATCCGACCGAGTGCGGTTAACTGCAGTGCTTTCACGAATAAAAGATAGTGTAAATCTTTTGCCGGCGATCAACCGGAAAAAGAATTTTTAGAATGGCATATCCTCCGGCTCATCCGTTGTCGGTGGTGGCGGGGTATCCTCATTCAGATCATTCAGTCGACTGCCTCGGGTAATCATACCTGAGAACGGATTTGAATCAGAAGAAGGCATTTCATAGTCACCAAACTTGGTGTATTTGCCAATGAATTTAAGCTTCACGGTATCCAAGCTGCCATTGCGGTGTTTGGCGACAATGACTTCAGCCATACCCTGCGTAGGGTTGTTGTCCTCATCGACTGTAATCTTGTAATACTCAGGACGGTAGAGAAACATTACAATATCGGCGTCCTGTTCAATGGAACCGGATTCGCGAAGGTCAGAGAGCTGAGGACGCTTATCGCCTCCGCGCGTTTCCACACCGCGACTTAACTGAGACAAAGCGATAACGGGAACATCCAATTCTTTAGCGATTCCTTTAAGGGCCCGGGAAATGGACGCAATTTCCTGTTCACGGTTACCACCTGGTTCACCCTTCATAAGCTGAAGGTAATCGATGATAATCAGGGAGATGTTATGTTCTGCTTTCAGTCGGCGGCATTTGGCACGGAGTTCAAGAATGCTTAGCGCTGGAGTATCATCGATGAATATAGGAGCTGAACTAAGCCGGTCCGTTTTATGGATCAACTGAGCCCACTCAAACTGTTCCAGGTTTCCTTTTTTCAGCTTTTCTGATTCCAGCTCAGCCTCGGCAGAGATCAGACGATTGACAAGCTGAACGGAGGACATCTCCAATGAAAAAATGGCGACCGGATGTTTGAAGTCCACTGCTGCATTTCGCATGGCCGAGACCACAAAAGCTGTTTTACCCATACCGGGTCGTGCAGCAATGATAACCAGATCAGCTTTTTGCCATCCGCTGGTGATGCGGTCGAGTCTTGAGAAGCCGGTAGGAACTCCGGTAAGTCCGTCCTTATGATTCTTCTTTTCCTGCAACTCCTTGATAGCCTTATGCATTAAGGAATGCATGCTGTCGTAATTCTTTCGGAGGTTACTGTCAGAAATTTTAAAGATGGACTGTTCTGTTTTGTCGAGAAGCTCAAAAACGTCGTTGGTATCCTCGTAGGCTTCCTGTTGGATGCGGGAAGAAATCTGGATTAGCTCGCGTTTGATAGCCAGCTCAATAATAATCCGAGCGTGATACTCAATGTTGGCTGCTGAACTTACTCGTGAGGTTAGTTCGGCAATGTAAAACGCACCGCCAACGACTTCCAAGGTTCCGTTTTTGCGTAGTTGGGCGACAACGGTTCGCATATCAACCGGCTCGGAGGACTTAAACAGATCCAGGATAGCCTGGTAAATCTGCTGATGCTGTTCGCGGTAAAAATGCTCGGGACGCAAAAACTCGACTACTGAGGTCAAGGCGTTCTTTTCGAGCATGAGGGCGCCTAAAATTGACTCCTCTAGGTCCGGCGCCTGAGGCGGAAGTTTACCGAGACTCTCGGAGATCTCTTTTGGGATGTTCCTGATGGTCCTGGTAACCCCTGTCCTCTGCGCTGAACGCTGCTCCATTTCGTAGTGGTTATTGGATTGAAATGACATATCAAACGTACGGATTCGCAAGGTCTTTCCTTATGCTTACGTCTGAATGTTTTCAACAAAGGATAAACACCGGAATGTGAATAAACCAGAAATCAGGAACACTTTTTCAGTTAAAAAAGAAACTATAAATGACTAAAAATCAGTCACTAATAAGTTTTTAAAAAAGAGGAACTTAAATATAGTTTCTACTTGATAATCTTGAATTCTACCCGTCGGTTCAGACGGCGTCCTTCTTCGGTACGGTTATCGGCCACCGGCTTGGTTCCTCCATACCCTTTACCTTGGATTCTTGAGGACTCTATGCCCTTACCGACCAAATAACCCTTAACTTTTTTGACCCGTTCGTTACTCAAACGCAAATTGAGTGTACGGTCACCACGGTTATCGGTATGCCCCGACAACTCGATACGGATTTCAGGATTGAGTTTCAGAAAATTAGCTACCATGTCCAGCTCATCGTAGGATTCACTGAGTAAGGAAGCGCTACTTTGATGGAATAAGACACTGGACAAGGTCACCACTGTTCCGATCAGGGCAGGTTGCAACACTAAACGGACCTCCAGAATTTGTCGTTTGGCTTGAGCCGCGTCTACCTTTTCTGATCTGCTTATAAATCCTTTATAATCAGCTTCTAAGGTTACCATCTCCTCTTTTGTTACTTCAACTATAAAGGCACCATTGGCATCAGCCGTGATCGTCTTTGTCCCTAAGGTTTTAACAAGAATGGTAGCTGGGATGGGTGAACCAGTATCAGCTGAGACTACCAGGCCCTGGATTCGGACCAATCCTTTTCCAGGTCTTGCCTCCTCCATATCCGGGGTGGGTTTCTTTTCGGGTATTGGTAGTGGCTTTTCCTCTGCTATTACTACTGGGGGGTTGAACTTTACCGAATCCTCCACCCCCATGATTCGAATGTCGCCATAGCCATCGCTATCGCGTGTGGTGGTGTATACAACCCAGTTGCCATTGGTGGCATAGTACAATTCACGACTTTCCGTATTCAACGATCCGGGTAATGCCTTGGCTGCAGACCAGTTTCTCCAGCTATCATCCAGTCTTTCAGAAAGATAAATATCATAACTGCCCTTGGTGCCCGGACGATTGGTTGAGAAATACAAGGTTTTTCCGTCCTCACTGAGAAATGGTGACACTTCCTGATAGGGACCATTTACTTCACGACCCAGATGGACAGGCTCAGACCATCCTTCAGTGGACAGGGTTGCGATATAAATGTCCTCGGCTCCGTAGCTGGTTGGTGCGGAAGCGGAGTAGACAAGAATTTTTCCGTCAGCAGAAAGCCTGGCACCTGTTCCTGGTGAGCGGTTGATAAAGTACGGGATGTAGCTGTTTTCAGGGCGTGACCAACCTACTCCCGACCAGCGACTTACAGAAATTCCTTGTGTATCGGCAGGCGAACCATCGGCTTTATAATGTCCGTAGAGGTAAAGCTCCTTTCCATTTGTTGAAAGACCGATGACCGCATTATAGGCTGAGTTGTTAAGGACAATTAATGGTTCTGGCCGGCTCCACCCCCCTGCTGTGCGTACGGTCATCCAAATGTCACCGAGATCTTTTTTACCACCACCATTATTGGGATGTCCGCTGACCGTGAAAAATAGTAGTGTTCCATCGGGCGAGAATACGGGCGCCTGTTCATCAAACGGACTATTGTAGATCAACTGATTTTCTTGAGCCCAAAGACCAGAAGCTCCTAAACTTAAAACCAGAAAAGTTATGATTACGCGCATCGTTCAAAACAGCATTTACAGGATCCGGTATTTCAACATATAACGCTTACCCATGGATTATCGCGAAGATAGAACCTCCACGGCAGTTTTGAATCATCCCCTGCAAATTCAATACCTATGCGAGTCGTTTTCACTATGGTTTGTTTTGCAATTGCCCGATTAGCGTCTTCAATACGAATGATACTTTTTGATTTAAGTAAATTCAATCCATCGTAACTGATATCGACTCCAAGTGCTTTTGTCAACTTACCTGGTCCGGAGGTAATTCGTCTTTCCGTTTTAGCGCCTGTCCGTTGCTGCATGATAGCGATTCCATCGACAGGCTCGAGTGCGCGAATCAGCACCGCATCCGCCTGACCCTTCGTGTTGGTAACCACATTCAGCAGACTGTGGATTCCATAGCAGAGATAAACATAGGCAACCCCACCTTCCAGAAACATGGTGCTGTTGCGTTTGGTCATTTTGTTTTGAAAGGCATGGCAGCCTTTTTCGCGCCACGAATAGGCTTCTGTCTCCACAATAATCCCGGATGTCCGTCGACCTCCAATGTCAGAAATCAGCAGCTTTCCTAACAATTCAGAGGCAATGTGCGTGACCTCGGGACGAATAAAAAACGACTTATCGGGTTTTGCCAAATCCAGGAAATAAGGGAATAAAATTATTCTATTTTTGCCGCTTCGAAGTTCACTTCAAAAATTTAAAAACATGAAATATTTAGTCTCCATTTTAATGCTTCTGACTGTCTGGACAGCAGAGGCTCAGCTCCAAACTCCTTCCGCAAGTCCTAACGCCACCGTTAGCACGGTGGTAGGTCTTACAGATGTAAAAGTGTCATATGCCCGCCCGCGTATGAAAGGCAGAAAGATTTTTGGCGAGGGTGGTGATTTCCTGGTTCCTTACGGAAAGCTGTGGCGAACAGGAGCCAACAATGGTACCCGCATCTCTTTTTCTGATGATGTAAAAGTTGAAGGAAATTCTATTACCAAGGGTGAGTACTTATTGTTCTCCATTCCTGGCGCAACCGAATGGACAATCACTTTGTATAGTGATCTAAGCCTCGGCGGTAATGTTGAAGGGTATGACAAAACCAAAGAAGTCGCCAACTTCAAAGTTAAGTCCGATCGATTGACGGAGCGCGTTGAAATGTTCACCGTTAACATTACGGATATTGCCGACAACAACGCGGGAGCAAAAGTTCAGCTGGCCTGGGAAAATACTTCAGTTAAATTTGGAATCACAGTGGATTTCGATACTAAAGTCATGAAGTCTATCGAACAGGCCACCCAGGTGAGTCCTTCTGTATTTGGTCAGGCAGCAGTTTACTATTACGAAAATGGTAAAGATTTAAAAAAGGCTCTTGAGTGGATTACCATAGCCTGCAATGCAAATCCTGATGCTTACTGGAATCTGCTTACCAAGGCACGCATTCAAAAAGCTTTAGGTGACAAAACCGGAGCAGCTGCAACAGCAAATTTAAGTCGTGCAGCGGCTGTAAAAGCAAAGAATGCCGATTATGTTAAAATGAACGACGACCTACTCAAAACATTGAAGTAGTCGTTGCATCTCTTATATCAAAAAAGGCAGGGGTTTACACTCCTGCCTTTTTTGTTTGGAAGGTATGGATACCCCACTGCACCATCAGTCCAACCAACACCACAGTGAAACAACTGATGAAATTATAATGCAGAAAGGCAACCTCTTCTTTTTGGAACAAGTAGAGGTAAATAATAACGGATTCAGCGATAATGGCCCCTACAAAGACAGCTGTAGAGCGAATGAAAGGGATGAAAAAACCAGTCAGGAACATTCCCAACAATGTCCCGTAAAAAAGTGATCCTACGATATTGACAAACTGTATAAGATTTTCCGCTTGATTGGCCACCGAAGCATAAAAAATTGCAATACCCGTCCACAACAACGCAAAGAATTTAGACGCTTTAACATAGTGCGACTCCGTAGCGTTGGGCTTTAGTATGCGCTTATAAATATCTACGGCTGTTGTAGAGGACAATGCATTCAACTCAGAGGCCGTACTCGACATTGCAGCCATAAAGACCACGGCTAGCAACAGACCGATTAAGCCGTGAGGAAGATGGTTCATGACAAAGTTTATAAAGACATAATCTTTATCCTGAGTTTTAGCGCCGGGAACAGCTTTTTCAATTTCAAGCCGAACCTGTTCTCGGATTTCTTTTTCTTTTTTTCCCAGGCTTTGCCACTGTTGTCTGGTCGTGGAACGATCGCCGCCATTTTTTAGCTTCATTACCATGCCAGTGGCTAGCGTACTCTTTTGCTGATGGAGCTCTCTATAAACCACTTCCAGACTATCGGAAACTCCGGCGGAGCGTGCCTGTTGGTATAAGGATTGATTATGAAAAACTGGAGGCGCCTGAAATTGATAGAATAAAAAAACCAGAATTCCGATGTAAAGGATAATGAATTGCATCGGAATCTTTAACAACCCATTAAAAATGAGTCCCAGTTTACTCTCGGTTTCATCTTTACCTCCCAGGTAGCGCCCGACCTGCGATTGATCCGTTCCGAAATAAGCCAGAAATAGGAAGAGTCCACCGATAAGACCGGACCAAATGTTGTAGCGATCGGACAGATTGAATTCGGTACTGATGAGATTCATTTTACCCATCTCCCCTGCCAACCGAAAGGTATCGGTAAAACCAACCTGATCAGGCAAATGATAAAACGCAATTCCACCAGCCAGCAACATACCAAGCATGATGATGGTGAGTTGATACTTCTGGGTGATGCTTACGGCACGTGTACCTCCACTGACGGTGTACACCATCACAAACCCTCCAATCATAAGGGTAGTCCATCCAATCGTCCAACCTAAAATTGTAGATAAAATCAACGAAGGCGCATAAACGGTGATGCCAACGCTCAATCCACGCAAAAACAAAAATAATACAGCTCCCAGCGTACGTACTTTAAGATCAAAACGATTTTCGAGGTATTCGTATGCCGTATAAACTTTTAATCTGGTGAAGAGCGGTACAGCCGTGAGACATAGTATGATCATTGCCAAAGGCAAACCAAAATAAAACTGAAGGAATCGCATACCATCCTCGTAGGCTTGTCCCGGGGTCGAAAGAAACGTAATGGCACTAGCCTGCGTAGCCATAATCGATAAGCCAACATTCCACCAAGGAAGTGATTTGTTTCCCAACATATAACCATCCATGCTATTTGTGCCACGGGTTTTCCAATATCCGTAAAGCACAATGATGGTCAACGTAGAAAACAATACAATCCAATCGATCAATAGCATGGCTAGTTGGATTGATTCAAGTGGTTGGTGATCCAGGCATAAACCAGAAGCTGAGTCAGCATGACAAGGATGAGCAGCCAATACCAACCACGCCACTTAGAGAACACAGGAGGTTTAGAGGTATTTTCCATTAAGGAATTAGTGAGGTGCGTTTTTTAAGGAGAGCAAGTTAGCAAACAACTTATAAGCTCCAGGTACACCTTCAGGAAGTTGCCTGAAGAAGGAAAGTCCAGTGTACACGTAGTTACCGGAGCCATATTTGGCAATCAGCAAACTTCCCAATCGTTCAGGTTCGTTTTTGTCGTTCATAGAGAGCAGCGGAACGTAGGCGGAATCCCATTTTCCCGGAAAGTACAATCCCCGTTCCTGAACCCATCCATTGAAATCCTGAGCATTAATCAGGTTTGGAAATTGAAGGGCAGCGTGACGAGGAGCCAAAATTTTAACCTCAGCGTTTTCTTCTGTTACTCGTTCACGCGAAATGGTTAGCGGATAGGGAGCAAAATGATCCACAGCCACGTCACCACTGGTATTGTATTGGGTGATCAGGGTTCCGCCGTTTTCGCAATAACGCAACAACTCAGGCATAATGGAACGTATTTCTGGATTGGCATTCAATGCACGGATACCCAGTACGACCGCATCAAAGTCTTTTAGTGCTTCTGCCGAAATCTCTTCATTTTTCAATTGGATTACACCCACACCAAGTGAGCGCAATGCTGCTGCTACCTCATCTCCAGCTCCTTCTACATACCCAATACGTTTAGCATGGACCTGAATGCTTTCACGAATCAAGCGAATCTCGGAGGGCGGTTGAAGGGTCTGAACAGGGATATGGTCGTACTTAATTTCCTCAATCGAAGACCGCCATTCTTTTCCGTCGATTGTAGCCACAATTTGCACCAGCCCTTCGCCGGAGGTTTCCGGAGGCTGGACCTCAAATTCAAAAGACGACTGCGCACCACGACGTTCAAGCATAAAAGTTGCCTGATCAGGAAGCACTTTCCATCCTTGCGGAGTCACTAAGCGCAGAGTACCCTCCTGCCTTCCAAAACCAAGTGCGCGTACATCTATTCGGATTTTCTTTGGATCCTGTGTGGGGAATAATTCTAATGTTTTACGAGGCTCAATAGAAACAGGAGGCGTAATCTCAACAGGTCTGTAAACCTCGCCCCGAACCGGATCAGTCCATTTATAGAGGACCGGAACAGTTAATTCAAGTGCAGCGCCATTTATAGTTAATGAGATTTTACCTGAGAGCGCAGAAGGATTTTCAGGTAATCCAATATATTCAGGATTGTTCACGGTGAATAATCCTGTTCCGTGTTTTTCTTTTAACCAATATGGTGGCGACATCGGAATATTTTCTGGAATTCGTATTTTAAAATTCACCATCGATTGCTGATGAGCCTCCAATGGTTTATTAAGAACCGAATCAACATTCAACTCAAGAAATTTCATTTTACTGATGGTGATCTGTTGACCACTTCGGTTTTGAATTTCTATCGATAATGAGGTTGTTTTGCCAGGAGACTGAAAATAATGATCCGCTGTCACTTCAGCGTAGAGCCCGAGACAATCGCGAAGCAGCTCATCGACCTCTACTAATTTTCGATCCCTCCAGATACTAGGTGAGAGTTGTCGGATTTGAGCCCGGATGCTGAGCAATTCTGGTACAATTAGCCAAGGTTGATCGTCCTTGAATTTCCCCTGCGCCTTCTGAACTGCTGCATCAATGGACTTACCATTTGAAATTCGCTTCCATGATAAATCAATTACCTCCAGCAGGTCTTTTTTTACTGAGTCCCCACGCTGTAATTCAAAAAATTCCGGAGTGTAGCCACGACGTGCCCTGCTTCCAAAACCCTGACTTTTATGCATTGAACGGCTGGTTGCCGAAAGCTCAGGATAGGAAACACCGAGCAATGGGTTAAATCCACCCATATCGATGGTAATGACTCCAGGCGTGGACTCATTAATACTTTGGTTGAAGAATCGACTTACATTTAGAAACACCCTTCGCGGTTTCCAGAGTCCATATTTTTTAGCCAGCTCAGGAAATACTGTTGGATCATCAGCCTTATCAAACGCTTCCAGTGCCAACAAAGCAGAAGAAGTATGGTGACCGTGACCGGCACGACTATCCGGAGGAAAGCGGCAAATGATAATATCCGGTTTAAAACTTCGAACCACTTTAAGAACATCATGCAGAATGGCCTCTTTATCCCAAATAGAGAGCGTCTCTTCGGGTCCCTTCGAAAATCCAAAATCATTTGCACGTGTGAAGAATTGAATACCGCCATCCACCCTACGAGCCGCCAATAGTTCCTGAGTTCTGATTAACCCTAACTTATCTCTGAGTTCACCGCCGATCAAATTTTGTCCGCCATCGCCTCTGGTTAAAGATAAATATGCCGTTGTAAGGTTTCGCTCGTTGGCGTAATAACCTATAGCCAGCGTGTTTTCATCATCAGGATGGGCAGCAATGTAGAGTACAGAACCAAGGGTTCGCAGCTTTTTTAATTTTAACCTAATTTCTCCTGAAGTTGCCTGAGGCCTGTATTGAGACTGGGCCACTAAACTCGTCAGAAAAAAAATCAGGAGTAAGTATCTGTATTTCATGTGGTAGTGTCCCCTCAGCTGCAAATATGGGCAAAAGGTCCAAAATCAGGACTTGGATTTGGGGTCCGGTAGATTGAAAATTAGCGTGATTGGATTTATCTTGTAATCCCTTTTGAATAAACCCGTGAGTTTAAACGTTCATCGGCATACTAGTATTCTTCATTTTAATGAAGCCATCAGCAAACAAGCTGCTGCCTTGATTCGAATTTCACTTGTATCAACAGGTCAAGCTTCCGTGCTCCTTTCATCAGAGCCTGAACTGGAGGGAATTCTCACCTTACTTTCGGCTTCGGAAGGAATTGATTGGAGTAAAGTGACTCTTTTTTGCTTGTCCGACTTCCTGGGTGTTTCACGTTCCTCAAGGCTCAGTATGCAAAATGATTTACATCGAAAGTTACTAGCTCAAAACCCAGCCATTTCAACCAAGGCACTCATTAACGGCGAAAGCGTTCCTTCTTCCGAGGTTACTCGACTTTCCTTTTTAATCAATCAGCAAACCATTGACCTGGCTTTGCTCAGTCCAGGTGAAACCGGTGCCTTAGGTTTACTGGAATCTGCGTCATCCGAAATCAGCACTATCGATGGGTATTCCTTGTGCGAGCCAAGCGATTCCATCCGCAAATCCTTTGTTCAGCCGAATCGGTTTAAATCCATCAACGAGGTTCCTCAAAGAGGCATCACACTCTCAACCAAATCGATTCTTCGAGCCAAAAACATCCTTTGTTGTTTGGAGGGAAACAAAAAATCAGCTTTACTAAATCTGCTAGATGATGGCGTAATAACGGACGCCCCAATTGGCGCCCTTAAGAAACATCCAGCATTGCATATTCATTTGGGACCTTCGATTTCCGTTAATCCGGCTGCCTCGTGAACAGACGAAAGGCTCTGGTCACCAGCGGGTTGGGTGTGCTACTCCCATTCACCGGAGAATTAAAAGCTGGTGATTTCGCATATCACCAATCAGAAAATTTAAAAATTGGAATGGCGGGCTATTCATTCGCCCATTACAAAGGAAATATAGATCAAGTCATTTCCGTGATGCAGGCCACCGGGGTAAATCACATGACCTTGAAGGATTTTCAACTCCCCTACTCTTCCAATCAGGAGCAAGCAGCAGCGATCATCACGAAGTTACGCACTGCAGGAATTGAGCCTTATGGACTCGGTGTGATTTATATGGAAAGCGTGCAGGATGTAGAAAAGTTTTTTTCTTATGCGGCTACCGCCGGCATTTCCCTCATAATTGGATCTCCGGCACCCGAATTACTTCCTGCAGTTGAAGAGAAAGTAAAGACTACCGGAATTCGTATTGCTATACATAACCATGGGCCCGAAGACAAGCGTTATCCAGATATTGATTCCATTTATGCACTAATTAAGAACAAGAACTCAGGCATGGGTATTTGTCTGGATGTTGGGCACTCCTTCCGATGCGGTCATGACCCAGCTGACATGCTGAAGCGTTACGGTAGCAGAGTAATGGACATGCACATTAAAGACGTAACGGAACCAATACCGAGTGGTACCTCGACAATTCCCGGACGCGGAAAGCTAAACCTTAGGGGTGTATTTGAAGCAGCCGTTTCGATGGGTTATCAGGGATTTTGCAGCCTTGAATACGAACGACCTGGTGATCCGGCATTGGGCATCGCCGAAAGCATTGGTTACATGAAGGGGCTGATGAAGGGACTCTCCCGTTGATTTCAACCGTAAAAAGTTAATCCCACGTCTCAATTTTTCCGTCGCCAATCCGGCATTGTGTATCTTCGCGGCTTCTAAAATTCACACATGATTGCCGTCGACGGAGTAGGCGTTGAATTCAGTGGTACCACCCTATTCAGCAATATTACTTTTAATATCAATGAAACGGACCGTATTGCCCTTATGGGTAAAAATGGAGCCGGAAAGTCAACCTTATTAAAAATACTGGCTGGTGTTTCCAAGCCTACCTACGGTAAGGTTTCGGCTCCTAAAGACGCAGTCATTGCCTACCTACCGCAGCATCTGTTGACGAAGGATGACAGCACGGTTTTTGAGGAGGCCGCTAAAGCATTTTCGAAGATTCTTGGCATGAAAGCGCGCATGGAGGAGCTCAACAAAGAGCTCGAAACCAGAACCGACTACGAGTCAGACGCTTACGCAAAGATCATTGAGGAGGTCTCAGAACTCAGTGAAAAATACTATTCCGTTGAAGAAATCAATTACGACGCCGAAGTAGAAAAAACACTAATGGGCCTCGGCTTCGAGCGCAGCGATTTCAACCGTCCCACAACTGAGTTTTCCGGAGGATGGCGCATGCGCATCGAACTGGCAAAAATTCTTTTGCAAAAGCCTGATCTGATTTTATTAGACGAACCAACCAACCACATGGACATCGAGTCTATTCAGTGGCTGGAAGAATTTTTGGTTAATCAAGCCAAGGCTGTAATTGTCATCAGTCACGATAAAGCTTTTGTCGATAACCTGACCAACCGGACCATTGAGATTACCATGGGTCGGATCTATGATTACAAAACCAACTACAGCCATTACCTGCAGCTCCGTAAAGAACGTCGGGAACAACAGCAAAAGCATTTTGACGAACAACAACGACAGATTGCAGAGATCACCGAGTTTATTGAACGATTTAAAGGAACCTACTCAAAAACACTTCAGGTACAATCGCGGGTGAAGATGCTCGAAAAGATAGAAATTGTTGAAGTGGATGAAGTAGATACTTCGGCTCTGAACCTAAAATTTCCTCCGGCGCCTCGCTCAGGTAATTATCCAGTGATCGTGACGGAGCTCACCAAAGCGTATGGTGAACACCTTGTCTTCAAAGATGCCTCGCTGACCATTGCACGAGCTGAAAAAGTTGCCTTTGTGGGCAGAAATGGAGAGGGTAAATCAACCATGATCAAAGCCATCATGGGTGAAATCAATTACGAGGGAAAAGTGCAGGTAGGTCATAACAGCATGATCGGTTATTTCGCACAAAATCAGGCCTCGCTTTTAGATGGCGAGATGACCGTATTCGAAACGATCGATCGGGTTGCGGAAGGCGACATCCGGACTAAGATCAAAGATTTGCTTGGAGCCTTTATGTTTGGTGGGGATAGCATCGATAAAAAAGTAAAAGTATTATCGGGCGGTGAACGTACCCGATTGGCCATGTTGCGCCTGCTGCTGACCCCTGTGAATCTGTTGATTCTGGACGAACCTACGAACCACCTGGATATCAAAACCAAAGAAATTCTGAAGGATGCTTTAAAGGCTTTTGATGGAACATTAATTCTGGTCTCTCACGATCGTGATTTTCTGGATGGACTTGCTAACAAAGTATTTGAATTTGGACACAAACGTGTTCGAGAGCATTTTGAGGACATCAATGGATTTCTCCGCAACAAAAAAATGGAGAACCTCAAAGAAATTGAACGGAAAAAAAGCCAGAAGTAATCAAATTTTAAGTCTTTGTATTTCCAGGGTGGCTGCAACCTAAGTCACTCTTTTAGCATCTTTACATCATAACCCATTTTTGGCTATGCAGCGTCTTTTTATTCCCTACATGATCGTATCTGCGCTTGTAATCGGATATCTGATTTTAGAAATTCAGAAGTTAAAAGAACCAGGAATTCTTCATACGCGGGGAATAATTATTTCCGATAGCCTTGGCCGTGAACGCATTTTAATTGGCGCTCCCTTTCCGTTTTCTAAAGACAGGGTCCGTACGGATACCAATGAAGTCCGAAAGCACTGGGCCAGTCGATTTGAAGAAAATGAGTATATGGGATGGTACAAAGATTACTTCCATGGAGGAAATGGAATGCTCATCATGAACGAGGATGGATTTGACAAAGTCCTTTTAGGTGATGATCTCGCCGACCCGAATACAGGTCAGCGCAACGGACGACCAACTGGCCTGTTATGGAATGACGAAGCAGGATTTGAACGAGGAGGTTTGGGATTGAACCAATTAAAAGAAAATGGTAAATACCGAAACATACTTGGCTTCGATGATGAGACTGGCGAAGCCTTTCATATCGGTCTGTTGGAAGATGGCAGCAAAATGATTCGCATGGCCTGGGCCGACTCCACGTTGCTTATTGGCCGTGGCTCAAAAGGAAACTTCCTCTTTAACAATCCAAAATCATTTGTGGGCATTCAGCTGCGTTCGGAGAATGATCAGCACGGCTATCAGGAAAACTGGATTGGAAAAAAATGAGGGATTGATTTTCCAAAAGATCACTCAGCCGGAACTTCCTTTGGTTTAATCGGAAACCAAATGGAAGCAAGAAATGAACACACCAGTACACCCAAAACTATCAGCAAGGAAACGGTTGATGACATGTGGTAGATGGGATTGAGGACCATCTTCGCTCCAATAAATGCCAGGATTATCGCTAATCCAAATTTCAGCCTGGAGAACATGTGCATAAAATTGGCCAACAAGAAAAAAAGTGAACGTAGTCCGAGAATGGCAAATATGTTTGACGTGTATAGGATAAAAGGATCTCTGGAAACAGAGAAAATCGCCGGAATTGAATCAACTGCAAAGATGACATCCGTAAACTCAACCACACCAACAACCACAAACAAAGGCGTCACAAGTTTTTTTCCGTTTTGAATGGTGAAGAATTTATCACCATCAAATTCCTTGCTAACAGGAAAGATCCTGTAAATCATTCGCGCGCCAGGGCTTTTACTAAAATCGGTTTCTTCATCATCCTCGGCATTGACAAACCACGATTTAATTCCGGCATAAACGAGAAAGAATCCAAAGACAAGCAGCAACAGATTGATCCGGACAATTTTACCTGCTACGGTAATTTCAGGCAAATAGGTGAAATTGATCATTTCAACCCCGACAAAAATAAAAATAGCTCGAAAAATAATGGCACCGATAATTCCCCAATACAATACCTTATGCTGATACTCCCGACGGACGTTGAAAAAATTAAATACCAGAATAAATACAAACAAGTTATCAACCGAAAGGGCCTTTTCGATCCAATAGGCTGTTTGGTATTGCGCAAAAGTTTCCAAAGCCATTTCATTCGACGCAGTCAAATAAAGGAAACCACTGAATAGCATCGATAACCCGATCCAGGATACGGACCACCAAATAGCCTCTTTATTGGAAATCTCGTGACTCTTTTTGTTGAATACACCCAAATCAAGGATCAACATACCCAACACAACCACAGCGAAAACACCAATAACAAAAGGATTAGAACTTAAATTTTCCATTACGAGATTGTGGGGTAACCGAATTGCACTTTAATAGGGCGCAAAGATACCCAAAATTTCACCCACCCTTAAGGTAGATTATCGGGAAACAGTGAACCAGGCTAATCCAGAAATCGGAACTCCGGCAGACGAAAGACCATTAAGCTGAATTAAAAATTTACCTTCTGTGTCCGAGGTGAAAAACTCAATTTCGCCGTTAGTGGAAGAGGTCATCAGATTATGGTTGAAGTAGAGAAAACGACGGCGGTCAGGCATACGATCATCACGCGATTGAATGGTGGTGTAGGCAGGTGCTTTAAAAATTCGCTTTTCTTCCAATGAAGTTAAGTCCACCACTGCACTCCGTGGATCGGGAGAAAGTCCTGCCATCTGACCGTCGTATGTACTTAAACTGATCAAACCTTCACTCACCAACGGACCAGTAAAATATTTTCTAGCGATGACATCAATTCGCTTAATCTTCAAGGCATCCACCTCAAATAACTTATCGGCATCGGCGACAGGAACACCATCTAGCAAAAGCATTGGAGACTCATTGAACATTCGATTTACCTCCTTATCCTGAACAATCAACCGGAAGTGTCCTGCCCGCTTTCGCACCCAAACCCCTTTTACAAATTCCCGCATCACCTCTTCTAGTGAAGGAAAGCGAACATAATCATCTAATTGATACTGCTCATCGGGTTGACCATAAAACGGAGTGCTGTCTGCAGCAAGTGTTGAACGACTGAAAAAGGTCTCCTGCTCACGATAAATATCCTGCACCTGCATGTCGATGCTCCGTTGAGTAAGTGCAGCAGCTTGCGAACTAAAAAGTCTAACATCCTGTGGATTCCAATTCTTGAATGCCGAACTAAAAGGATCCTCCGCTACAACACGTAAAGTAGAATCATTTTTTTCAGGCTGGATGATCAGTCTGCCGCCAACCTGCCCCGGCTTTACCTCAAAATACAAACGACCAGACTCATCACTTCGAGCCGTATATAGGCGAATCATTTTTCCAGGACTGGATAGATAGGCGGTTTTCCCAGCAACCGGGTCTGTGCCAGAAATTCCTTCGAATTTGGCAGTAATTAAATGAGACTTCAGCTCAGGGAGATAACGGGGCTCCGGAGAGGCCTGAACAAACAACTCTTTCCAATCAAATCTTCGCCAGCCGTGCGTAAGCATAAGCAGATCTGCCACTGCTGAAACTTCCGGATCATCGGAAAAATAAAATGCTGGTGATTCCACCTTTCCGTGCAGGTCAGAGGACAGATACAAATAAGAAGTTATGTCATCTTGATCCACAAGTGAATCAGCTTGAACTACCGATACGGATAAGCGCGTGAGAGAATCCTGAATACCGCTAAACCCGATTCGGCCCTTTGAACGAATGGCATATACCGATTGCCCAGATTGAACAGCAAGACTTTGTACATCAGGCTTTTTAAAATACAATCGCTCCAGAATTGGTTGCATTTGCTCATTGAAAAACGTCAAGTGATTGATTCCGGGTGCCAACAAAGTGGCACTCAATTCAACCTGCCCCCTACCATCGCGAAGGGTAACGGACCTATCAGCAGAAACAACTGACCGACAATGAAGCACCAATCGTAAATTCTCAGATCGATCTGGTGTGGATGAATACACATCAACCTTTACGTTTCCGTTCGGATCAGGCTTTACATTCAACGTCATCCCGGATTTCCGAATTTCCGGCAATTGCGCGGCTATCGCCTGACCATTCAAGTCTTTGAGTACTACGGTATAAGAACGATCGGACTTTGGAGTAAATTTAAAATCACTGAAACCAAATTTTTTGGTAGAGAACCTGGCCACCGTATCACCCTTTGAAAAGATAAAACCCGTAGCCTCTGCCCCGCTTCCTTTTCCGTCGTACACATGTACCCCCACACGCGACGGTAACCCATCGACAAGATATCCACCTTCCGGAAAAAATTCAGCCCGTGCGCGTGTTAACCCTATGGATGAAGTAACCGACTCCGGTGCCCGTAAGGTATTTACAATTTGAATTTCACGATGAAAGTAAAACTCAGGACTTGAATTTTTCATCCAGGAAGTGTAGGCCCGAAACAAGTACTTTCCCGTCTGGAGTGTAGCCGGCAAATAAAAAGAACCATATCCGGAACCTCCATCGATCACAATTTTATCCTGTAACACAACTTTATTTTCACGACCCAACAATTCCACATAAGCCATTTTGCTTAGGGCGGACGGACGGTGGGATTGTGCGTCTGTTAC
>Ga0068872_10001320_pt1 | contig 19995 bp, 20 predicted proteins | sample NOAtaG_7_FD_66441 | JGI IMG/M metagenome (GOLD analysis project Ga0068872, IMG submission 66441) | Freshwater lake microbial communities from Lake Erie, under a cyanobacterial bloom - NOAA_Erie_Diel1S_2200h metaG | ecosystem: Environmental > Aquatic > Freshwater > Lake | place: USA: Ohio, Lake...
CGTTGAACGTTCAGCATGTCCCACATGTGGTTCGTGCTCGGGCATGTTCACCGCAAACTCAATGAACTGCCTTACCGAAGCACTTGGACTTTCACTTCCGGGTAACGGAACGCTTCTGGCAACCCATGCCGACCGCGAGCAACTGTTCTTGCAGGCGGGTCGAACAATCGTCGATCTCGCAATTCGCTATTACGAGAAGGACGATGACTCCGTCCTTCCCCGGGTAATTGCCAACAAGACGGCATTCGAGAACGCCATGGCACTTGACGTCGCTATGGGTGGCAGTACCAACACTGTTCTGCACATCCTCGCTGCAGCCCACGAAGGTGAAATCGATTTCACAATGGCAGACGTCGACGCTCTCAGCCGTCGCTTGCCGAACATCTGCAAGGTTGCACCTTCTACCGAGAAGTACCACGTCGAAGACGTACACCGTGCTGGAGGCGTCCCCGCGATTCTCGGTGAACTTGAGCGTGCCGGACTTATCGACGCAACAGCACCGACCGTGCACAGCTCATCGCTGAAGGCTTCACTCGATGAGTGGGACATCATGCGCGATACCTGTACGGCCGAAGCGCGCCATTTCTGGAGCGCTGGTCCGGCGGGTATCCCCACACAGGTCGCGTTCAGTCAAGATACGCGTTGGCCCTCTCTTGATGATGACCGCGAGAACGGCTGCATTCGTTCTGTTGAACACGCGTACTCAACCGAAGGTGGCCTCGCAGTTCTTTTTGGAAATCTTGCTGCCGACGGTTGCATCGTCAAGACCGCTGGCGTTGACGAATCGATTTTCAAGTTCACAGGTACCGCTCGTGTGTACGAAAGCCAAGACGCAGCTGTCGAAGGCATCCTCAGTGAAGAGGTTGTTGCCGGAGAAGTTGTCATCGTTCGCTACGAAGGCCCCAAGGGCGGACCGGGCATGCAGGAAATGCTCTATCCAACGACGTACATCAAGAGCCGCGGGCTAGGCGAGAAGTGTGCCCTGCTGACCGATGGTCGTTTCTCTGGCGGAACCGCGGGCCTCTCTATCGGTCACGTTTCTCCTGAAGCAGCCGAAGGCGGGCTCATCGGTCTGGTTCGTACTGGTGATTCCATCATCATCGATATCCCGGCTCGATCGATCACGCTCGATGTTTCCCCGGCAGAACTCGCCGATCGTCACGCCCATGAAATCGCCCGCGGTGACGATGCCTGGACACCAACGAATCGTGATCGCAGCGTTTCGCTTGCGCTTCAGGCATATGCCGCCATGACGACATCGGCGTCACGCGGTGCCATTCGTGACCTGTCTCAACTCCAGCGCCACTAGAACTCAACGCGATTCAAGCACCGGTGAATTGTTGAACGAGGCGTGACCGATACAACTTGCCGGCATCGCTGCGGGGGAGTTCGTTGACGATGAAAACCCGCTTTGGCGTGAGTTGTGACCCGATGGTCTCTCGGCAATGGTCAATCGTCGACGCGATCATCGCGTCGGAGTCGGCGCCATCGGAGATCACGATTGCTGCGGCGACGATTTCGCCGAGGTCGTCATCGGGAAGGCCGAAGGCGGCGCCGTCAATGACACCAGGAGCCTCAGCGAGTGCCTCGTCGATGCGGGCCGGATAGATGTTCACCCCACCGCTATTGATGCACTCGGCTGTTCGGCCTGACAGGAAGAGATAGCCGTCGGCATCGATACGGCCGCGGTCGCCGACCGTGTACCAATCGCCGCTTCCGTCGTAGGTCGTGGCGGTCTTCTCGGGGTCTCCGTGATAGCGAAACTTGGAAGCACTGAAGAACCACACGGTTCCGACTTCGTTGACATCGGCGGCGGAGCGATCGTCGCGACGAATGCGAAGACGTTCAGGGTCGACGCGTCCCACGCTGCCTGGGTGGTCCAGCCACTCCTGCGGTGTAATCCATGTACCAGGACCTTCGCTGGCGGCGTAGATCTCGTGAATCACTGGCCCAAACCACTCGAACATCGACTGTTTCGTGGCGACGGTGCAAGGCCCAGCGCCGTGGAGAACAAATCGAAGCGTCGAGACATCGAATGAATCGCGATCGGGAACCGCCAGCATGCGATTGAACATGGTGGGAACAAAGAAGGCGTGTGTAACCGAATTGTCGGTAATGAGTTCAAGGGCTTGACGTGGATCGAATCGGTCCATGAGTACAACAGTGACGCCCGCGCCGAGAGGCCATTCCAAACACAATCGGCTCGGGCCAGAGTGGTAGAGCGGAGCAGTGCACAGCATTGAGTCGCCGTTGTCGCCGTCCATTCCAAACATGGCAACCATCGCTGTGCCAGCAGCGGCGGCGGACGAGGAAGGTTGAGGGTCGTGGCGAACGCCTTTCGGGCGACCGGTGGTTCCTGAGGTGTAGATCATCTGCGTGCCGCGAGGACGTTCCGGTGCAGGCGTAGAAACTGACGAGAGCGTGTCATCCCACGAATCAAAACCAGCGATTGGTCCACCAATTGCGATTCGAAGCACGAGCGAATCAGGAGCAGCTTGGGCTTGATGTGTAAAGACTGATTCCGCAACGAGGGCTTTGGCGCCAGAATCTTCGAGCACGTACTGAACGTCGTCTGCTTCAAGATGCCAATTCACAGGAAGCAACGTGACGCCCGCACGTAGTGCCGCTTCATAAGTAACCATCCATTCCGGTCGGTTACGGCAAAGCAACGCAACGACATCACCATGTCCCAGGCCTGCGGCGGCGAGTGAGGCAGCGACGCCATCAACATCGTGATCAAGTTGACCGAACGTCATCACGCTTCCGTCAGTGGTGATGATGGCGGGACGATCGGGATCGCGTTGGGCGATCGCAGTTATCTCGCGGCCGAGTGAATGGAGGTCTGCGTCGATCACGTTGATCCTGGTGCGCTGGGAGAACTGTGGTGAGAGTGATGGTACGTGGGCTTTCATGTTCAGGAACTTCGAAGGCAATCGAAAACAACAAAGGCCCCGCCGAAGCGGGGCCTTTGTACTGCAGAAGTGAAGATGATCAGGAGAGACGCTCGATGATCATCGCCATGCCCTGGCCGCCACCGATGCACATGGATTCCATGCCAATGGTGCCGCCGGTGTCCTCAAGGCCATTGAGGAGCGTGGCCATGATGCGGGCGCCGGTCATTCCGAAAGGATGACCGAGGGCGATAGCGCCGCCGTTCACATTGAGCTTGTCCCAGCTGATGCCGAGGTGCTTGGCCGACGGAACGACCTGTGCAGCAAATGCTTCGTTGATTTCAACGAGGTCGATGTCATTGATGCTCATTCCGGCGCGGGCCATTGCCTGACGGCAGGCTTCGACCGGGCCGAGGCCCATGATCTCGGGGTCGATTGCGCTCACGCCCGAGGAGATGATGCGAGCGATCGGCGTAAGGCCGAGTTCCTTGGCTTTGGTGTCGCTCATGACAATGACAGCGGCGGCGCCGTCATTGAGCGGGCAAGCGTTACCAGCGGTGACGGTTCCGTCGGGGCGGAACACCGGCTTGAGCTCAGCAAGCTTTTCCTTGGTGGTTCCGGCGCGAATGCCATCGTCTTGCTTGACGACTACAGGGTTGCCATCGGCATCGACAGTGTGGATCGGGGTGATCTCACGTTCGAAGAAGCCACGCTCAAGCGCTGCGGTTGCACGCTGCTGTGACTGTGCGGCGAATTCGTCCTGCTCTTCACGCGAAACGTTTTCGAACTGGGCAACGTTCTCGGCGGTCTGGCCCATGCCGAGGTAGTAGTCGGAGATGCCACCGTCGAATGGGCTCCACACGGCAGCGCCGCCAGTTGCGCGCTCTGCGGTACGAGCCTCGGCTGCTGCCATCAGCGGGTTGTGCGTACCGGGAAGGCCATCGGACATGCCGAGACCAAACTGACTCACCGTTTCAACGCCAGCAGAGATGAAGATGTCTCCTTCGCCGGCCTTAATCGCGTGCGCAGCCATACGGATGGTCTGCAGTGACGACGAGCAGTAACGGTTGACGGTGACGCCGGGAATGTGGCCCATGCCAGCGAGTTCGGAAACGACGCGGGCGATGTTGTAGCCCTGCGCACCTGCAGGCTGCGCGCAGCCAAGCATGATGTCTTCGACGAGGGATGGGTCGAGCGACGGCACCTTGTCGAGAGCGGCGCGGATGATCGTCGCGGCGAGGTCGTCAGGGCGAACCTGCGTGAGCGAACCCTTGTGGGCACGACCAATTGGCGAACGGGCGGTCGAAACGATGACTGCTTCGGGCATGACGGCTCCTTGATGCACGGAACGCCGGAAGGCTCCGGCGGGCAGGGCCTGATCGGGCCCGTGGTCGGAATTGTCTATCGCAAGGAACCTACTGAGCGGTAACTATCCGGCGAGAAGGCGTGCGGGAGGCGGAAGCGTGGGGTAGAACCGTCTTCATCCGTCTCCCCGAAAGGCCTGGACCGCTCACTGCGGTTGAAGGGCCGAGGTGAATCCAATGGCACTTGATCTGCGCACCTTGCTCGACCCGAACACGACTGCTGTCGTCACGTCTGAGTGTCAGAACGGGGTGCTTGGGCCGGAAACCTCCTTGCCGGACCTCGCAGCCGCTGCCCGGGTCCAGGCCATACCTAATGGAGCTCGTCTGTTGCACGCAGCGCGTGTTGCCGGGGTGCAGGTTGTTCACGCTGTGTTCTGGCGTCGTCCCGACTACCGCGGCGGCAATACCAATGGACGCTTGTTTGTCGCGATGCAGAAACACGGTGCGGTGGCGATGGAGCCCGGGAGCCATTTGGCGATGCCCATTGACGAGTTCAGTCATTCTCCAAGCGACATGATCTTGGGCCGCTACCACGGTCTCGATCCCATGGGCGGAACCGATCTTGACCCAGTGCTTCGAAACCTCGGAGTGAAAACAGTCGTGGTGATCGGGGTTTCTGTGAACGTTGCACTGTTGGGTCTGTCGATTGGATTGGTGAATAACGGCTATCAGGTTGTGGTGCCGCGAGATGCCGTGGCCGGAGTTCCTGCCGACTATTCCGAAACGCTGCTCGATAACACCTACCAAATGATTTCGACAGTGGTCACCACCGACGATGTCATCAACGCATGGTCGTGAAACTCGAGTTGTCGGGGACCGTTCAGTGATGTCTGAAGTGAACTCTGACGCGACCCGATCGCTTGGTCGGCGTGGTGAAGCCACACGACAAAAATTCCTTGAGGCAGTTGAAACCCTCCTCGAAGAGGGTACGTACCGCGAATTGACGGTTGCCGATATCGCTCGCCATGCCGGAACTTCCCCCGCGACCTTCTACCAGTACTTCAGCGCTGCAGAAGACGCAGTGTTGGCAGTAGCCAGTGCAACTGTCGATGTTGCAGGTCCAGAACTCGCCCGACGTATCGAGGGTAGTGATTGGTCTGATCTGCGGGGCTGGGAATCGTCTCTTGGAGTTGCCGATGCGTTCATTGCGTTATGGAATGGGCATCGATCGGTTCTTCGCTTGATTGATCTTGCAACTGATGAAGGCGATCAACGATTCCGAGACGTTCGTACACAACTTCTTGGTGCGCCTGCGAATGCGTTCGTTACGGTCTTGCGCAATCGGCCCGACCGACGAGTCGTCGACCCGTTGGCCGATGCCGGCGTTCTTGTTTCAATGCTGGCGCACGTTTCTGCCCATATCGACGGCCTGCAATCTTGGGGAGCCGATGGCGCTGAGTTGCGTCGCAGTATGGCGAGAGTTGTCTTCCTGACTCTTACTGGTCAGTCGCCACCGGGAGATTGAGAATCGTCCGATCGGGCGCGATCGGCGATTGATCCACGACGGAAGAGGGCCCAAAGGCAGAGGCCCGAGGCCGCGGCGATAGCAAGAACGATGAGTGGCCACGGCGTGGACGAGGCGAAGGTGACGTCAGGGATCAACGGCATCTCTCCACGCTAGGGCGTGCTGTGCTGGTCAGGGTGACGCGTGGCCGGTACCTTTCGACTCGTAACAAAACGCAAACTGTCGACTCGAGGCTGCACGATGAAGATTTCTGTCGGTTTACCTACGCACCATGTGGACTCGCTGGACGAGTGGTGTACGGCAGAGGCAATTACCGAAATGTCGCAGGCCTGCGAAGCTGCTGGCGCGGACGCTGTCTTTGTTACCGATCACCCCGCACCCGATGTGAAATTCTTGGCCAAGGGTGGCCATCATGCGCTCGACCCGTTCGTCGCTCTCACCGTGGCCTCTGTGGCGACGTCGAAACTCCGTCTTCATTTCAATCTGGCGATCCTCGCGTATCGGAACCCGTTCATCTCAGCGAAGGCAATTGCCACGCTTGATCTGATCTCAAACGGTCGAGTCATCCTTGGAACCGGTGCCGGGTATCTCGCTCCTGAATTCGCAGCCGTGGGCGGAGATTTTGACCGCCGTAACGATGTGACTGACGAAGCCATCCGAGCGATGCGCGCAGTGTGGTCTGGCGAGCCGGTCACGATGACCGGTCTTCACTTCGACGCCGTCGACACCATTGCGCTTCCGCTTCCCGTGCAAAAGCCATCTCCGCCCATTTGGATCGGCGGAAATTCCAATCGGGCGATTCGTCGTTCGGTGGAACTGGCCGATGGTTGGAATCCAATGCCAAGTCCGGCGCAAGCGAGTCGGATGTTGCGCACGCCTCCGATCGAAACGATCGAGGATCTCGAGCGTCGAATTGGCGACTTGCGCGTAGCGAGCGAAAAAGCTGGCCGTGAGGTTCCCCCTGAAGTGATCTTCACTCCAATCGGGTATGCACACTTCAGTGGTGCGTTCCCAGATGCCGCGCAGTTTGTTGATGACGTCGCTGCATACTCAGCCATCGGAGTGAGCACACTCACGATCAATCTTCCAGGCAAGACTCGCGCGGAGTTCATCGAGAGCGTTGAGTGGCTCGGTGCTGAAGTCATCTCCAACATTGATTCGTGAGCGGTTGTGACTGACCGAGTGGAACCATCGGCGGGGGAGATCGAACGCGCTGTTGCTGCGCTCCGTTCCGGCGGTCTGATCGCGCTTCCGACAGAGACGGTTTACGGACTTGGCGCTGATGCCTCAAACGACGATGCCGTGCGACGTGTGTTCGAAGTTAAAGGTCGTCCGAGCGATCATCCGCTTATCATTCACCTTGCGGATGCGGCACAGCTCGAACAGTGGGCGGCGTCAGTGAGTCCGACTGCGCAGTTACTTGCGGACGCGTTCTGGCCGGGTCCGCTCACGCTCTTGGTGGAGCGTTCGTCGTCAGTCTCACCAGTAGTGACTGGAGGCCGCCCGACGGTAGGTATTCGTGTGCCCGATCATCCTGTGGCGTTGGAATTGCTTCGCTCCTTCGGCGGCGGAATTGCTGCGCCTTCTGCAAATCGATTTGGCCGTGTGAGTCCTACGACTGCAGCGCATGTGATTGCTGATCTCGGTGACGATGTCGATGTTGTTCTCGACGGTGGCCCGTGTCGCGTTGGTGTGGAATCGACGATCGTTGATCTCACGACTGACCGCCCGGTCGTGCTCCGGGCCGGGGGAGTCTCTGTCGACCGCCTCGAAGAGGTGCTCGGATACTCCATCGACATTTATGTGAGCGCGGAGCCTTCGACTGGAGGTGCTCGTGCTCCGGGAATGCTTGAAGCGCACTACGCGCCGAACGCACGTGTTGTGCTTTGCGCGGAACACGAGGTCACAGAAGTACTGATCAAAGTTCTCGGTTCAGTTGCGGGCCCGGTTGGTCTTCTAGCGGGGAGTGCGTTGGTAGGTCTTCCCGAAGACATTGTCGAATTGGAACCGGCAGGGACAGCCGATGACTACGCCGCAGTGTTGTATTCACGCTTGCGTCAGGCTGACAGGCTGGGCCTTAGCGTTCTGGTGTGTGTTCCGCCGCCGGAAGTCGGTGTCGGTGTTGCCGTCAATGATCGCCTTCGTCGCGCTGCGGCTTCGTAGAAAAACGAATCACACAATCGTGATTGAGCGGGTTTCCCAGCCGGTGTAACCAGCGATGGGATTCGGAGTGATCTCGCCGGTTTGGACTTGGCCATCGGCATCGATGCAACGCACCGCGATCTCGTGTTCGCCCTTTGTGGCATTCCAGTCGTAGTACCACTGTCGCCACACGCCACCAGAGAGTGAATCTCCGAGTGTTGCGCGGCGCCACACTCCATCGATTCGAACCTCAACGGCTGCGACACCTGTGTTGGGGGCCCAAGCAACTCCGGCGAGAGTGACAATGCCCTCGGGTTGACGTGCTCCGCTTCGGGGAACATCGATTCGTGACGACATCTTGATTGGGCCGTTCTTTGCCCAACCCTGTTGAATCCAGTAGCCGTTGAACGAATCCCATTCGGTCAGTTCGATCGAACGTAACCATTTGGTTGATGAGACGTAGCCGTAGAGCCCTTCAACAACGATGCGTGCAGGGAAACCATTGTCGAGTGGAAGCGGTACGCCGTTCATTCCGATTGCGACGAGAGACGAACGTCCGTCGAATGCTGCGCTCGTTGGAAAGCCGGCGTTGTATCCATCGACGGATGTTCCAACGATCTGTTCTCCCGAAGGTTCGACTCCGGCGCGGTCGAGCAATGTACGTAACTCGACTCCTTGCCACATCGCAGTGCCGATCAACGTGCCGCCGACCCGGTTGGAAACGCACGCAAGTGTGATCGGAGCTTCGACCTGGGGCATTGCCAGCAACTCGTCGTAACTGATGGAGAACGGCGTTCGAACTTTGCCCTTGATTTCGAGTCGCCAGTTTGCGAGGTCGACCCTTGGGACGCTTAACGCAGTGTCGATACGAAAGAAGTCATCGTTGGGAGTCATCAGAGGCGTAATGCCCTCGATGTTGAGATTGGGAGTGGACGCTAAGGAACGAAGTTGTGGCGGCAACGTGGCGACAGGAGTGGGGAGGGGGGAGGTGTTGGCGGCCACTGCACTGCCGCCGCCTGAACCGCCTGAGGAAAGAGCCTTGGCCCCTGTCGCAACGACCGCAGTTCCAGCAGCGGCAATTCCCGCCCATCGCAGAAACGAACGCCGAGTACCCGCAACTCTCCGGTTGCTCGGTGGCGTCGATTCCTCTGCTGTTGACGGCTCGTCCATGGGTTCATTCAACTCCGTCTCCGACCCTGTGCAACGGTCGGGGCGGCGAGAAGGCGTTTCCCTTGGCTTTTCGCCCGAATTGTGGGCTCGAATTCCTTAGTTCTGGCGGTGACGAGCGTTCATCAGTCGAACGGTGCCGGTCTTAGAGCGGATCACAAGCGACTGCGTTGAAACGAAACCGGCGCTGACGTGAACGCCCTTGAGGAGTTCGCCGTCGGTGATGCCGGTAGCAGCGAAGAAACAGTTGTCACCGGCAACGAGGTCGTCGGTGGAAAGAACCTTGCTGAGGTCGTAGCCAGCGGCGATTGCTGCGCTGCGCTCGTCGTCATTGCGTGGCCAGAGGCGACCCTGAAGTTCGCCGCCCATTCCCTTAAGAGCTGCTGCGGCGATAACGCCTTCGGGGGTGCCGCCAATACCGAACATGATGTCGGCGCCGGAATCGGGCCAAGCCGTCGTGATTGCACCGGCAACGTCGCCATCGGGAATGAGTCGAATGCGGGCACCGGCTTCGCGAATTTCGGCAACGAGGTCATCGTGACGGTCGCGGTCAAGAACAACTGCGGTGACGTCGCGAATGTCGATGCGCTTGGCTTTCGCAACGGTTTTGAGGTTCTCGGTTGCGGAGAGTTCGATGCTGCACATCCCGACGAGTTCGGGGCCCACAGCAAGCTTGTCCATGTAGACGCACGGACCTGGATCGAACATCGAACCCTTTTCTGAAAGGGCGATGACGGCGAGTGCATTGCCTCGACCCTTTGAGGTCAAGGTGGTGCCATCGATTGGGTCGACCGCGATATCGCATTCGGGGGGTGAGCCGTCGCCGATGCGCTCACCGTTGTAGAGCATCGGGGCTTCGTCCTTTTCACCCTCGCCGATAATGACGGTGCCGTCCATGGAGACGGTCCGAAGGGCGAGGCGCATGGCATCGACGGCGGCGCCGTCAGCGCCTTCCTTGTCGCCACGGCCCATCCAGCGGCTGGCGGCGAGGGCAGCGGCCTCGGTCACGCGGACGAGATCGAGGGCGATGTTGCGGTCAAGGGGCACGTCAGTCATGTGCGCAGACGATACTGCCTCGGCCTCGCCCGACCGGATCCTCAGACAGGCAGGGCGATACCCTCGCCCCGTGGTGGCGCTGGCTGAACTTGAAATCTTCTGCTCTCGCCCTCACGCGCCCACGCGGCGGGTTGCCCTTGGAACCAGCCACCTTCCCTGCGAGCCATCCCCAGGCTTTGGTGGAGTCCTTCTCGGCGGGGTTGCGGCCCGCTTTGTGGCGGAGATTGACCCGGACATGGTTCCTGACCTTGAGGCGCTCACTCACGAACTTGAAGCCGGTCGCCGTGTTTCTCAGCCTCGGCTTCGGTTCCGATTGCAGGTCGACACCATTGGGCTCGACGCTGTGACCCACCGGTTGATCGAGAACGGTGATTCGCTCGCTTTCGAATTCGATGACCGAGGAGCGCCAGAGCAGCAGATTCTTGGTGCGGCGTATTCGGCTGGTTTGCTTCCGCCATCGGAACGTCGGCCGGTCATGGCCATCATTCGGCGCGCCATTTCTTGGGGCGGCCCGGTTGGTCCCGAACTCATCGCGTCGCTCAGCGGTTTTCGTGGTGGTGTCACCGGTTCGAAAAGCGCGGTTGGCGATCCAGTGAAGTGGGCGTTGGAGCGACTTGGCTTTGCACGCGGATCAAACGCGCCGTCATCGCGCGACGTGCAACGTAACTATCGAGAACGTTTGCGCGAGGTTCATCCCGATCATGGGGCTGAGGTCGTTGGGGCGGCTCAGCGAATCGCTGAACTCTCCGAAGCTCGTCGTATTCTCATCGGACGATGAGTTCTGCGGGCGCACTTCTTCTTGCACCAGGTGCTGGTGCCGACCGAAACCACCACACGTTGTGCGCTGTTGCCGATGCTCTTTCGCCGCTTCCAGTAGAGCGAATGGATTTTCCTGCTCGTAAGGCCGGGCGCAAAGGAGTTGACCGCGCTCCTGTCGCGATAGCTGCGGTGGTGACTGAAGCGGCCGAACTTGTTTCTGGCGCAAAGATTCGAGCGAATCGTCTAGTTGCGGGTGGACGATCATTTGGTGGTCGCATGTGTTCGATGGCCGTTGCTGAGGGGCTCCCGGCAGCGGGACTCGTCCTACTGAGTTATCCGCTTCACCCTCCTGGCAAACCCGAGGTATTGAGGGTCGATCACTTTTCCGCTCTCGATGTTCCGTGCTTGTTCATCAGTGGTGAGAAAGATCCGTTCGGAACTCCTGCCGAATTCGCGAAGCATCTGAAAAAGATTCCGGGTGATGTCACATTCATCGTTGTGCCCGGAGCCCATGATCCGCGTGGTCAAGACGAGGTCATCGCCGAACAAGTCCGGATCTGGATGCGCGCTTTGCGTTAAATGCGCGAGTTACTCATCGGCCGTGTTCGTGGTCCGAAGGGTTGAGATCTTCAAGTTCGCGACGTGCCGTCTCCGGGAACCAGATCAACACGACGAGAACAAGCAGCGCTGGAGCGATTGCGACGACCGCCATTGCTTGACCGAGTCCACCCAACTGATCTGCCAACCAACCAACAGTGAGTAGGCCCAGGCTGCTTCCTGTCACGGCAACAACTTGGAGGCCACCGTTCGCGGTTCCGCGTTGGCTTGTGGGGAACAGTTCGGGTCCATAGACCGCTAGCGCCGGTACCGCGACTGCGCCGATAACTGCAGCAGCAACCGATGCAAGCCACAGCGGCCAGCCCCATGAGAGATACGACACGACGGTGAATAACACACCTCCGGCAATGCCGATTGCACCAATGACGCGTCGTCCGTGACGGTCGGCCAACTTTCCACCAACAACGATGCCGATTCCGCCCGGTGTGTTTGTGGCAAGAACGAAGACGGCGATGAGAATGCCGGAGAATCCGCGTTCTGTTCGAAGGAACTCGTTGAGGAACTGGGCTGCGGGGGCGAGGAAGAGCGACCAAAGAAACGCGCCCGTTGCCAACAATGCGAATCGTCGCCAATGAATCCGATCCTTGAGCCCGCGTCCGCTTGCTGCGGCCAATCTGCGCTGGCGAGATTCGAAACGTTTCGTTTCCGGGAGTCGACGAGCCATCTGGAGACATGGATAGATGGCAATCAATGGAACGAGATACGCAACGCGCCATGCGCCTAGTGCGACATCGACATAAACAAGATTCAGGACACACAATCCCGCGCCGAGTGCTGCGGTCATTGTCACGACAGAAACAGCGAAAGCGCGGGTGCCTGCTGGCATCTCCTCGGCAGCCATGACTGCAATGAGGATGACCACGACGGTCGAAAGTGATCTCGCGAACGTTTGGGATACCCCAAGCCAAACCATTCCTGTCGATGCTGCGCCGACGGCAGTGATGAGGCATGCGCCGATCAGTGCACCAACGAGAACGCGTTTGCGTCCATGTCTGTCGGCGAGCGCAACGATGCCGAGAGAAAGGAGTACGCCAATGCGCACAATCGCCAGAAGCGTTCCTTGTTCGCCTGTACCTGCGCCGAATTGATCGGCTGCGTAGGTGAGGGTTTGAGTGATGAGTGTGCCTAAGTAGCCACTGATGACTGCAAAAGCGCAGAGGACGGAGAGCACCGTTGCCGCGCGTGCGTCGAGTGCTTCAGGTGGCGCCCACCAGGGTTGGTGCTGCTCCGCGCGTGGAGGCTGGCGAAGATGGTGACGAAGTGCAGGTCGAAAGAGGATTCCCCACACCGGTACAGCGAGTCGGTAAGTGACAACTTCGTCGACGATCGTGTGGCCATCAGTATCGACACTGAGTTCGACATTTCGCTGCCATTCGTGGAAGGGCCCGACGTGTGCTTCGAAGGTTGAAGAAGTTGAGGTCTCGTGAGTTCGTCGTTCGACGACAACATCGTTTCGTGGCGCAAGCCACGCTCTTGCCGAGTCGTGAGGAACCCGGTGTCGATGTTGGAGCCTCGTCACGGACGGGGGCCGAACGCAACTGCGTCGCGCCGCCCTCGTTTGAGTTCGAAGAAGGTCGGAAGTTCAAACGATGCAGTGAGGACGTTCCACAGGGCGAGACTTTCGTCGCCAGTCGGAGGTGGGGACACGATTGGTCCGAAGAAGCCGCGGCCTAACTCGGGGACCGCAATGATTGGTGAACCAACCTCGGGTCCAGCGAGTTCCATTGCTTCAGCCACCGATTCAGCGATTGCTGTGTCCCAGGATTCGTCATTGAGTGCATCTGTGGCGAATGAATGGTCGACGGAACACTCAGTCGCACAACTGGTGATGAGGTCATCGCTTGGATCGTGGTCGTCATGATGAAGACGCGAGCCGTATGCAGTGAACATCGCCCGGATTTCGTCATTGCGGCCTTCGGCGCGAAGCGCTTCGAGAACGCGAGCCATCCGTCGGCTGCATGTCAGTTTGGGTCGGAAGTGTTCGGGAACCTCGCGGTTTTTGTTGAGTTCCGCCAGGCTGAGCGTGCGCCAGATAATTGAAACGCCGGAACGGTCGGCGGCTTCGACAAGCCAGCGGCTCGTGTTCCAGGTCCACGGGCAGCAGGGATCTCCGAAGAAGTGCACCGACTCGATCGCCATTAATCGCCCCCGGGGGCGGGAGGATCGCTTGCTTCGGGGTGGGCTTGGTCGTTCAGGCGATTGGCCTGAATCGCCTTCGCTCGTTTGTATGCGAGCAAAAGAAGTCCGACGAAAACGGCGATAGGCACGAGCACCATGAGTGCTTCGTCCCAACCGCCTTGGTGTCCGAGGATGGCAGCTATCACGGCACGAGTCTCGCACGGTAGAGACGGTTGGCAGGCCCGGGTGTGGCATCGGGCCGATGAATCCATAGACTCGTTCCGTGCGTGAACAGGTCGAAAAAGTCATCGAGGTCATTCGCCCGGCAATTCAGGCCGATAATGGCGACGTCGTTCTGCACGATGTGAATGAAGAGACCGGTTTGGTCACCGTGGAACTCATTGGTGCCTGCGTCTCGTGTCCCGCCTCAACGGTCACGCTCAAGGCTGGTCTTGAGCGCATTCTCATCGACCGTGTCCCTGGTGTTACCGAAGTCATCGATGCTGGTGCGGCGAACCACGTGATCGGCGAAACTCCAGTGTCTCTCTGAGCAATCGATCGTGACGCCGTTCGCTGTCCTAGCGTGGGGCCATGACCACTCCCGTTGATGCGGACGCTGCAGCTCTCCTTGCTGCGGCGAGATCTGGAGATAGATCTGCACTGGCGCGGCTGCTTTCAAAAGTTGAACGTGGTGGTGATGACGCGCGTTCGGTGAGCGAAGTCACGCACGCGCTAGCCGGCGCCGCAACGACGGTTGGAATTACCGGAGCTCCCGGGGCCGGCAAGTCGACGCTTACGTCGGGGCTGGTCCGCGAGATGCGCTCCTCTGATGTCAGCGTTGGTGTGCTCGCGATTGACCCGTCATCTCCGTTCACCGGTGGAGCGATCCTGGGCGACCGAGTACGAATGGATGAACACGCGCTCGACGAAGAAGTGTTTATTCGGTCGATGGCGACGCGCGGACACCTTGGAGGGCTCTCGGTGGCGGTGCCGGATGCGGCCCGAGTTCTCGACGCTGCAGGTATGCAATGGGTGCTCATCGAGACAGTTGGAGTTGGGCAGGTCGAGGTTGAGATTGCCGGAGAAGCCGACACAACAATCGTTGTGGTCAATCCGGGATGGGGCGACACCGTTCAGGCCAACAAGGCGGGACTCATGGAAATCGCCGACGTCTTTGTTGTGAATAAAGCTGACCGTTCTGGCCTCGAGGAAACGGTTGCTGATCTTGAACGCATGTTGTCGCTTCGAACGGGATCAGAGTGGCGCCCACCAGTTGTGCAAACAATCGCTACCGAAGGTCGCGGCGCCAGTGAGCTGTGGTCAGCGATCCAGCAGCACAATGCGTGGTCACTCGAAACTGGAGAGTTTGAACGTCGCCGTTCGCTTCGACTCGATCAGGAACTCCGTCGCGTTGTCAACGCACTGATGGCAGCAAAGGTGGAAGAACTCTCTGGCGGCGATGCTTGGCAACGAGCGCGTAGTGAGGTTGCAGCGCGTCATGTGGATCCATGGACTGCGGCGAACGCACTTCTCGCTTGAGGAAAATGTCCTAGGCAATTTGAACTGAATGATCGAGCGCCTCTCGAATTCTCTTGGGCAGCTCGGTACCCTGCGCGACCTTCGAACTGGGGGTGGCAGAGATGCACAGTCGTCGGTATAGGTGGTGTGCGCGTAAGTGGCATGGCGTCGTCGCCGTTGTTGTGGTTCTGAGCGGACTACTTGCGTCAACTGTCGACCAGGCTGGTGGCCAGGCACTCGGCCGCATTACCAACGGAACGCCTGAGGCCATCGTCGTTGTGACCAGGGACGGGACGTTGGGCTCGTGGCGATCAAGTGGATCGAGCGGCGCTCGTTGGAGATGCGGCTACTACGCAGTCGTCGCACCGCAGATGTCGGTACTCGACCCCACTCCCGTCGTGGATTGGGCCTCTGGTCCGGTGAACCCCGTTCGCGGCGAGTTCTACATGCTCGGGTGCACCGACGCGACAGGCACAAGAGTTCACACCCGCTATGTGGCATTCGATCCCCGTGATCCGTTCGGAGGAGCAGGCGCAACCGCGCGCGCAGTCGATGAAGCTCGGCGTCGTTTGGAAATTCCTGAACCGATTCCGCGGGTGAACCCACCCACCTCGCAATTGGTCGGGCTTCCGATGTGGATGTGGCTGGAAGAGCCATGGGAACGGATCTGGGCGACTGCGTCGATCGGTGATGCGTGGGCAAGGGTCGATGCGTGGCCCGAGACCTCGCTTTGGGAATTCGAGGACGGGACACGTCTTTGGTGTGATCAAGGAGTTGCTTATGACATGTGGCGACAGCCGTGGGAGCAATGGTCGGGATGCACCCACACCTTCACTCGTTCGTCGATGTGGTCGAGCGGGGGAGTCGAATGGGTGCGTGTCACGGTGACGTGGGGTGTCGATTGGACCTCGAGCGAACTGGGCGGTGAACCGCTCGGCACTGTGACGCGAACTGCGGAATTCCCCGTTCGGATCGTGGAAGCTCAAGCGCTCGTGCGCTGATCATTGGGAAGCGAACCGATAGGGTCGCTGTTCATGTCAGAGCAATTGGTCTCAGTCGAGCTCAGAGATGACGGCGTTGCGGTTGTCCGTCTGCAGAACGGCAAGGTCAACTCGCTGTCTTCGGAAGTGTTGCGTCAATTGCGTTCCGTTGCTGAGTCGCTCACGACTACTCCTCCCGGTGCTGTCGTCATCGCCGGGAGTGATCGAATTTTCGCAGCGGGCGCTGACATCTCTGAGTTCGCAGGTCCTGATGAGGCCCGATCGATCGGTCGGCTCTTTCTCGAAGCGCTCAACGCAGTTGCGGCGATTCCACGAGTGGTCATCGCTGCAGTGGCTGGTCCGGCGCTTGGTGGTGGATGCGAACTCGCGCTTGCTTGCGATCTGCGCGTGTGCTCAACAAGTGCAAAGTTCGGACAGCCGGAAATTCTCCTCGGCATCATTCCCGGGGGTGGCGGAACGCAACGGTTGGCTCGCCTTGTCGGTCCATCGCGTGCGAAGGACCTCATTCTGAGTGGGCGCCAGGTTCGTGCTGAAGAAGCACTCCGAATCGGACTCGCCGATGAAGTCGTTGAACCTGAAGAACTTGAGAGCCGAGCACTTGAACTCGCTGCCTCGTTCGCTTCTGGGCCCGTGCAAGCGCATGCGATCGCCAAGCGTGTGATTGACCATGGTCTCGAGGGTTCACTGTCTGATGGTCTTGAGCTCGAACAAGACGGGTTCGTCGAGGTGTTCGGCACGAACGATGCACGAATCGGTGTCGCTTCATTTCTCGAGAACGGGCCGGGGAAAGCACAGTTCACAGGACAATGAGGTCTTCAGTAAGTGTTTCGAAGTTCTTGGGAGTTGAGTTGCAATGACGCAACCAATGTCGACCTGTTATCGACACCCAAACAATCGAGCGGGTGTGAGTTGTCAGCGATGCAACCGTCCGATTTGCGGCACATGTATGACAACCGCATCTGTTGGATTTCAATGTCCGGAATGCATCAAGGGTGCGGCCAAAAAATCCCCGGTGATTCGTTTCAGTGAGCTGCGTAGCGGTCGGCCGATCGTCACTGAAGTGCTCATTGCGTTGAATGTGCTCGGCCTCATCGCAGTTGTTGCTACCGGCGGATCATTGTTTAACGGCGGGGGGAGAGCGACCGAGCAGGGAATGACACTCGGCCAGGGGGCGATGTACTCGTTCTCTGGCAATCGCGCGACCGTGGAGTTCCTTGGCGTGGCGTACGGAGAGTGGTGGCGCATCATCACCGGAGGCTTCCTGCATTCAGGTCTGTTGCATTTCGGAATGAACATGCTGTTGCTCTATTTGCTTGGCAAACAGCTTGAGCCACTTCTTGGTAAAGCCCGATTTGCTGCGCTTTATGTCGCCTGTCTCGTGGGCGGCTCCTTCGGAGCACTTCTTGTTTCGCCTACGGTTGGAACTGTCGGTGCATCCGGCGCAGTGTTTGGCCTGATGGGTGCTGCAGTGATCGCTCAGCGCCGCTCGGGCATTGATGTGTGGCGTAATGGCATCGGTGGTCTTGTTGTCATCAACGTTCTGCTGACGTTCGCGGTGCCGGGTATTGCTATTGGCGCGCACATCGGTGGACTCATCATCGGCGTTGCTGTCGGAGCACTTGTCTTTGCGCTCGACAGGGCGGTGCGCTCACCTTGGGCCGGCACGATGGCGGCGCTCGGCGTCACCGCTGTTTTGTGGATCGGTTGTCTGGTCGCAGCGTCACGCGTTGTGAGTTGACCCGGGACCTTCGACGATCGTTTTCAGTTCTTTGAGGTTCCGCTTCCAGATCAGTTTGAGAACCTGACCACCGACAACGGCGCCAATCGGGCCACCCATCCACCACGGAAAGCGAAGTGATTCTTTCCATTGGAATCCGGCTCGGTCTTCGCCGATTGGAAAGATCGTGAACGCGCCGGTTCCGGTCACCATTCCGACATGGCGGACACCGATGGTCGTGCCATCTTCCCACTCGGTGATTTCCATCTTGTCGGTAAGGCGGAACGGTCCGACTTTGGTATCGCAATCGAATGTGGTTCCCACGCCGGCGGTTGTGGGCGAGGTAAAGCGGATCGCTACGGCATCGTGCATCCAGTCGACGTGATCGGCGACATTTTCAACAACGGCCCAGACTTTGTCGGGAGTTGCGTCGATAACGGTGCTGACCTTGATGGTTGCCATAACCCCAGCGTAGAGAACAACGGCTCAAATCATGCTGTCGGGGCGTAGATCGAAACGTGGGTGGCGCTCTCATCGGTAAATGGTGTGCCGTTCCAGTCGCTTCGGCGCTCGACGAGCACGAAACCTGCGGCCTGGGCAGCATGATCAAGTTGTTCGGGTCCACAGATGAGAACTGACCACGGCCGCACGGTGATTGCACCCGGTTGAACCTCAATGTGGCGACCATCAAGTCGTGATCGTTCTCGGTCATAGGTCGTTTCAATGAAGACTGCGGCATCGGTTTCGACCCGTGCGGGCGACAGTGACTGAGAGGGGATCGTTGATTCATCAATCGGTACGAATGCTTCGACGACAAGGTGTCCGGATGGGAGTAGGACTTGTTGACACCCTCGAAAACAGCGACCGAGTGCATCGAAACTGTCCAGATTCAGCAGTGTGTTGAACGCGCAGAAGATGAGCGTGAAATGTTGGTCACAGTTCGCGTTTCGCAATGAGCCATCGATATCGGCCATATCTCCGAGTACGGGGATGACCGTCTGAGTCGGGTCGGCGAGCTGGAGTCGATCGAGCATTTCTTGTGACGCGTCGAGTCCGACGACTCGCAGGTCGCACTGAGCGAGGGGAAGAGCGAGTCGCCCTGTCCCTACGCCAAGTTCGAGGACAGGTCCACCACTTGCGAGGTGCGTCAAAGCCAGAACAGCGGCGTCGGTCTCGAACGAGGTTGCGTACCAGTCGTCGTAGACGTCGGCGAAAGACCGGCCATAGGTGCTGGGGTCGCTCGGGGGGTTGGTGGTCACCCGAGAAGTCTGCCCGTGATGGCGATGCCAGCCCACCGGTACCCTTGAGCCATGACGTCGTACCTCGATCACGCTGCGACAGGGCCAATGCGCCCTGAAGCGATTGAGGCGATGCTGCCGTTCCTTTCCGAGCGATTCGCTAATCCATCGGGTGCCCACCGGTTCGCTCGAGATGCCCGTCGCGCTGTCGATGACGCTCGTGAGGAATTTGCTGCACTCGTTGGAGCCGAACCAGGCGACATTATTTTCACGAGTGGCGGCACTGAATCGGACAACCTCGCCATTTTCGGTCTTGGTTCGGCCGATGGCGTTCCTGTCTGCAGTGCAGTGGAGCACCACGCTGTTCTTGATCCCGTTGAAGCTCTTGGCGGACGTGTCGTCGGCGTCGATCGCAATGGAGCGATTGATCCCGCGGAACTTCGGCAAGTGCTTCACGAAGGGCCAGTGAGGGTTGTCTCGCTCATGGTCGTCAACAACGAAACCGGTGTTATTTCTGATCTCGGAGCTCTTGCGAAGGTCGTGCGCACTTCTGCGCCGGATGCGGTGCTTCATTCCGATGCGGTGCAAGCGTTCTGCTGGACAGATATTGCTGAAGCATGCGCAGCCGTCGATTCATTCAGCTTGAGCGCGCACAAATTCGGTGGACCAAAAGGCGTGGGCGCGCTTGTTGTTCGTGCTGGTGTTGCGCTTACTGCTCGCCAACTCGGGGGAGGCCAAGAGCGTGAGCGTCGCTCAGGCACCCAGAACGTTCCCGGGATTGTTGCAATGGTGACTGCGGCTCGTCTTGCGGCTGAGGATCGAAATGCCGATATCGACCGAGTTGGCAAACTGCGCGATCAACTTCTCGATGGCTTGCTCGCTGCGGTGCCAGGGTCAGTTGAGACGGCTGGTGCCGATCGTTCGCAACGAGCAGCAGGGAT
>Ga0068872_10001326_pt1 | contig 19942 bp, 14 predicted proteins | sample NOAtaG_7_FD_66441 | JGI IMG/M metagenome (GOLD analysis project Ga0068872, IMG submission 66441) | Freshwater lake microbial communities from Lake Erie, under a cyanobacterial bloom - NOAA_Erie_Diel1S_2200h metaG | ecosystem: Environmental > Aquatic > Freshwater > Lake | place: USA: Ohio, Lake...
TATCCGTGGGAGCGATTTTCGAGTCTGCTACTCGAAAAAAAATATGGAGCCTACATGGAACAGGGGTTAAAACAACTAGACGAGCGCATTCAATCGGATGCTCGTAGAAACTGAAGATTTCGCATGATCCCTTTGTGACCGGGCCGCAGGAGGGCCGAGTCTTTGAACGTTTTTTTAAAGGTCTCTTCGGTCATCGTTATCCACTCTTGGTTGCTGAGGTTCAGTATTTCCGGAAGTGGCAAAAAGTCTGGTTCGCGGTTGGGGGTGCTAAATCGATTCCATGGGCAAACGGTTTGGCACGTATCACAACCGAACATCCATCCATCCATTTTTCCTTGCGCTTCTGTGGGTAGTAGCTGATCCTTTAGTTCGATGGTGTAATACGATATGCATTGCTGCGCCGCGATCGTCTTGTCGGGTAAGATGGCATCGGTAGGGCAGGCATCGATGCAACGCGTACAACTACCGCAGTAATCTTTTGCGAATGGATCGTCATAGTCCAATAAAAGATCGGTGATGAGCGTAGCGATAAAAAAGAAGGAGCCACTCTTTTTGTTAATGAGATTACCGTTTTTTCCCACCCATCCCAATCCACTGCGCAAGGCCCAGCTTCGTTCCAGCACCGGAGCCGAATCGACAAAGCCACGTCCGGTGATGGCACCTATCTTTTCTTGCAACTCAGCCAGTAATTGGTGCAGCTTCGACTTGATAACGTAGTGATAGTCCTTACCCCAGGCGTAGGAAGCGATCTTGGGAGACGCTGGCGATTGTCGTTCGTTGGGAAAGTAATTCATTAGCATCGTGATCACCGATCGGGCGCCCGGTACCAGGCGGGTTGGATCTACACGCAGGTCAAAATGATTTTCCATGTACTTCATTTTGCCATGCATTCCTTGGTGCAGCCATTTTTCGAGACGACGAGCATCCTCATCCAGTGGCATCGCCTTGGCTATGCCGCAGTACGAGAAACCCAGCCGCAGGGCTGTTTCCTTGATCAGCCGTGTATGTTGCGATAAAGATTGCACGTTGATGCGCTGTTACTGGCAACGGTCGCTCCACTGACGATCGATGAGGGCTTTCATCTCTTGGTGCAGACCGGATTTGTCTTCTTTTAATTTATTTTTTGTGATGAGCAGGTAAACGTAACCACGGCAGCGATCTATCATGGACCATCCTCCGTACAGCCCTGGTGCGCATAGCGCCGAGGAGATGCCGTTCTTTTCTTCCAGTACCCAGGCCCCGTTCGCATAACCGAAGGACTCCCCCTTTAGTGGTGAGTAGGCCACTTTTGAGGCGGGTGCCTGAAGTTGGAGCAACGCATTGACGGATGTCTCTGTCAAAAAGGAGGCCTGGTTTACTTTACCTTTTTGGAGCAACATGCGAAGAAATTTTAGATAGTCTTCGGCCGTTGATTGCGCTCCTGCCGACGGATCGAGGGCAGCTCCGCTCAGGTCCGTGAAACTAGTGCGCCTCATGCCTAGCGGTGTCAGCAGTTTTGATTTGATGAGTATATCGAATTTCTTTTTGGTGACTACCTCCGCTATACGACCTGCTATATTGATGCCAACAGACGAGCTGTACCAGCATTCTGTTCCCGGCTTGGTGCGGATGGTCAGTTTAACGAGATCGTTGACCTCTTCTTCGAGCGAAGTATATTTTTTTCGTTGTCCCTGACTAAGCGATCTGTCTTTGGGTTCAATGCCTGTCATTTGACTCAGGCAATGCCGGATGGTGATGTAGCCTTTAAAATACTTGCCGAACTCGGGTAGGTATTTTTGCACCGGATCGTCAATGCTAAGTTTTCCCTCCTCGGCCAGTTTAAACAGTAATGCCGCGGTCAACCACTGGCTACTTAAGAAAATAGGGGCCTGCGATTTGGTGGTAAATGTCTTTGACTCCATCACCAGCAGGGTGCTATCCGTAGAGGCGAGCACGAATACGAAGTCATCCTCTAATTCTTTGGCATTGGCGTTCATCTTGGCTTTAACGGCCGTCCAGTCAGGCTGGGCATGCAGGCGTAGCGGCGGCTGCAACAATAGCAGAAAAATCAGTCCGCGTATGACGTTCGTGCAGATACGGGAGTAAAAAAATGACAAACTTTCTGTTCGGGAGCTGGATATCATTTGCTGAATGATTTTTGCGGAGGTTAGGTAGCCGAACGGCCTGTTAACATAAAAGTACAAACTAAAAAACTATCATACTGTCATGAATTTATCCAATTACACTATCAAAGCGGCCGAAGTCATACAGCAGGCCCAGCAGTTGGCTTTCAATGCCCGTCACCTCTCCATAGAGACGGAGCATTTGCTAAAGGCTTTGTTGGATCAGGTGGATTCACCTGTGGAATATCTGCTCAAAAAAAATAATGTTACGGTCAATGTGCTACAGACCAAATTGCAAGAGCTGATGATTGCATTGCCTCGCACCGAGGGAGAGCCTGCTCAGCAAATCAGCCGCGAGGGAAATAATGTATTGTTGCGGGCCGGGGCAGTGTTAACGAATTTTCAGGATGAGTTCATTACGCCCGAGCATCTATTGTTGGCCTTGGTGCAAGGCAACGATTCCACGGCTAAGTTACTTCGTAATGCCGGGCTGACCGAGCAAGGGTTGACTGCCGCCATCAGGGAGCTGCGCAAAGGGGCAAAAGTTACTTCCTCTACTCAAGAGCAGTCATTTCAGGCGCTCGAGAAATACGCGCGTAATCTGAACGAAGAGGCCCGCCGCGGAAAGCTCGACCCGGTGATCGGAAGAGACGATGAGATAAGAAGGACCTTGCATATTCTTTCTCGTCGCACAAAGAATAACCCCATTTTAGTGGGAGAGCCCGGTGTCGGAAAGACCGCTATCGCAGAAGGTATCGCCCATCGAATTGTCAATGGGGACGTTCCCGAGAACCTACGGTCTAAGTTGATCTACGCACTTGATATGGGCCAGCTGATCGCCGGGGCCAAGTATAAAGGGGAGTTCGAAGAACGATTGAAGGCAGTAGTAAGGGAGGTGGGTCAATCTGAGGGGGAGATCATTCTTTTTATCGATGAGATCCATACGCTGGTAGGTGCCGGTGGAGGCGAGGGGGCCATGGATGCCGCCAATATATTAAAACCTGCCCTTGCCCGTGGGGAGTTGAGGGCTGTGGGTGCCACAACGCTTAACGAATACCAGAAGTATTTTGAAAAAGACAAAGCACTTGAGCGGCGGTTTCAGAAAGTATTGATCGAGGAGCCTTCTCCAGAAGATGCTATTTCTATTTTGCGTGGATTGAAGGATCGCTATGAGACACACCATCACGTTCGTATCAAAGATGAAGCGATTATTGCGGCTGTCGAGTTATCGCACCGCTATATCACCGATCGGTTCTTGCCTGATAAGGCCATTGATTTGATCGATGAAAGCGCTGCCAAGTTACGTCTCGAGATGAACTCTATGCCAGAGGAATTGGATACGCTTGAAAGGCAGATCCGACAACTCGAAATAGAGCGAGAGGCTATCAAGCGAGAGAACGACGAGGCAAAATTAAAAGAGCTGAGTACCGAGCTAGCCAATCTGGCCGTACAGCGCGACACGCTCAAGGCCAAATGGACCGAAGAGAAAGAATTGGTCGAGCAATTGCAGTCTGCCAAGGCAACGGTAGAACAGCTTCGTCAAGCTGCCGAGCGGGCCGAACGGGAGGGCGATTACGGAAAGGTGGCCGAAATTCGGTATGGAAAGATCAAGGAGCAAGAGAAAATTATTGAAGCGCTTAGCGAACAACTTAGCCAGACGGCCGAAAAGCGGCTGTTGAAAGAAGAGGTAGACGCAGAGGATATTGCAGAGACCGTAGCGAAGGCCACCGGCATTCCGGTTAGCCGTATGATGCAGTCCGATAGAGAAAAGCTGCTGCATCTCGAGACGGAGTTACACCAGCGGGTGGTAGGGCAAGAGGAAGCTATTACCGCTGTGGCCGATGCTATTCGTCGCAGCAGGGCCGGGTTACAAGATCCTAAAAAGCCAATTGGATCGTTTGTGTTCCTGGGTACCACCGGTGTTGGAAAAACAGAGTTGGCAAAGGCGCTCGCCGAGTTGTTGTTTGATGACGAGGCGATGCTTACCCGCATTGACATGAGTGAGTATCAGGAGAAGCATACGGTGAGCCGACTGGTCGGAGCCCCTCCGGGTTATGTAGGATACGAAGAAGGGGGGCAATTGACCGAGGCCGTGCGGCGTAAGCCCTATAGTGTATTACTACTGGATGAGATAGAAAAAGCGCATCCCGACGTTTGGAATATTTTGTTGCAAGTCCTCGATGACGGAAGACTGACCGATAGCAAAGGCCGTGTAGTTAATTTCAGGAACACGATCATCATAATGACCTCTAATATCGGTAGCCACCTGATCATGGATGCATTTGAATCGGTACGTGAAGAGAGCCAATTCGAAGAGGCCATGCTCAAGGCAAAAGAAGAGGTGATGTTACTGCTGCGACAGACCATTCGACCCGAGTTGCTAAACCGGATCGACGAGATCATCATGTTCAATCCATTGCTTCGCAAAGAGATCATCGGTATCGTGCAGATCCAGCTGGAAGCGCTTAAAAAGATGTTGCACCACGCTGGCATTACCATCGATTTTAGCGACTACGCGCTTCGATATCTGGCCGTGCAAGGATTCGATCCGCAGTTTGGGGCCAGACCTTTAAAGCGACTCATTCAAAAGGAGATCACCAACCCGCTTAGCAAAAAAATGCTGGCCGGCGAAATCGACAAATCGGCCCCCGTGCTGGTAGACGTTTTTGACAACACGGTGGTCTTTCGCAGTGGCGTGACCAAGGTCATAGGCCTGCTTCCGTAGTCTGATTAATTTGTGGATGGCTAGGGTGGGGTGGCTTCGGTTTTATTCGCGCAGGGGTTATTACTTAATGTGATGATATTCTTTGCAAATCACTGAAAATCAATATTTCTGTTGAAAAATGTTAAATATATTATAAGCGGTGGTTAAACGGGATAAAAACCCCCTATCTTTAGCCGCAGCCGGGTTGCAAAAAAAGATTGGTGCAAGTGCTCAACCCAAAACACTAACAGTTGTTATTATATATGGTCGGTTGTCTAACCGACAAAACAAAACAAGATGGCATTCAAAAAGGACGATGTTGTAATTATAGAGCCCCGCGAGATCTTCGTGGGCAAGAAAGATGCGCCCGTGACGTTAATGGAATTCGGTGAATATGAGAGCGAGGAATGTGCCAAGGTCAACGAGGTGGTCAAGCAATTGTTAGAGGAGTTCGAGGGAAAGATAAAATTTCAATTTAGACATTTTCCACTGACCTTAATTCACCAGCGCAGTCTGAAGGCCAGTGAATCTGCCGTGGCAGCAGCGCAAGAGGGAAAGTTCTGGGAAATGCACAATGTTCTTTTCAGTAACCGTAGAAATCTGGGTACCACCAGTCTAAAGTTGCACAGCAAGGAAGCAGGCGTCAAGAATAAAAAATTTCTGGACGATCTGGTCAACGGTGTCTACGGATGGCAAGTGCAAGACGATCTTAAGGAAGGGATCAACCGAGGAGTAAAAGATCTGCCCGCCTTTTTTATCAATGATGTTCCTTTTTCCGGTAAGCCCACCTTTGCTAATCTGAGCGCAGCTATTCAATCTGCCCTCAAAAAATCAAAGACCAAGGCCCCGGTAAAAAAGGCTGTCATTCAGCCAACGGCCAAGCGAGCTCCTTCTAAGGCCGTTGTCAAGCAAAAGCAACGAGCCTGATCGGCTTTTGATATTTTTTATACTAAGTCATTACCGCCTTTATAAAAAAGGGCGGTTTTTTTATACTAAAAAGCCCCCTTGAAAATTCAAGAGGGCTTTTTGAATAAAGACAACGCGTGTTACCAGCGACTATTGGAATAGTTAGCATTGCGAGCAGGTCTTTCTTCACGGGGTTTGGCAACGGCCACGCGAATGGCACGTCCTTCTACCGTGGCACCATCCAATTCGCCAATGGCTTTTTGGGCGGCGGCATCATCAGACATTTCTACAAATCCGAAGCCCTTGCTGCGGTTCGTGTACTTGTCCATGATGATTTTGGCAGAGCTTACTTCGCCATAATCGGCAAAATAACTTCTGAGATCTTCGTCCGTTACGGCGAACGGAAGGTTCGAAACATAAATGTTCATGCAAAAAAATTAAGCATTAAAAAAACTTGAGAACAACGAAGGGGTAAAGAAGACTAACTAGTGGCGACCAGAGGCTTTGCAGTAGTACGAATCGTTCAGTTACGGACAGTCAGTTGACTCAAAATAACATGACAAAGGTAAGGGTATTTAGGGTCGCCTCCAATTATAATTTTGTTTCTTTGTTTTATGATCCGATCGTTGCATGATATCAGAGCACCGTATTTTATCGGTATAGCCGGCACCGGTATGAGTGCACTGGCACAATATTTACAAGAAACGGGCTTGCAAGTGGCCGGCAGTGATCGTCAATTTGTAAAGGATGCGCCGAATGAGATGCAAGCAAAGTTGAGTCAAGCAGGTATTCGTTGTTTTGAACAGGACGGCAATTCACTAACCTCCGATTTTGATGTGGTGATCGTTTCTACGGCTATCGAGAATACGGTAGTCGAAGTGCAGCAGGCCCAGCAATTGGGCATTCCCATTTTGCATCGTGCAGCGCTGCTGGCGCTGATCGCTGCCAGTAAGAAGACCATCGCGATAGCCGGTACCAGTGGTAAAAGCACGACCAGTGCCATGCTTTTCGATATTCTCGATAAGGCCGGATACCAACCTGGTATCATCAGCGGGGCCGGCCTGGTACGAATTATCGAAGAAGGAAAGATCGGTAATGCAGTAGCCGGAAAAGGGGAGTGGCTCGTAATTGAAGCTGATGAAAGTGATGGCTCTATTGTGCAGTATCATCCGCACACTGGTGTTTTGCTCAACATAGACAAGGACCACGATGAGACCGATACGCTCCTCTCGTTATTTACAACGTTCAAAAATAACGCTGAACATTTCTTGGTCAATCGAACGCACTCGTTGGCGGCGACCCTCTCCGTTGATGCGAGCAACGATTTTATGGTAGGAAACGATGAGCAGGTCGGCTATTGTGCCGAAGCATTTAGCCAGGTTGGTATGACCATTTCATTTTCTGTAAATGGACAACAAGTTCGTCTGCAGCAGCTCGGGCGGCATAACATGGAAAATGCACTTGCTGCCATGGCGATAGCTCATCAGATCGGGGTACCCCTCTCGGTTGCCGCCATCGCTTTGTCGAACTATAAGGGCATTTACCGGCGGCACCAGGTCTTGGGTCAAAAAAATGGTGTTTGGTTGATCGATGATTATGCGCATAACCCGGTCAAGTGTGCGGCTGCCATCAGGGCTTGTCAGCCCGTAGCTTCAAAGGTGATAGCGTGGTTTCAGCCGCATGGATTTAAGCCTACCCGCTTTTTACGCCACGATTTTGTACAAGAATTCGCAGCGACACTTCGTAGTGGTGACGAGATCTGGATGAGTGAGATCTATTATGCCGGAGGCGCAGCCGTTAAGGATATTTCTGCTGCCGATCTAATCGATGATCTTCGGCAACTGGGGGTTACCGCTTTTTTTGTAGCCGATCGAAATGAATTGTTGGCGAATATGCGCACTCATCTCTCAGCGGATTGCGTTTTGCTGCTAATGGGCGCACGAGACCCCTCGCTGGAAACCTTTGCCCATTCGATTTGGGAGGCGCTTTGAGTTAGGCGAACAACTTATATCCTGCCCACGTGGCCATCCACCCACCCACTAACGTGATGGTCAGATAGGAGAAGAAAATTAAAAATCGCTCTGCTCTTAACAATAACAGGCTTTCGTGACTAAAGGCCGAGAGAGTGGTAAAACCTCCGCAGAGGCCCGTAAAAAGAAAAAGTTTGGTTTCTTCCGAGAGCTCGTAATACTTCTCACTGAGGCCCCAACCTATTCCGATCAGTAGGCAACCCAATACATTGACCAGACAAGTTCCAATCGGAAAGGCATCTGGCTGCATGGGGTTTAACAGTCGTTGCATGGCATAGCGAAGGCTAGAACCAAGGGCACCTCCTGCTGCGACAAAAAAAAGAAATCGTATCATGGCTGATCGTGTTCGTACAGGTACTTGAGGTCTACTAGCCAGTTAGTATTTTTTTTGGCGATGCGTAAGGTATCGTGATCGTTCTTGTAGGAGTTTGAGTAAATGACCACAGCCACGGAATCATTGATGATCGTGGAGCTGTGGATCACTATGGTCGACCCTTTGTAGTTGTCTTTTTCGGCTGCCGGCATCTTTTCATAGAATTGCGCGGCAATGTCGAGGTAGCTATTGTTAACGGAGTCTTGCAACATAAATAGTTTGGCGTCCTCGAACTTTCCATCGAGAGCGGACCGTATAAAAAGGCGAGCCGCATCTAACTCGTTCTCGGCCACGAAAATTTTATCTTGTTTTGGCTGGCATCCTTGCACGAGCAGCAGCATGGAGGCCAGTAGCAGACCCTTATCAAGTACATTAATTCGCATAAGGCAAATTACAAAAAAATAGTATAGCCGTATGCTGTGGCAGTCTTACGGGCGGTGTTGTAGGGGTTGTTCCTTCTCGTGCTCCTGGTTGTAGGCTCGCAAGATCTGCTTGACCAATCGGTGGCGTACCACATCTTCTTCGTCAAGTTCAATGTGTCCTATACCATCGATATTCTTTAGGATACGTACCGCTGTTTGAAGTCCGCTGCGTTGGTTGCGGGGTAAGTCTACTTGGGTCATATCTCCTGTAATGATGGCCTTGGCGTTGGCTCCGATACGGGTCAGGAACATTTTTAATTGCAAGTCGGTCGAGTTTTGGGCCTCATCCAAAATAATAAAGGCGTTATCCAGCGTTCGTCCCCGCATATAGGCCAGAGGGGCTATTTCGATGGTGCGCGTGGTCATATAGTAACCGAGTTTATCGGCAGGGATCATATCGTCGAGCGCATCATAAAGCGGACGTAAGTAAGGGTCGATCTTCTCTTTGAGGTCACCGGGTAAAAAACCAAGACTTTCGCCGGCTTCGACGGCAGGACGTGTCAAGATGATCTTTTTAACCTGTTTATTCTTGAGTGCCCGTACGGCCAGTGCGACAGCCGTATAGGTCTTTCCGGTTCCCGCCGGTCCTATGGCAAAGACAATGTCGTTGTGTTCAGCTTCTTGCACTAGCTTTTTTTGGTTGGCAGTGCGGGCCCGTACCGATTTTCCGTTGGGGCCAAAGACCAGTACTTCGGCCGGGTTTTTTTCCTGAAAGTGATCGACCACTTCCTGGTCATCCCCGCCGAGCACTTGTTCGAAGTACTGCTGGCTCATGTGGCCATTTCGTTCGAGGTATGATACTATGAGCGCGATCTTCTCTCGGGCCGAATCGATCTGCTCGGGAGCGCCACTGAGTTTGAGTTGTGTACCGCGGGAAAGTATCTTGAGAAGAGGGAATTTCTTTTTTAATAGGTCGAGTTTTCCGTTGTTGACCCCGAAGAATTCAATTGGATTGACTGTTTCGAGGTTAATAATGGTATCTGTCAAGGTGCTGCTTTTTTGTAAGGTGATTAGTTTAGAGATGCAAAAGAGCTATTTCAATATTAACTTACGAACACTATATATCCAACTAATACTTATCAACAAATGTGAATAGGAGGTAGGGGTATTTCTTCGTAAAAGAGCCCTCGTTATTAGAGGGAAAGTACTTTGTCGCGAGCGATCAAACAGGCTCCGATCACGCCGGCTTTTTCTCCCAGCCTGGAGATACGAAGCTGTGTATCGCTGTTGACAAGGCTAAGCGAATATTTATTGATCGCACTTTTTACGGGCAAGCGCAGATAGTCTCCGGTCGCTGATAAGGTTCCCCCAATAATCAGCAGTTCGGGATTAAAGACATTGATGAGCATAGCCAATCCCTTTCCGATCTTCTCTCCCAGATCGGCCAGCATTTCTATACAAAGCATATCCTCTTGGTGTGCGGCTGCTATGATGTCTAGCAGGGTGATCTCTGCCGGATCCTTCTTCTTTTTCATGGCCGATGAGGTAAAGCCCTGTTTGATCTTCTCTCTGAATTTTCTGAGCAGCGACTGGCCGGAGGCCTCTGTTTCGAGACATCCCTTCTTTCCACAGTGGCACAGTATCTCGTTGTCGAAAAAAGGAATATGGCCGAACTCGCCGCTGAAGCCCGACTTTCCATAGTATAATTTACCATCGACCAGAATGCCGAGTCCGATACCATAATCCATGTTTACGAAAAGTACATGGCGTGCGCCGGCCACCTCGCCACTGCAGAACTCCCCATAGGCCATGGCCCTTGAATCATTTTCCAAGAACGTAGGAATGCCAAACTCGCGCTGAATAGTTTGGGCGAGCGGTTCTTCTTGAAAATGAAAATAGCTGTAGCTATATCCGGTAGTTTGGTTGATCCGACCCGAGAGATTGATCCCCATTCCCAGGATCTTGTTTTTAGGAAGGGCGAGTTCTTGTAAATACTGTCGGATCAGTTCGAGTAATTGTTGAAAGGATTCTTGCGTATTTTCCAGACGATACGGGATCTTCTCTTTTAGGTTGATGAGGTGCTTTCTAAAATCAAGTAGCCCAACGTTGATGTAGTATTTTTTTACATCGATGCCGATAAAGAAACATGCGTCGGCTACCAAGCCATAGATACTGGCTCTTCTGCCTCCGGTAGAATCGAATTTTCCGTTGTCTCTTATAAGGCGATCCTCTATCAGCTCATTGACCAGGCTGGTGATCTTAGGAACACTGGTGTTGAGTTCGCGGCTTAGCTCAGTAATGGTAAAGTCACCGTGAAGGTCGAGATGACTAAGAATGCTTCTTTTTAGAAACTTATTCTTATAAGCGACACCCGACGCATTGTCATTGCTGAACAACTCGAAGATGCGATGTTTGGGGGGCGACGGTGTTTTTTTCATTACTATATGAAAATCAGGTACTAATATATGCCAATCTGTGAAAAAAGCAGAATGGGGATAAACTAAATAAAAAATTTTATTAAGGTTAGGAGTTTGCGTAATTATTTTTATGATATTTAATCCTGAACTGCAATCATTTAAATAAAATTTAGTCGGTTCTACGAATGCTAGCCCAACAAACTCTGCCGAAGCAAGTTCCGTCCATCGGTCATTATGCCGAGACGTACCTAGCCGAATTAACGGACAATATCCTTCCTTTTTGGCTGCGCCACAGCAAGGATGAAAAGCACGGCGGTTTCTTTACCTGTCTCGACCGGGCCGGCGTCGTTTACGACACCGATAAGTTTATGTGGTTGCAAGGAAGAGAGGTTTGGACATTTAGTTACATGTACAAGCAATTGGAGGAACGTCCTGAGTGGTTGGCGATGGCTTTACATGGCGCCGACTTTATGGAAAAATTCGGAAGGGATGCAGCGGGTAATTGGTATTTCTCACTTACGCAAGAAGGTCGACCATTAGTACAGCCATATAATATTTTTAGCGATTGTTTTGCCACGATGGCTTTTGCCGCTCTCGACAGGGCGCAACCTACTGATCGATACAAACAGATCGCTACCGATACATTCGAGAACATCTTGCGGAGAAGACACAATTGGAAAGGCATATACAACAAAGCCTATCCAGGTACGCGTTCACTCAAGAATTTTAGTCTTCCGATGATCTTGTGCAACCTGGCGCTGGAACTGGAGCATGTAATTGGGTCTCGTCGAGTAGAAGCGTTGATTCCCGAGGTGATCCACGAAGTGATGGAGGTATTTTATCAGCCGGATACCGGTTTGATATTGGAGAACGTGTATGAAGACGGAAGTTTCTGTGATAGTTTTGAGGGAAGATTACTTAATCCGGGACATGCCATAGAGGCTATGTGGTTCGTCATGGACTTGGGCGTACGCATCAACGATCCGTTACTCATCAATAGAGCAAAGGATATTATGCTGCATATGCTAAAAAAGGGCTGGGATTCGGAGTATGGCGGCATCTTTTATTTTCTGGATGCTCACGGACACCCCCCCCAGCAGTTGGAGTGGGATCAAAAACTTTGGTGGGTACACGTAGAGGCCTTGGTAGCGCTGGCGAAAGGATACAAACTGACCGGTGATCCGGAGTGCGCTGCCTGGTTCGAGACCCTCCACCAGTATACATGGAATCATTTTAGAGATGCTGAACATGGGGAGTGGTTTGGTTACTTAAATCGTCGTGGCGAAATATTGCTATCGTTAAAGGGCGGAAAATGGAAAGGGTGTTTTCATATTCCCCGCTCCCTGTATCAAATTTCAAAAACATTATCCTCCCTATAGGTATACATGATAATCCGCTTTATTATAGGATCGGTTTTGGTGTTTGTGGCTGGGCTGTCATATGCAAATGCCGGTGCCATACCCAAAAAAAAGGTACTAACGACCGATGTATTGGTGATCGGTGGTAGCGCTTCGGGGGTAGCAGCCGGTATTCAGTCGGCTCGTATGGGGGCACGCACGATCATTGTTGAGGAAACGATCTGGTTGGGGGGCATGCTGAGTGCGGCAGGAGTGTCGGCTACCGACGGCAATCATCTGTTGCCCTCTGGCATTTGGGGTGAATTCAGAAACAGGATCTATCAGCATTATGGAGGGCCTCAGCGAGTAGCTACTGGTTGGGTAAGTAATACGCACTTCGAGCCTCATGTGGCCGATAGCCTTTTCAAATCAATGGCTAGTGCCGAAAAGAATCTTCAGGTATTGCATGGTATGCGGTGTTATGCCGTAACAAAACGTCGGGATGCTGTAGCCGGGGCTGTTTTTGTACAATTATCTTCCGGCGATACGATCACGATCCGTGCAAAGCAGGTGGTTGATGCTACGGAGTTAGGGGATGTGCTGGCCGCTGCCGGTATTCCTTTTTCTTTGGGAATGGAAGCTAGTTCTGTAACCGGAGAGAATGTACAAGTTCCGGCCTCTAACAATATCATTCAAGATCTAACCTATGTGGCCATTTTAAAGGATTACGGAAAGGATGCCGATTGTACGATTGCAAGACCAGCTGGATATGATCCTTTGGAGTTCGATGGATGTTGTCTTGACTTTTATAATGATAAGTCGAGGATCGCACCCGGGGTGGATTGTGCCAAGATGATGACCTATGCCAAATTGCCCGGACAAAAGTATCTTATTAACTGGCCCGGATTTGGCAATGATATTTATTTGAATCTGATCGAACTGAGCCCTTCGGAGCGTGAGCAGGAATTACAAAAAGCAAAGCAGCAAACGTTACGCTTTATTTATTTTATTCAGCACCAGCTGGGCTATAAGCAGTTGGGGTTGGCTGCTGATGAGTTTCCAACGGCAGATCGCCTTGCATTGATTCCTTACCACCGTGAGTCAAGAAGGGTAGAGGGACTGGTGCGTTTCAAGATCCAGCATATTAGCGATCCATATAATGATGCCCACCCGTTATACCGAACCGGTATTGCAGTAGGTGATTATCCTATCGATCACCATCATCGAAAAAATCCCGATGCCCCTCAGCATTTGGGATTTTATCCCATACCTTCTTTTTCTGTTCCCCTGGGAGCATTGATCCCTGCTGCCACAACTGGTTTGATAGTTGCAGAAAAATCTATCAGCGTCAGTAATGTGGTCAACGGAACTACTCGTTTGCAGCCCTGCGTATTGCTGATCGGGCAAGCAGCCGGGGCACTGGCCGCATTGACCGTGCAACGAAAAGATCTGCAAGCTGCTTCGGTGCCCATTCGTAGTGTACAGCGCGCATTGCTCAACAGCGGGGCTTATCTAATGCCCTACGCCGATGTCAACCCAGCTGACCCACACTTTATGGCCATTCAACGCGTGGGAGCTGCAGGTCTTTTACGGGGTAAAGGGCAGCCTAATGCGTGGGCCAATCGTACTTGGTTCTATCCTGATTCTACCTTGTTTACGGAACAATTTTTGGAGGCGATCCCTGTTGAGATGCTGCCTGCTCGCGAGCGAAAAGAACTTGGTGCAGCTGCTAATGCCTCTCTTACCATCGGGCAATCTCTCCATTGGATCTCTTTGCTCAGGCAGCAGGCGGCTCGCGCCACCAATAGCAGTATGCCAATATGGGGATCGCAAAAATTAGAAGAGCTGGCCCGGTCAAATTGGAAACAGTGGCGCCTTGACGATTTTAATCTGCAACGTGCTATCAAACGTCGTGAACTGGCCATGCTGCTCGACGCATTGTTCGATCCCTTTTCAACGTATGCAATCAACCACCAAGGAGTTATTCAACTTTAACTATATAAAAACAAAACCCTGATTATGAAAAAAGCAACGATTCTGTGCTGGATGCTGACCCTGCTGATGGGGCTGGCACAAGCACAGCAAGCCAAAGTTGCCGGTAGAGTGACCGATGTGAACGGAAATCCGCTTGAGGGCGTATCCGTGACAGTCAAAGGAAAGTCTATCGGAACGGTCACCAACTCTTCGGGTCAATATTCGCTCAGTGCTGCCACTGGCGAGTCGCTGGTATTTAGCAGCGTAGGCCTGGTTAGTCAAGAGCAAAAAGTAGCTGGCAGCACGCTCAATGTTCAATTACAGGCCATCAATGCGACCCTCTCCGAAGTGGTTGCAGTGGGATACGGGCAGCAGCGCAAGGCCACCCTTACCGGTTCTGTCGTTACGCTCAAGCAAGAAGACCTGATGCGCAGACAAGTAGCCACGGCCAGCAACCTCCTACAAGGCTTGGCTCCGGGCGTAACTGTGCAGCAGCAGTCAGGAAAGCCCGGTGCCGATGGAGCCTCAATTCGTATTCGCGGATTGGGTTCAATCTATGCCGGTCAAAGCCCCCTTATAATGGTAGATGGTGTCGTATCTGGTTTTGATGCCATCGATCCCAATGCCATTGAGAGCATCACTATTTTAAAGGACGCTGCGTCTACTGCCATTTATGGAGCTCGTGCTGCCAATGGAGTGATCCTCGTCAAGACCCGCCGTGCCAAAGGAAAAGGAGTACAAGTGGCCTACAACGCATTCCTCTCTCAGCAAGATGCTACTGCGATTCCACAGCGCACTACTGCCGTTGAGCACATGGAGCTCAGCAATGCGGCCGAAAGAAATCGTACCGGCAATCCCAATGCTTTCTTGTTCACGCAAGCGCTGATCGATAAATACAAAACGACCCCCGCTAATAATTTGGACGTGATCGATACCGATTGGCTGGACCTTTTGCTGACCAACAGCGGATTGATGCAAAATCATAACGTAACCATCAATTCGGCTGGTGACAACAGTAATATTTTTGCCTCCGTCACATATCTCAATCAGCAAGGCTTGATCCCTAATAACAGCTTTCAGCGATATGATATTCGTTTTAATCCCGACTTTAAGCTTAACGATAAGTTGAGCATCAACGGGGTGATGAATATCAACAACAGCCGCACAACGGCTCCTTCTACGGGCTCGCCCGAGTTTATCATTCGTCAAGCTATTGGGCTTCCTGCCATTGGAGGCGGTTTGTATGGTCCTGGTATGTATGGTACTGCCGGGCAGACCAACAATCGTAATCCGCTGGCCATGGCCGAAGCGGCTGGTACCTCGGTGTCTCGTGTCAATAGCATGCTTACCAAGGTTGGATTTACCTACAAGCCTCTTAGCAACTTGGAGGTAGAAGGATACTGGGCGCGTGAGCACTGGGTGCCCAATGGAAAATCATTTGTAAAGAATGCCGATATTTTTGTTCCCAATCTGACCACGCTCGGGTATGACCGCATTGCTCCCTGGCCTGGTTCTACCAGCTTGAGCGAGTCGTATTCTACCAATGTGCGTACCACGTATTTGGCCCAGGCAACCTGGACAAAGCGTTTTGGTGCCAACACCATCAAGTTACTAGGTGGTGCACAAACCGAGGAATTTACCTACTCCGGTATCTCGGCCTCTCGTACAGGCTTTTTGAATCCTAATCAACCTTATTTGAATTTAGGAAGTGCGAATCTGAACAATTCCGGTAGCGCTTACGAAACAGCGTTGGCAGGATTCTATGCGCGACTCAATTACAGTTACGATGATAAATATTTTCTGGAGGTCAATGGTCGCTATGATGGGTCTTCTCGCTTTTCGCAAGAACTCGATAAGCAATGGGGATTCTTTCCCTCTGCTTCGGCCGGATGGATCTTTTCGAAAGAGAACTTCTTTAGTGGACTCTCTGATGTCATCACCTTTGGTAAGTTAAGAGGTTCTTGGGGTGTACTGGGTAACCAGGCACTGCCCGAGATCTATCCATTTGCCGTCAACTTTGGTACCGCTGCTTATTCTTCGAACTTCTTGAATGGTACGAACAACTACATCAACAATATCAATACCCTGGGCTATGCCTTGTTGGATGCGCCCAATCCGGGTATTACCTGGGAGGAATCACGCCAGGCGAACATCGGATTGGATCTGACCGTAAAGAACAACCTCACACTGACCTTTGAATACTACGAGCGTAAGGTGGAGCAAATGTTGTTGAGTCGTCCTATTCCTACCTATGTGGGCCTTAACTCTCCTTTTGTGAATGCGGGCTCTATGGAGAATGTGGGATGGGAATTTAGCGCGAACTACCGCAAATCATTAAGCAATAAGGTAAAGCTTGATGTAACGGCCATGATCTCTGATGTGCGCAACAGGGTCTTGACCTTACCCGGAGTTCCCTTCTTGGATGGAGGTTCGATTCGTGCTATGCCCGGTCAGGCGCTATGGTCTTATTTCGGTTATCAGTCGATCGGATATTTTAGCGACTCGAACGATGTAAAGAATTCTCCTGTGCAGTTCGGTGTTCCCTGGAGTTCGAATCCAACGGTCGGTACCAAACCCGGCGATGTTAAATATGCCGACATTAGCGGACCCGACGGAAAGCCCGATGGCAGGGTAGACAACTTCGATCGCACTTTTATCGGTAATAATTTCCCTCGCTATGAGTACAGCCTCAACGTTAACCTGTCGGTTGGAAATTTTGATCTGAATGTCTTTGGTCAGGGAGTGGGCATGCGCAACAACTACTATAGTGGCACCGGTGCTATTCCTTTTGCCAGTGGTGATTTTGCAGCCTCATTGCTTAACATGCACAAGGATTACTGGACCCCTAATAATCCAAATGCTCGCTTTCCCCGATTGTTGCCTTCGGGTTCCGGTGGCAATAACTTCGTGGCTTCCTCTCATTGGATCAGGGATGCCTCCTTCTTCCGTGTTAAGAACGTGAACCTGGCCTATCGTGTTCCCGCTGCCTGGTTAAAGAAAACCGGTGTGCCTCTCAGTTCGGCCAAAGTATACATTAGCGGACAGAACCTGCTTACGTTCACCAATGCTTGGGATGGATTCGATCCTGAGATCAACAACGCGAACGCAGAGTTTTATCCATTGATGAGAACGTTCACCTTTGGAGTAAACATTAATTTCTAACCAACTAAATCAGGATAGTATGAAAAAGATAAGTTCCATACTGATGTTGACAGCCTTGCTTGGTTTAGCGGGTTGTAGCAAATTCCTCGACCGCCAGCCGCTGGATAGTTCTTCATCGGCCACCTTTATGCAGTCGGAGGAAGAAATGAATCTGGCTCTCAATGGAGTCTATGCGGCTGCCTTTTGGCAATTTCCCAATAATACTCCATTGCTGTTCGCTATTGAATCATCGACCGACCTGGCCATCAAGCGTACCGGTAATGCCGAAGACCAGGTAGCCATGGGTGACGGCGGTCCTTTTTTGATCGGTAATTCATTGCCCGGAAACTCCTGGACACAGGCCTATCGTCTTGTTAGCCGTGCCAACACCATGCTCGATGGAATGACCAAGGGCAAGGACAATGTTGCTCCGGCCAGTTACGCTCGTTTGCGCGCCGAGGCACTGGTGCTTCGCGCCTGGGCCTATTACCACCTGATTGGATGGTTTGGCGATCCTGTGTTCTACACCAAGCCACTTGATCCATCGGAATATGAGACTATTGGCAGAACGCCTACGGCTACTGCTGTAGCCAGTTTATATAAGGACCTCGATGAGGCAGCAGCTGGTTTTGATGCAGCCGGTTCTCAACCTGTTATTGCGTACGGACGCGTCAATAAGGGTGTGGCTTTGGGTCTCAAGGCCCGCTTGGCTATGCTGGTCAAAGATTATGCGACCGCCAAAGCTGCTACACTTGCTGTGATCTCTTCGAATGGATACGGCCTTAATCCTCGCTATACCGATCTGTTCATGCTGGCCGGTCAGCGTTCGAATGTGAATCGCGAACTCATGTTCGTCCAAACCTATCCCACTGATGTACTCAATCCACAGAACTGGCTTACGGTATTGACCATCCCCCGCCAGGTGGGTACTTCGCAAAGCAGTCACTTTCCCAGTCAGCAATTGGTAGACCTCTTTGAGGCCCGCGACGGAAACCGTATCGATCGTTCCACTGTGTACAATCCCGCAGCTCCTTCTCAAAATCGTGATCCTCGTCTTCGCTGGACCCTTTACATGCAAGGTGATACCATGGTGCATAACACAGCGCTGTCAGCGAGTCTTCCTTATGTGCAACCTAAGGAGCGCACGATCTTTAATATTTATAGCAATACCGTTTTCAAGTTCAATTGGAACACTGGTGTGTACGACAGCCGTCCCAATAATATCGACTGGATCGGTTACTTGGTCTCACCCTGGTTTGCCGGTGCTACCGGTAGCAGTGGTGGAGTAGGGTATGTTTGGAGAAAATATGTGGACTCCACGCAATACTCTTGGGAGACCAAGACTGGGTATATCAACATGCGTTATGCTGAGATCTTACTGACCTATGCCGAGGCAAAGATCGAGTTGGGAGAGATCGATGGTACCGTTTGGAATGCGATCAATGCGGTGCGCGCCCGTGCCGGCATGCCAGCCGTTACGACTACCAATTCCGCTACCTTGCGCGAGATCGTTCGCCGGGAACGTGCCGTTGAATTTGCCGGAGAAGGTCTGCGCCTGATCGATCTGCGTCGCTGGGATCTTTACAACACGGCCATGACCATGCCTGTGGTAGGCGTATCGCTGAACCCGGCCGATCCTGCCGAGACACCGAGCTTCAATGCCGATGGACTTCCCGTCTATTCAGCAGCCAGCATTGCCAAAAGATTAAAGACAAGGGCACAAACCCGCGTTAATACCAATAGTCGTTACAAGCTTTGGCCCATTCCGCAGGGAGAGATCGATAAGAATAAGAACATCGTTCAAAATCCCGGATGGCAATAATTTTTTGTAGGTAAACCAAAACCAAGAGGTCGTTCATTTCAGAGCGGCCTCTTTTTTTTATCTTTCGTATCAACTATTTTGTACTGATTATTGGCCATTTTTTCTTTCATTTACCAAACAGCGAAATATGAATAGGGAATCTTCGTTGGATGCACTTCGCGGACTCGCCATTGTTGGAATGGTGCTATCGGGTAGTATCGCCTTTGGTGGCGTACTACCTGCGTGGATGTACCATGCGCAGGTGCCACCTCCTTTGCATCGATTCGATCCAACGCTGCCCGGCCTTACCTGGGTCGATCTGGTCTTTCCCTTTTTTTTATTTAGTATGGGGGCAGCCTTTCCACTCGCGCTCCGTGGTGCTATTGAAGAGCGAAAGCCGGCTTCGCATTTTTGGGGACTGGCTGCCACACGCTTTTTACTACTGGCCTTCTTTGCCTTGTTTACCCAGCATTTAAAGGCTTGGGTAATTGCAGCTAAACCGGGTGTTACGGAGCATCTGTTATCGCTATTCGCTTTTGTTCTTTTGTTTGGAATATTTTACCGGGGGGTAAAGGGTGCTGTTGACCGCTACGGGAAATGGATCCGTATCGTATGTTTTACCCTGGCTCTTTTATTGTTGGGTCGACTTCCTTTTCGGGAGGGAGCCGGATTTGATCTGTACAAGAGTGATATCATTTTGATGGTACTGGCCAATATGGCATTCTTTGGGTTGTTGATTTATTATTTTACTGCACGTCGCCCGCTGCTTCGGCTGTCGATCTTACCTGTGGTGGC
>Ga0068872_10001327_pt1 | contig 19941 bp, 20 predicted proteins | sample NOAtaG_7_FD_66441 | JGI IMG/M metagenome (GOLD analysis project Ga0068872, IMG submission 66441) | Freshwater lake microbial communities from Lake Erie, under a cyanobacterial bloom - NOAA_Erie_Diel1S_2200h metaG | ecosystem: Environmental > Aquatic > Freshwater > Lake | place: USA: Ohio, Lake...
TGGGCCAGGACCCGTACCACGGTGCAGGTCAGGCACATGGTCTCTGCTTTTCCGTGAATCGCGGCGTGGCGATTCCGCCGAGTCTCGTCAACATCTTCAAGGAACTGCGTTCCGACCTCGGCATCACGCCGCCCGCGCACGGCTTTCTCGAACCATGGGCACGCCAGGGCGTGTTGATGCTGAATGCGACGCTCACCGTGCGCGCAAACGCCGCCGCATCACACCAGGGAAAAGGCTGGGAAACATTCACCGACCGCGTCATCGGCGCGGTGGCCGCCAAGGATCATCATGTCGTCTTCATTCTCTGGGGTGCGTACGCACGCAAGAAGAAGACGCTGATACTCGACGTCGCGGGAAATGAACGCCACACCATCATCGAATCGGCACATCCGTCACCGCTGTCGGCCAACAACGGCTTTTTCGGTAGCAGACCGTTCTCGCGCACGAACGAGGCCCTCATCGCACACGGTCAGATTCCGATCGAGTGGGCACTGCCCACCGACGACCGCCTCGACTGAACCGGTTCGGTAGGTTGGCGCCCATGGGATCCGTCAGGCGTCATGCCATCTTGGCCTCGTCGGCCGACACGGTGTGGGCCTTCATCGGGCGACCCGAAGTCCTGCACGAGTGGTTCCCCACGTCCTCCACCCGAGTCGAGGGCGACAAGCGTTGGGTCACGTTGCCCTCGGGCATCGTGTTCGAGGAGCAGATTCTCCTCGTCGACAACGATCTGCGCAGGTTCCAGTACTCGATCATCAACAATCCGCTGATCACGCATCATGTGGGAACCGTCGACGTGATCGCGCTCGCCAACGATCGTTGCATCGTCATCTACGGCACCGACATCGAACCCGAGGTGCTCGGCTTGGCCATCGGTGCGGCGGCCGGTGACGGCCTGCGCGCGTTGCAGGAACGATTCGGGAAAGGTTGACCGTGCCACGCAGGATTCTCTTCGTCACCACCGACCAGCAGCGCTACGACGGACTCGGCTGCAACGGCGGGACCGTGGCGCGAACACCCGTCATCGATGCCATCGCTCGCGAAGGAATCCGCTACACGCGCGCCATTCCTTCGAACGTGGTGTGCATGCCGTCACGGTCGACGATGTTGACCGGCCAACACGTGGCGACCCACGGAGTATGGATGAACGGCGTGCCCCTGCCCGTCGATGCGCCGAGCATCGCCACCGACCTGTGGCGCAACGGCTGGCGCACTGCGCTCATCGGCAAGGCGCACTTCGAACCTTTCCTCGACCCGTTTGCGCTCTTCACCGAGAATTCGCTTGCAACGCTGGGCGAGGAAACCGTCTACCGCGAGTCGGGCGATGGCCGCCGCGAACCGCACCGCGGATTCGAACACATGGAGCTCGCAACCCACAACGGGATGGGTCCGCTGCACTATGCGAAGTGGTTGCGCGAGAACCACCCCGAAGCGGTCGGGATGCTCTACCCCATCCTCAATTCACAACTGCAGGTGAACGAGGCAGGCGGAGGAGACACCGGTGCACCGCAGGTGAAACACAACCCGATTCCGCGCGAGTGGTACCACACCGATTGGGTCGCTGATCGGGCGATCTCGTGGCTGGGAAACCAGAACGACTCGGACGACTGGTTTTGCTGGGTCAGTTTTCCCGACCCACACCACGCGTGGGACCCGCCGATGTCGGAACTGCACCGCGTCGACTGGCGGCAACTCGACCTTCCCGCCGGGTGGGTCGATGACCCAGTCGAGCGCGAACGCATCCTCGCGGGCAAGCCGGCGCACTGGTTGGCCTGGTACCACGGCACTTTCGTCTCGAACTACGAGGCTCCCGCAAAGTGGGTCCCGGCGACGCTGACGGCCGACCAGGTGCGCGAGGTCAATGCGATGGTCCACATCCAGAACGAACTCGTCGACGAGGCCCTCGGTCGCATCGTTGGTCTGCTGCGTGCAAAGGGTTGGTACGACGACGTCGACATCGTGTTCACCACCGATCACGGCGAATTCCAGGGCGACTTCGGCCTTCTCTTCAAGGGTCCGTACCACGTCGACTCTTTGATGCGCCTGCCCCTCATCTGGCGACCCGCACCATCGCGCACCAAGTTCACCCCGACAACGGTCGACTCACCCGTCGGACTCGTGGCACTTGCGGCAACATTCGCCGACATCGCCGGACTTCCGCGGCCCGACTACACCGAGGCGGCGCGACTTCCGCTCGACGATGGCGAAGCCGTCGACCTCGGACACGAGCGTGTCCTCACGGAATGGGACAGCGTTCTCTTCGGCAAGATCGTCTCACTTCGCACCATCACTCGCGGCTCATGGGTGTGCACCGCGACACTGCCGGGCAGCCTCCACGACGGCACCGACGGCGAGCTCTACGACCTGACCAACGATCCCCTGCAGCACGTCAACCTGTGGCACGACCCGTCCCACCGCGCGATGCGTGACGACCTTCTCGATGACATGTGGCGCAACCTGCCCGATGCGTCGTTGCCGCGGCGGGCCTGCGACGCTCCGGTCTGACGACACCGGTTGTCAGGACGTCGGGTCAGATCGACTTCACGAACTCGAGCGAACGCGCGAGCATCGCGATCTGGTCGTCGACGCGACTCACGGGATCCATCCCTTGGAACATGCGGTTTGCCATTGTCGACAGCGACGTCCACTGCGGGTTGGTTGCCTTCCATGCCGCCAGTTCGGGGCCGAGTTCGGCCTCGCCGCGTTGCAGGTGCACCACGGCATCACGCGGGAAGTCGTCCCACGACCGGCCCTGCGCAGCGAGTTCCTCGCGCAAGATGTCATTTGCCGCATCGACTCGCGAGCCCGTGTTGCCGAAGATGTAGCCGTCACCGATCCGTGCGGCACGTCGCACCGAGGCCTCGGCGGATCCGCCGAACCACACGGGGATACTGCGAGAAGGCAGCGGCGCAACACCGGCGCGATCGACACGGTGGTACTTGCCGTCGAAGTCGACGACCTGATTCGTCCACAGTTCGCGCATCACCGCCACCTGTTCCTCCATGCGGCGCGCACGATTGCGGTACTCCATGCCGAGCGACTCGTACTCGACGTAATTCCACCCGGTACCCACACCGAGAATCAGACGCCCGCCGCACAACAGGTCGAGGTCGGCGGCCTGCTTGGCCAGAAGCACAGCCTGCCGCTGCGGAAGAATCACGACCCCGGTCACGAGTTCGATGTCGGTGGTGAGCGCAGCGAGATAGCTGAACAGAACGATCGGCTCGTGAAACTCATCCTGCTCGGTGTAGGGACCCCACAACTTGGGTTCACGGTTTGCATGCACCGCACCGACGACGTGGTCGTAGGCGACGATTCGCTCGAAGCCCATGTCGACGACGGCTTGCGTCCATGCACGAATCGCACCCGGGTCCTTGCCGATTTCAACCGTCGGGAAAACCGCTCCGTAACGCATGCGTTCACACTAGGTCGTGGTGCCACGGTCCTCGGCAGGCGGACGGCAGGTCACATCTGCTACACACGTGCGGTGCCACCGCGTGGATTCGATGCCGCCTACTACGACAAGTTCTACGGACGTGGGTCGGTGCACACCGTTGCCCAGATCGACAAGTTGGCAACCGGTGTTCATTCACTGCTCGCGTGGTGGGGCCTCGAGGTTCGATCGTTTCTCGACATCGGCGCAGGCCCTGGCTATTGGCGCGATTGGTACCGCGCACACCATCCGAAGGTGACGGTCATGTCGACCGACGTGAGCGACTATGCCTGCGCGACATACGGCCACAAGAAGGCCGACATCACCACTTGGCGCCCGTCGCGACGTTTCGACCTCGTCGTGTGCCACAGCGTTCTGCAGTATCCCGACAACGCCGCGACGAGAGCAGCGATCGAGAACCTCGGAGCCGCCTGCCGGCATTTCCTCTACCTCGAAATCCCGACGGCAGCGGACTTCGACGACATCGTCGACCCCGCCGCCACCGACATGTCGGTGCATCGACGCAGCGGCACCTGGTATCGCCGGGAACTCGGTAGACACTTCCGCCAGGTGGGTGGCGGGCTGTGGCTGTCGCACGACAGCACCGTGCCGATGTACGAACTCGAAATGCCCGCCTCCGACCGCCGCTGAGGCGCAGGGTCAGGAAAGTTCGCCGAGAAGCGCGTCGCTGACCCACGCACGTTCGAGGTGCAAGGTCGACCTGATGCGCACGACCCGCTTGGGTTCGTCGACGGACTTGCCGCACATCATCAACGCTGCTCGGATGCATTCGTCTTCGTCAGCGAGCACCATCGGCATGCGGGACCGACGGACACCCGACGGGCCTGCCGTGAAGCAGTTGAGATAGGTCTTTTCCCAGTCGATCACGTTGGCCACGGACACAGGAACGAAATCGGCGAGACCGACGCCGAGAACGTTGCCGCCCGATGCCTCGGTGATGCCGAGGAGCACGATCGTCGCGGGCGCGCCGTCGAAATCGGCGAGACCGTGCACCCAGAAACGACCGGTCACGTTCGGGTCGATCATCGTTCCGCTGATGTCCTTGCCGCCGCGTTCGACGACGAGAACATCGATGTCGCGGAACGGCAACCGCGGAACGAGATTGCGTGCGTAATCGGTGAGCTCACGCTCGGCCGCTCCGCCGACGTCGTTCGCGCCGAACGCCGCAACCTTGACGACCTCACCCGAGCAGGACTCGACCGTCGCAACACCACCGAGCAGTCGGCCCGTCGACCGCAACGCCCCGATGCCGTCGAGAAGCCGTTGCGCCATGCGATCGGGCCCGCACGCGTGAATCTGCGCGGCGCCCGGCTGTTTTCCGAATCCGACGACGGCCATCTTCGTGCAGCCGCTTTCGATCGGCCCCTTGAAACAAGTGTGCGGCTTCACCCGGTTCACGGGCAGAACGAAATCGGCAGCCGCCGCATGTTCGTCGAGGTAGAGAGGCATTCCCTCTGTGGTGCGAGCGACTTCGACCGTCTTCATCGACGATCGGATCTCGCAGTCGATCGACTGCTCATCGATGCCGAGTGCGGCGAGTAGTTCGCGTTGACCATCAGCCGTACCGCCCGCGTGGCTTCCCATCGCGGGAACGACGAACGGCATGGCACCACACGCACGCAGCCCCGCGACGACCCCGCGCAACGTCTCGACACGTCCGGTGAGCCCCCGGCTACCTGCACCAACGGCGACCGAGCGGTCGGTGACACCGCGCTGCGAGAAAGCGGCCGTCACCTGCCCCATCACCTCGGCTTCGATGTCGACGACCGCGGGTGGGTGCGGCACGGGCAATGTCACCTCGTGCAGTTCGGGAATCTCGACCGTCGATGGAATCGGCAGCCGCACGCCTCTCATCAACTGACCCCAGTTCCCCGTCCCCGACACGATTTCAACGGTACCGCTGGTACGCAAGTCACCGTGGACTAGCGTCGGGAGGAATAAACCACCCACAACCAACCACGAATAAAGGAGCAAGAATGCGTCGAATTTCGCGCATTGCCGCCCCCGTTCTGGCCCTCGGACTCATCCTTGCGGCCTGCGGTGACGACAGCAGTTCATCCACTGACGAAACCACTGCAGCTGCGGAGGAGACGGCCACCGCCGACACCACCGCTGCAGCCACCGAAGACACCGCCGCTGCCGAAGAAGGTACCGTCGACGTCGCCAGCCTCGGCCTCATCGAAGACGGCAAGTTGACCGTCTGCACCGACGCGCCCTACCCGCCGTTCGAGTTCCAGGACGAGACCACCAAAGAGTGGACCGGTTTCGACATGGACGTCGTGCGTGAAATCGCCGCAGGCATCGGTTCGGGCCTCGAACTTGCCGTCACGGTCCAGCCCTTCGACGGCATCTGGCTTGCTCCGAAGGCCGGCACCTGCGACATGGTTGCTTCGGCAATGACGATCACCGAAGAGCGCAAGGCGAACGCCCTGTTCACCGACGGCTACTTCGATGCCGACCAGTCACTGCTCGTTCGCGCCGAGGACAAGGACGCGCTGACCTCGCTCGAGGCACTCGCCGGCAAGACCATCGCTGTTCAGACCGGCACCACCGGCGAGAGCTACGCACAAGAGAATGCCAAGGACTCGACGCTGAAGTCGTTCGACGAATCAGCCGCGATGTTCCTCGCACTCGAGAGTGGCGACGTCGATGCAATCCTCCAGGACCTGCCGGTCAATGCCGAGCGCGCCCTGAAGGACGACAAGACGGCTCTCACTGCGTCGTTCTCGACCGGTGAGCAGTACGGCTTCGCCGTTTCGCAGGACAACACCGCCCTCGCCGACGCCCTGAACGCCGGCATTGCCGAGATCAAGGAGAACGGCAAGTACGACGAGATCTACGCGAAGTACTTCGCGAAGTAGACGTCACCACGAATTCATGGGCTTGAGTCGACGCCAACGCCTGCGACTGGTTCGCGGCGGCATTTATGCCGCGACCGTCGCGGCGTTGGTGTTGATTCTGCTCGCAGTCGATTGGGGCGCCCTCGGGGGCGCCCTTTTCAAATGGGAAATCGTGAAGGATCAGTTCCCCGACATCCTCACGAACGCTCTGCGCAACACGGTGATCTTCACCATTTTCGGATTCGCCGGAGGGCTGTCACTCGGTCTTCTGCTCGCAGTCATGCGTCTGTCCAGCGTGAAGCCGTACCGCTGGTTCGCCGCTACCTACATCGAGGTACTCCGCGGCATCCCGCTGCTCGTCACACTGTTGATTCTCGGCTTCGGTATTCCCATCGCCACCGGCTGGCAGTGGCCCAACCCCTACATCCAGGGTTCCGTCCCGCTTGCACTCGTCGCGGGTGCCTACATCGCCGAAACCGTGCGCGCCGGCATCGAGGCCGTTCCGCGCGGCCAGATGGAAGCTGCCCGTTCACTCGGCATGTCGTACACCCGCGCGATGACCACCATCATCATCCCCCAGGCCTTTCGCATCATCGTCCCGCCGCTCACCAACGAGTTCGTGCTGCTCATCAAGGACACCTCACTCATCTCCGTTCTCGGTGTCACCGCGAGCACTCTCGACCTCGCACGCTTCGGCCGCAACGGTGTGAACGACACCGCAAACGCCACACCGCTGGTCGTGGCGGGTCTCGTCTATCTCGCCCTCACGATTCCACTGACCCAGCTTGCGGCGTGGATGGAACGCAGATCGAAGGCAGGCAGGCGATGAGCGAACAGCTGGTGCGCATCGAGGCTCTGCACAAGCGATTCGGCTCGAACCACGTTCTCCGCGGCATCGATCTCTCCGTCACGAAGGGCGAGGTTGTCTGCATCATCGGGCCGTCGGGATCGGGCAAGAGCACGCTTCTGCGGTGCGTCAACATGCTCGAAACGCCCTCCGACGGCAAGGTTTTCGTCGACGGTGTCGAACTCACCGACCCCGACTGCGACCTCGACCGTGCGCGCACCTCGACGGGCATGGTCTTCCAGTCGTTCAATCTGTTCGCTCACATGTCGGTTCTCGACAACATCACGATCGCCCTGCGAAAGGTGCTCAAACAAGACCGGGCGACCGCCGAAGCCAAGGCGGAAAAGTTGCTGGCTCGTGTCGGCCTGGCCGAAAAAGCGACGTCGTACCCCGCCCAACTCTCCGGTGGTCAGCAGCAACGTGTGGCGATCGCGCGTGCACTCGCGATGGAGCCCAAGGTCATGCTGTTCGACGAGGCCACGAGTGCCCTCGACCCCGAGCTCGTTGGTGACGTGTTGCGCGTGATGCGTGAACTGGCCGAAGAGGGCATGACGATGCTCGTCGTGACACATGAAATGGACTTTGCGCGCGGCGTGGCCGACCGCGTGGTCTTCATGGACGGCGGTGTCGTCGTCGAAGACGGTCACCCAGACCAAGTGATCGGCAACCCGCGCGAGGAACGCACGAAGCGATTCCTTGCCAACGTTCGCGAACGCGATTAGGCCAACGTTCGCGAACGCGATTAGGGCAGCGACACCACGGTGACAGTGCCGGCCGCGCCGTCGACGGTGATCGTCGCACCATCGGGAATCCGCAGCGTCGCATCGGTGACCGATGAGACGCATGGAATTCCCAGTTCGCGACTGACGATGCTGGCATGCGAACCAATGGCGCCCAGGTTCACCACCACCGCGCCGGCCGCGAGGAACAACGGCGTCCACGAGGGGTCGGTGTTCAGCGTGACGAGGATGTCGCCGGCGTCGAGGCCGGACGGATCGAACGGGTCGAGCACGATGCGCGCCTTGCCCGTGTAGGTGCCCGCCGAACACGCCGTGCCCGTCAGCACGTCGCCGGCCTTCACCGGCGCAACGTCGACCTGACCCCGCTTCTTCCATTCCTTCAGTGGCGGGACCGAGCCGTTCACGATGAACGGCGGAATGAGCGTCGCGAGCTCTTTGTGGTCTGCTTCGCGTTCGGCCAGCGTCGTGGTGAACTTGGCCGGGTTTGCAACGAAGTCGTCGAGTTCGCTCTCCAACAACATGAAGATCTGGTCGGCGTTGCCGAGGTGACCGGCGGCAACGGCGCGGCGGCCGAGTTCGCGCATCGGCATCCGCACCTCGTGGATGAGGGCGATGTTGTTCGTCTTGCAACGCTCACGCGCTTGCTGCCACGTCGCAGCCGACTGATAACCGGCGGCGAACATGCCTGCGGTTTCGGCGTCACCCGCCAACATCCCGGAGATCTCTGCGAAGAGGCGCTCGCGTTCGGCCGAGTTGCGCTTTGCCGCGGCACGCGGGTCGGCGGAATCAGACTGGCGACGCAGGCGGTCGAGCTGGGCGAAGATCAGACGCGGGCTCGTTTCGTAGGACGGCGCAGCCGGATCCCATTCGTTCGGGCCGCGCGAGCCGTGCTTCAACTTGAACGCCTCGAGGGCCTTTTCGAAATCGGTTCCCTTCACTTTCGATTCCCATGCATCGGCACCGGCTTCGAACGCCGCGGTGATGTCTGCAGACGCACGGATGAGACGCGACAGGTCCCACAGGTCGATGGCGATCAAGGCGGAGTCGACGTCACCGACTGATCCGATCAGCTTCACGCCGTCTTCCGCACGGCCGATGGCGGCAGTGATTGCACCGACGGCGCCGGGTCCGAGCGACGCACCAAGCGACACCCACACGTGCTGTTCAAAGAACGGAACGAGGAGCGCACCGACCTCGCGCGCACGAGCGACGAGTTGTGCATCGGTCAACTTCGACAGATCAGGGCGCTCGGCACGAATCTTCTGGGCGAGTTTCTTTTGTTCCTCGACCGGCGTGTGGGTGACGCCGCTCATGACGTAACCCATCGTTTCGCCGAGCTTCGCCTCGTGCTTCGGGCTCTCGTGCCACGGTTCCGGCACGTACGGCGGAACGTCGGGAGTGTTGTCGAAGTAAGCGGCGTCGATCGCCTCGGGCGTTGCGCCGGGCATGCGCACGCCCATCAGTCGCGCCTGCATGAGCGAGTTGTAGAAGTAGCCACCGAAGAGACCGAACGTCTCGGGCGGAGTGCCGTATTCATCGGCGTCGAAAACCCCGAACGACACGAAACCATCACGGCATCCGAGGACCACGCCTTTTTCCCAGCACAGCGACCAACCAAGTGGGCTGACCGGGTCGGCAAGCACGTCGGCGGCATTCCCGCGCGTGTAGTTCGGGAACTTCTTCGACGGCGTCCGGTCGATGATCCACTTCTCACCCAGCATGTTTCCCCCTACTGCAGTTCGATTTCAGGGGGTCAATGTAGCCGCGTGTGACCGCCGACACGAAGACGTCGACGCTTGCAGAGGGAAAGAAGAAGGTCAGATCGGTGACGGGACGGGCGGCGGCGCTCCGGTCTCCATTGCCTTTGCGCGATCCTGTGCGAGACCCACGTAGCGGGGGTGGGTCATGATCCAAAAGCGCCCCTCGCGGACCGCGTCGAGTACCTGATCGGCAACGTCCTCGGGGTCGATCGCTTCGGTCGCGGTCGTGAGACCCTGCGTGCCGAATGCCGCGCCCTGGACATTGCCCGGCCGGTTGCGCTCGCTCGTGCCGATCTTCGTGCGCACCACCCCGGGACACAGCACCGAAGCGAGGATGGGAACGCCCGCGTTGCGCGCATCGACGAGGAGCACCTCGGACAGCGCGACGACACCTTGCTTGGCCACGTCGTAGGAACAGATGCCGGGGAACGTGAGGATTCCGGCCGTCGACGCGGTGTTGATGACGTGCCCCGGCTCGCCCGACGCGATCATGCGCGGCACGAAAGTCTTCACGCCATAGATGGGGCCCCACAGGTCGACACCGATGACCCACTCCCAGCTCTCGATCGATGCTTCCCACACACGGTCGCGGTGCACGACACCCGCGTTGTTGCAGAGAACGTGCACGTTGCCGAACTCTTCGTAGGCAAAATCGGCGAGGGCCTCGACCGAGCCGAGATCCGACACGTCACACCGCATCGCACGGCTGTCGATGCCCTTGTCGAGCAACGCATCGTTGGCCGAGGACAATGCCTTGTCCTCGACGTCGGCAATCACAACGTTCATACCCGCGGCACCGAATCGTTCGGCCATCGCAAAGCCGATTCCCGATGCACCGCCCGTGATGACCGCGGTCTTGCCCGTCAGATCCCCGAGAACTCCCGACATGACTCCCCCTCTTTTGGCCGTCCCGCCGAAGCGTATGGTAGGCGAATGAGCGTCTTTGACTCCGTTCGAATGGATGGCCAGGTTGCGGTGGTGACCGGCTCCGGACAGGGAATCGGCAGGGGCATCGCGTGGGCACTCGCCGATGCCGGATGCGACGTCGTGGTGAATGCACGTCGCCTGTCGGACCTCGAAGAAACCGCAGCGGGTATCCGCGAACGCGGACGACGGGCGCTGATCGTCGAAGGCGACATCCGCGATTTCTCCGACGAAATCGCCCGCCGCACGATCGCCGAGTTCGGCCGTCTCGACATTTGGGTGAACAACGTCGGTGGGTCGGTCGAAAGCACGACCTATGAACTGGCAAAGATGAGTGACGAGTTCTTCCGTGGGATGCTGGAATTGAACCTCACGTCCGCATTCCAGGGCGCGCGAGCCGCAGCAGCAAACATGCCGAACGGAGGCGTGATCATCAACATCGCCTCCGGCGCCGGCATGCGTGGTTCGCCGATGACGGGCGCCTATGCGGCAGCCAAAGCGGGAATGATCAACCTCACCCAGACGCTCGCACTCGAACTGGCCGAACGCGGCATCCGCGTGAACACGGTGTCACCCGGCCCGGTCGTCACCGAGGCGTATCTCGGTGTTCTCGGTATCAGCGATCAGTTGGAGAAACTGCGACAGACGATCCCGCTCGGTCGACTGGGCACGATCGACGACATCGGTGCAGCGGTCATGTTCCTCGCTTCGCCCGCGGCATCGTGGGTCACGGGCCAGAATCTCCTCGTTGCGGGCGGACGCACCGAACGCAGTTATCAGTACGGCGGCAGAAAGCAGCAGGGCGAGTGATGGCGCACTTCGAAATTCCGTACGACCCGGTCGCAGTGTCCGACCTGCACCATCGCCTCGACAACACTCGGTTTCCACTCGGTGTCGCCAACGACGACTGGAAGTACGGCATGCAGCGCGGTTGGCTCGAGAGCTTTCTGCACTACTGGCGACACGAGTTCGACTGGCAGGCCAAGGTCGCCGAGATGAACGCAGTGCCGAACCATCGCGTCGTCATCGACGGCATTCCCATTCACTTCGTTCACCTGCGCGGCAACGGCACGAACCCGATGCCGATCATCACGACACACGGCTGGCCGTGGACCTACTGGGACTACATGCCCGTGGCACACCGACTCGCCGCTGCAAACTTCGACGTCGTCGTTCCGGCCCTGCCCGGGTTTGGCTGGTCGTCACCGCTTCCGGTGGGGCACCTGACGACTCGCGATGTTTCGAATCTCTGGAACAAGTTGATGACCGAAGTGCTGGGCTACCCCAAGTACGCGGCACACGGCGGCGATTGGGGCGCGATCGTCACGAGCGAACTCGCCCACGCCCATTCCGCGACGATCCACGGCGCACACATGACTCTTCCCATCTTCCCCGGACTCGATCGTGGTTCGCTGAGCGTCGAGGATTACGACGAAGAAGAAAAGCACTACCCACAGTTGATGAAGCAGCGCATGGCGACTGCCACCAGTCACTACACGGTGCAGGGAATCGAACCCGAAACGCTGTCCTACGCGATGCACGACTCCCCTGCCGGGATGGCTGCATGGCTCATCGAGCGGCGACGCCTGTGGAGCGACTCCCTTACCGAATCGGATCACCGCGACGTCGAAAAGACCCATTCGCTCGAGGATTTGGCGACTCTCGTCAGCATCTACTGGTTCTCGGGTTCGTTCTGGAGTTCGTGTCGCATGTACTACGGACGCACGAACGAACCGTGGAAGCCCGCACACAATCGCACACCGATCATGGAAGCCCCCACCGCGATGGCCGTGTTCCCGGGGGATCTCATTTTCATTCCCCGGCGCGGGGCGGAAAAGGTTGCGAACATCCAACGCTGGACACGCATGCCGGCCGGCGGACACTTCGCCGCCGCAGAACAACCCGACCTCGTCGCCAACGACGTCACTGCCTTCTTCGACGCCTATCGGTGAGCGAATTCTTCCACCATCCGGTGGAAGTGATGCAGGCCCGGTTCGTTGCGGCCGAACGTCAGATGATCGTTCGCCCCGCTGCGCAGACCGGCCCCGATCTTGTGGTTGAGGAAGTAATCCTCTTCGAGAATGACGTCACGGATGAATCGTGCACGCTTGTCGAGTTCGGCCCGACGCTCGTCGGAGTCGATTGGTGATCGCGAGTAGGTCGACTGAATCGTGATGCTCGTGTCGACCGTCGGCCCGGGCAGTACCTGTGACACCAGAACGGCCTCTGGTGCAACCGTCACAGCGACGTTCGGAAAGACCTTGTAGATGCTCGACATGTGATTGAGAGGTTCCCATTCCGTCTCGGGAATTTCGCGCAGTTCAAGAACGTTGCGCCTCGGGAAACCATTGCGCTGATGCTGCTGGAACGCGTCGAACGCGATGACGTCGCTGTAGGTGATCAGGTTGATCGTGTTCCGGTGAAGTGACGAGAAGTGATATGCCTCGAAATAAGTGTCCATCGCCAACTTCCAGTTCGCTGCATCGATGGAATACGACACGAACCATTCGCACGAACCGAAGTCGAACCCGGCGAACTCACGGTCGAGCGCTTCACCCAACCACTCGGCGACGTTCAAGGAAACGCCCGGGGTGAGAATTCCCCACAGCATTCCGTGGCGCTCTTCGAGCGGAAGCTGTCGCAGGCCGTGCTCGGAACGTTCGATCCCATCGAATGCATCAGCCGAGGGCAGGCCCACGAGACAGCCGGCCGTGTCGTAGGTCCACGCGTGGTAGACGCAGGTGTAGCGACGCTGCTTGCCTCGCTCGTCATCGATGATCGGCGCGCCACGGTGACGGCAAACGTTGACGAAACTCCGCGCCACGCCATCTTCACCACGGATGAGAAGAATCGGGACATCACAGATCGTGAGCGCACGGTACGAACCGGGTTCGGGGAGATCAGCCGACAGGCCAAGCAACAGCGGAGAGTTTCTGAAAAGAATTTCGCGCTCACGTTGCCACTTGGCTGTATCGGTGTAGTTCGCCACGGGTTCACGGAAGACGTCATTGGCGTGGTCGGTCGTACCGTTTTCGACATGGGCGATGAGGCGCTTCGTCAGGGCGACCATCTCGCCGCGCAGCACGTCTCTTCCAACTGAATCTGCCCCCATGCCGACAGGTTAGTTTTTCCTCATGGCCGTCGACCCGAACAACTACCCGCTGCGCCCCAACGACATCACGAATGAGTGGCTGACGGCAGCCCTTCAGTCCGGTGGCCACCTTTCCTCCGACGGATCCGTGGCCTCGATGCAACGTCGCCCGGTGGGCGAAGGCGTCGGCATGCTCGGTCTCATCGAGGTCGTCACCCCCACCTATTCAGGGAATGCGGGCGACGCACCGAAGTCGGTTGTTGTGAAATACCCCACCGAGGTCGAGGCGAACCTGGTCGTTGCAACGACGTTCAACGTCTACCAACGCGAGGTGCTCTTCTGCCAGCGCGTCGCACCGAAGGCCGGGATGCGCGTGCCGAAGGTCTTCTTCTCCGCGTTCAACGGACAGACCTCGTTCATCATCGTGATGGAGGACCTCTCCGAGTACACGATGGGCGACCAGGTTGAAGGGTGCAGCATCGCACGCGCCGAGGTCGCAATGCGCGAGCTCGGAATGTTGCATGCTTCGTTCTGGGAAAAGGTCGACACCCCCGAATACGACTTTCTCCCGTACCACTTCCCCGGACTTCATGCCGAGGCGATGCTCGGAGGTGCGAGGGCTGGCTGGGACAACATGGTTGCGATCTTCGGCGATCTCATCTCAGACGCACTGAAGGCAAACAAGGATCGTTTCCTCGATGCCGTGCCGAAGATGCAGAAATGGCTGGTGCAACACCCCTACACCCTCATTCACGGCGACTTCCGAATGGACAACCTGATGTTCGGCACGAAGCCCGACCACTCGGCTCTCGCAGCCATCGACTTCCAGGGCGCTCTGCGATGCAAGGGCATTCAGGACGTCGCTTATCTGCTCAGCCACAACATGGACGAAAAGGAATGTCGCGCCAACGAACGACGTCTCGTCGAGATCTGGCGCGCCACCCTCGAGTCGAACGGCGTGAAGGGCTACACCTCAGACCAGGCCTGGGACGACTACAAGCGCGCGGTTCTCTACCTGTGGGTCTACGTCGCTGTCATCTCCGGCACGCTCGACCCGTCGAACGAACGTGGCAAGGCATTCATGAGTGCGATGGTCAGCAGGTCGAACGCCGCAATCCGCGACCTCGACCTTCTCTCGCTGATCGAAACCTTTTGATTCTTGGTTTAGGCGCTGCGGTCGGCTGACTTGTCGAGGCGGGCGTTGGTGTATTTCGGGCCACCGACCCATCCGCACATTTGCGGATCGCACTCGTACATCTCGCCTTCGAGATGACGACCGTCGATGTCAAAAATGCCCCAGACGCCGTCCTTGCTGACCTTCAGGTTGCCCTTGCCGTCTTTTTCGTAGAGCTTGCCGTCGAGCGGGTGAACGATCCCCCACATGGTCAGACTCCCAACCACTGGTCGAGCAACATGTGGAACCAACGGATCTTTGATTCCTGATAGTTCGCAAGCGTGACTCCGGGCTTCACCGACGTCTCGCAGCCGATCTGCACGCGCTCCATGTTGTAGACGTCCTGGTCGAACACCTTGCCGAGACTCGCCAGAACTTCCGCGCTCGACCATGGTTCGTGGAAGTCGAGCGTCTGCATTGCCGCAGGCGCCGGACGTTCACCCTGGTATGGCGAGAGGAAGAAGCACTCCATCAGCGATTCCTTGTGGTTGTCGCCGAGCGGACGGAATCGGTAGACGATGCGGTTGAACGCGCCCCACGGGTGAAGGTTCGGGAACACCGTGTAGTCGATCGCGTCGAGATACTCGGCGTCCGACCACTCGTCGACCATGTCACCGGCAAGCGGACGCCAGCGCTCACGCGCCGCGGCAGCACCGATTTCGCGGGCGGTCTTGCCCTCGGGAATCTGCACGGGAACTTCTTCGTCGACGCGCGTGTCGAGCATCGCGCGCATGATGTCGATCTCGTGCACCGTGTACTTGAGCAGCGGGCTCGGCGTACCGCCGGGTGTGATGACGCGCGAGAAGTTGTCCCAGATGTCGACCTGGCTGTTGGTGTCGCCGAGGTACTTGAGAATCTGCGGATGCGTTGCGTTGACGTGGTACGCCTCGCTGAATGCCTCCTGGGCGATCTTCCAGTTGCACTTCAACTTCTTGGCCACGTGGGCGGCAACGTAACGGTTGCCCAGATCCCAGCGCTCGAACTGGTTGATGATCTCGCCGAGGAACGATTCGAGTGACTCGGCCTTCGCATCGGGGTTGATGAACACGAAACCAGCCCATGTGCCGACCTTGACTTCCGGCAGGTTGAACTCGTTCGGGTTGACGTGCTCGAAGTCCCAACCAGCAGGGATCTCCTTCAGGTTTCCTTCGTTCGTCCAGGCAAAACCGTGGAAGGCACAGCGCAGTTCACTGCAACGCCCGTCGAAGTGCTTCAACTGACGACCGCGGTGCAGACATGCGTTCACGTACGACTTGATGTGTCCGGTGCTCGTGCGCATGACGATGTACGACTTGTTGCAGATGTCGTAGACGATGTAGTCGCCCGGATTCGGAATGTGTTCCTCACGGCAAGCCATCTGCCAGACACGGCTCCACAGGCGCTCTTTTTCGAGCTCGTGCCATTCGCGCGTGTAGAAGCGGTCCGACGGGATGTCGGCCGAGCCGAGGTACTTCGCGGATTCGAGACGGAGAACCTCGGGGACGGGATGCGAATCGGTGTCGAGCAATTCCTGGTACGAAATGCCCGGTGACCTACGGAGTCCTGGATCGGTTGCTGTCATGCCCCCACGTTACGTGTTCGGTACGGCCGGCGCGATGGTGGAGCGCGCCGGGATGGGTCAGAACACCTGCAACAGATCGACGACGAAAATCAGGGTTTCGCCGCCCTTGATGACCCCACCCGCGCCGCGACTGCCGTAGCCCATGTCCGGGGGGATCGTGAGTTGTCGACGACCGCCGACTTTCATCCCGGCGACACCCTGGTCCCAGCCCTGAATGACCTGGCCGGCCCCGAGGCGGAACTCGAACGACTCGCGACGGTCCCACGAGGCATCGAACTGCTTGCCGTTACTCCAAGCGACACCGACGTAGTGCACATCGACGTTCTTGCCCTTCACCGCCTCGTCGCCGGTACCGACGACGAGGTCAACGATTTCGAGTTCGGCGGGTGGTTCACCTGCGGGGACGCTGACGCTGGGCTTTGAGGACATGTCACCTAACGTAATCCGACATGGGGGAACCTCTGAAAAACCTGCGATTGAGCAACAAGGTCGCCGTGATCACGGGCGGGGCATCGGGAATCGGAGCGGGAACCGTCGAACGGTTCATCGCCGAGGGTGCGCGCTGCGTCGTCGCCGACATCCAAGAAGAGGCCGGCAAGAAGTTGGCGGCCGCATACGGGCCCAATGCGATCTTCGTGCGCTGCGATGTCGGCAAGGAAAGCGACGTCGAGGCTCTCGTCGCCGCGGCAACATCGCACTTTGGTCGGATCGACTGCATGTTCAACAACGCCGGCATCCTCGGCGCGGTCGGACCGGTCGCCGACATTCCCGGTGCCGAATGGCAGCGCTCGATCGACGTGTTGCTGAGCAGCGTCTTCTACGGCATCAAGCACGCGGCGCGGGCGATGATCGCCCAGGGGCGCGACGCCAACGGTGCAGCGGGCACCATCATCAACACCACCAGCACCGCCGGCCTGCGCGCAGGCCTCGGGCCCCACGTTTACACAGCAGCGAAACATGGTGTCGTCGGCCTCACTCAATCGGTTGCAACGGAACTCGGCCGTCACGGCATCCGAACGAACGCAATCGCACCCGGCGGCACCACGACGGGTCTGACCGCGTGGCTCGTCACCGGTAGTTCCGACAACCTGGACGAAGCAACGAAGAAGATCGGCGTGTCGAACCCGATGGGTCGCGGCGGCCGCGTCGAGGACATCGCCAATGCTGCCCTCTTTCTCGCCTCTGACGAGTCGTCATATGTGAACGGTCACGTGATGGTGGTTGATGGTGCGGGTGAGGTGATCGGCGATCGCAATCACCGCTTCGTGCAACTCGGATCACAAATCGTCCAGGAAACCGGCCGCATCGGACTGAAAGGCGACTGACCGCGATGGAGCCGAATTTTTCCGACAAACAGGCCATCATCGACATTGCGATCGCCTATACGTGGGCGCTCGACATGCGGAACTTCGACGAACTCGACAACGTCTTCACCCCCGACGCGAACGGAATGCTCCACGGGGTCGAGTGCATCGGTCGCGATGCCATCAAGACACGCATCAGCAAGGCGGTCGCGTGGTTCGACCACACCCAGCACCTCGTCGGAAATCACCAGGTGGTCGTCACGGGAGACACCGCGACGCACCGTTGCCAACTACAGGGAATGCACGTGAAGACCGGAACCGAGGGCGGCGACAACTACTGGATCGCGGGGTACTACGACGACAAGTTGGTGCGCACCCCCGAGGGCTGGCGCATCACGTTCCGTCTCATGCAGGGAACGTGGCGCCACGGCAACCCGGGGGTGCTCCCCAAGTAATCGTCAGTCGATGACCGCCAGACAGGTCGTCTGACGCGAGTTGTTGATGTCGTCGAAGAGCGACTTCCAATCCGAGTACCAGGACTTGTCCGCCGTTGCGACGCCGTCGTTCGCCTCGTCGAGCAAATCCATGACCGACCAGCAGTCACCCACCAACATCACACCCTGCTCGACAAAGTCGTCGTCGAGTGCATTCATCGCGGTGGCGAGGAACTGAGCCTGAAACATCGACCGACAGTCACCACTGCAGTTGGCGTCACGGAAAAACGCGCGCACCTGTGCATCGCCTGCGAAAGGCCCGACCCCGCCGAGAGCTGCCGGGTACGCGGTCTTCAGGGACGCGAGGTCCGCACGCACCACTGGGGCACCCATCTTGTTGCCCCAATAGCCGATGGTGCGCCCGGGAAGCGGCGGACACCAACGAATCGTCACCGAATCGGTGGGGTCAACCATTCCGGTCGGTTTGTCGTCGATTGCAAGCAATGCGATGTTCGTGCGCTCGACACATTCACCGCCGGCCGGATACCAGTCGACGTCGTACGACAGATAATCGCTGGTCGTTGACATGTCGTCCGTGACATCACCCGGTGTTGCGTAGTCATCGAGAATCGTCGCCGTCGCCGCATAGATGCGATCCGGATCGAAGTCGTCGAAATCGAGGCCAGCCGAATCGGTCATCGTTCCACCTGCGTACGTGACAACGGCGGAGACGGTTGCTGTTCCGGTGGGTCGCCCGGTTGCCGCGTCGATGAGCACCTGCGCCACATCGATCTCACAGTCGTATGCGAGCGTGGCCAGCACGCTGGTGCACGACCGACTGTACGCACCCTGAGTGAAGGTCACGTCCAGGTCGGTGACGACGGTTGTCGGTGGGTCAACCGAGACGGTTCCCGTCACGTGCAGCGACCCCGGCAAGGTGCGCGGGTGCGCCGAACGATTCGCCTCGATTTCGTAGTCGAGGTCGTATCCACCCAACGGATCGACTCCCCAGTCCAGCCGCTTGTCGACCGCCCAGTCCCATGTCATGTCGTATGCGACTTCGGGATCCGTACCGATCGATGTCACTGTGATCAGACTGTTCGCACAAGTGTGCGACAGCACTTCGTTGCCTGCAGTTCCGGTGTAGTCGAGGTACGCGGTGTTCAAAGTTGCGCCGGAAGGTGTCGTCGCGATCCACAAGTGCCGGATTCCCGCACCCGGCTGGTAACTGCCGTATTGCGTGGTCACATCGGTGACGTTCACGCTGCTCGGTGAACTCCACGCCGAGAGTCCGCTGTTCCACGACAAGTTTCCGGCGCCTTCAGTCTGGTTGACGACGAAGTGCCAGAGGTCGTAGTCACCTTCGAGGAAGATCGACGTCGAACAATCCGAATTCGTGTTGCCGCCACTGAATCCTTCGGCGGTCACCCCCGAACCGAGGTTGTCGATGTAGTGATCACCGACCGGTGCCGCGCTGCCTGTCGATCCGGTCACGGCAGCCACAACAGCTGCAACGGCCATCACTGCAAGCGCACCTCGCACGAGAAGTCGCTTCTTTTTCATGGTGCTCCTTTCGCGCGCGCCACCAATGGCGCGCATCACGGAACACTCAACACACGACCGCAGGAGCACTAACGCCGGAACGAGGCGATCGGTACGCCCGTTCGGCAATCACAACAAACGCGACTGTTTGTAATTACAGGTTCAGCGGCGCTCACCGAGCGCCCTGATGGGACGCAATTGTGGTCGCAGCGCAAACCGTTCGCGTACCGCGTGGCGTATGTAAGCAACGGCATCTTCCGCATCGTCGGT
>Ga0068872_10001330_pt1 | contig 19925 bp, 12 predicted proteins | sample NOAtaG_7_FD_66441 | JGI IMG/M metagenome (GOLD analysis project Ga0068872, IMG submission 66441) | Freshwater lake microbial communities from Lake Erie, under a cyanobacterial bloom - NOAA_Erie_Diel1S_2200h metaG | ecosystem: Environmental > Aquatic > Freshwater > Lake | place: USA: Ohio, Lake...
AAGACTGAAAATATTTAACTTACGGGATAATTTATGGTGTATGAAACATCTGCTTCTCACGTTTGCAATTGCTTTGGTGTTGTTCTCAACCACCGAGGCACAGGTTCTTCAACGCGTCATCGTGGAGGAACACACAGGTGCTTGGTGCGGATATTGTCCGGATGGCGCCTTGATTTTGGAAAACTTATTGGCCAATGAGCCCGACGCCATCGGTGTTTCCATTCACCAGGGAGACGGCATGCAAATCGCAGCCAGCAGCTACATCCGCAATTTTTATGGGCCGGCCTTTCCGGAGGCTACCTTCAACCGCGCAGGAGAACCAGTGAGCAGGGGGCAATGGGCGAGTGCGGCGGCCACCATTTTGGCAAAAGACCCCTTGGTGAGCGTAAGCTTCGATTCGGTCGGATTCAATCCCAATACGAGGGTTCTGAAAGTCAGGGTAAAAGCCTCCTATGTGAGGGATACCACCGGCCCGATGCGTTTCAATGTGTTTATTTTGGAAGACGAGGTTACCGGTACGGGTGCCAACTACGACCAAGTCAATTATTTCAACAATACCAACGGCCACCCGATGTTCGGGCAAGGCAATCCCATTGTCGGGTACGTCCACAACCATGTTTTGCGTGAGTGTTTGGGCAGTGCATGGGGAACGGGTGGACAAATCCCTTCGACCGTTTTTGCCGGGGATGAATTCACCTACATGTACAGCTACAACATGCCGCCTTACATCGATTGGACGAAGGTTAAATTGGTCGCGATGGTACAATATTTCGGTGGGCAGTTGGTCTACCAACGTCCCATTCTGAATGGCGATGAAATGCCTCTAACCATGGCGGTTTCCAACGATGTTTCGGCCTCAAGCAAGGGACTTGAAATTTGGCCCAATCCTTCAGTAAGCCGGACCAATGTTTCCTTTGAAATGTCTGCCTCAGGCCAGGTAAGGGTGGATGTGATGGATTTGATGGGAAGCCGAGTGGCCAGTTTGGCAGATGGATTTACCAACTCCGGGACGCATACTGTCACGTGGAACGGCCATGATGACCAAGGCAACCGGGCTCCTTCAGGCGTTTATTTCATCAGATTTGACCCTGAAACAGGTCCAGCCCAAATCAAAAGTTTCTTTTACAATCCTCAATGATATTCAGTTAAACGATTTTCAGACCATGAAAAAACACATACTTCTTTTGACACTCGGCCTTTCTTGCGGCTTGGTGAATGCACAATTTTCCATTCAAAAAGCTGTTTTGGAGGAATTCACCGGCGCATGGTGCCAATACTGCCCTGATGGTGCCGTGATTGCCGAGCAAATCGACCAAAATCAAGCCAATGCAATCGTTTACGCGGTTCATTCCGGGGATGCCATGGAAGTGACGGTAGGTACCGACATGGCGAGTTTCTACAATCCGGCCTTCCCTGAAGCCTTGATCAACCGGGCGGGTGCTTTGGTCAGCCGTGGACAATGGAATTCCACCGTACAAGGTGAGCTGACCGGTGCCGGTGTGGTGACGGTGGCATTGGATTCCATCACCTACGATGTTCAAACCCGCGAGTTGGGTGTGACGGTGAAAGCCACCTTCACAGGTCCTGCTTCGGGCGACATGCGTTTCAATTTGGTGTTGTTTGAAGACCACATCACAGGAACAGGAAGCGGATACAATCAGGTGAATGCCTTCAACAACACGGCGGGCCATCCTTACTACCAAGCAGGCAATCCGATTGTGGGTTTTGATCACCGGCACGTCTTGCGCACCATGCTCAGCGGCGCATGGGGCGAAGCAGGCATCATCCCTTCCACCGCCAACTTCGGAACATCTGCTTCCAAGCGTTACACCTACACCCTTCCCGCCAACTGGAAGGATTATGACGTTACGATTGCCGGTCTAGTGCAACGGTACGATGGTGCCGGAATCGGTGACCGTGAAATCTTGAACGCGGAGGAATTCCATCTTTCCCCCCTCATCATCAGCAACGATGTCCCTGCTTTGGGGCAGGCACCCGTGATGCACCTCTCGCCCAATCCGAGCTCTGGAGTCACCAAAGTGGCTTTTGAAATCCATGAAGCAGGGATGATCCGCATGGAGGTACTCAATACCTTGGGTCAGCATGTGGCTGATTTGGGATCGGGATACATGAATGAGGGCATGCACACCATGGCTTGGAACGGTGCCGATGCTGCTGGCAGGCCTGTCCGCAATGGTGTTTATTTGATCCGTCTCATCACCGAAACGGGGCAATCCGCAACACAACGTCTGATGTTGGCTCGTTGAGCACGAACCAATTTGCAACAGGGACGGCCCATTCACACGGATGGACCGTCTTTTTTTTTTCATCGTTTTCACTCGCATCCATTTGGAACGGATTTTGGTGAATAAACCCAAACCTCGATAGAGCGTAGTATATTTAGACTTTCATCTTTTCATCATGACTCTCCGAATCCTGATACCCTTCTTGGGACTTTTGGCTTTGATCCGGCCCGTTTTCACACAAGCACAAACGGAGCTCCTGACACGCAAGGAAGTCAGGGCTTTTCCGGCTTACACCCGTTATTCGGTGGCATTGGATGAACGGGAAAACGTCAAAAGGTTGGATTTGTCCATGCATGAGCTTGAATCATTGCCGCCGGGTTTGGCCTTTTTCGACGCCTGCATGGAGTTGAATTTTGATGAGAATAAAATCACCAAAATCCCGGATGCCGTGATGGGCATGGAGCAGCTGCAGTATTTTACGGGCCGCAACAATTATCTCTCCGCGTTTCCTTCAGCCATTGACAGCCTCAAGTACCTTCAGCTTTTGGATTTTCAATTCAACCGGATTTCCGGATTACCCCGGCAAATCGGGAGCCTGTTTTTTCTCCGAACCATGAATTTTGGCAACAATCTGATCCCGGCCTTGCCCATGCAGATTGGTGAATTGGTTAATCTGGAAGAATTGAACATGACGGTGAATCAACTCAAGCGGGTGCCTGAGACCATTGGCAATCTCAAACGCCTCAAACGACTGGATCTTAGTTACAATTACATCGAAGAAATCCCTGGCAGCATTGCAGGCTGCGATTCACTGGACTTTTTGGATTTGAGCGCCAATAGTTTGCGAAAGTTGCCCGATTCCCTGTGCATGCTGCCCAATCTGAGGGTGTTGAAACTTCGCGACAACCAATTGAAAAGTCTTCCTGACTCCATTGGCAACATGCGCTCCCTTTTTCAACTAGATCTCAAGGGCAATCCGATCCCATCAAGCCAACGCAATTCCATCCGTGCCAAACTTCCAGGTTGCAAGGTGATTTTTTGATGTCGAATGCTTGTTTTGATGGCCGATGGAAGCAGCAAAGGCTTAGTTCGGCTTCAAAATTGACCATCAAGGAATTTTGAAACGGTGAAAATTTCTTATTATTGCACCCGCTAGCCCAGATGGCGAAATTGGTAGACGCACCGTCTTCAGGTGGCGGCGCCGAGAGGTGTGCTGGTTCGAATCCAGTTCTGGGCACGCAAAAATCCCGCTTTCGAGCGGGATTTTTTTTATCCATCCGGAATGGATTTGTTTTGGGCCGGGTCGGGGTCGTTAATCTTCTTTGGGGAGGGAAAACGGATTCAAAGTGAGGGAGTCCAACTGCCCCTTCAGCATCGGATTGGTAGAGGCTTCGAAATACAACACGCCCAATTGTTGGACGTCACCCATGATGGGAGCCGTGGCCACCACCCTTTCAGGGGACGCGGTTTGCACACCGATTCGGATAACATCTTTGGGTAAGGTAGGCAGTACTTCCACAACCGGCTTGTTTTCAAACTTTTTGTTGGTGCAGAGGTAAACCATGCCCGTCATGTCCACTACGGCCACCATGTCCACATCTGTTTCCTGAACCACCGATTGCAGGAAAACATCCACCAATTCTTTGTTTCCTCTCATCATTTCTCCCCGAATGCCCCACGCCAAGGGCTGGATCAAAGCTTTGGCAAATCGCTCGTTGTGCTGGGTCGCGTTTGCCCTTGCCAAGGTTGCCTGTTTTTCTAAGAAGGAGTCGTAGTCAGCCTTCAGGCCCCTGATTTGGATTTTTTGATATCCGTAGATCCCCAGGTTGCTCAGCAAAAACAACCCGATGACCGTCAGCAGTTTCCAATTTTTCTTGGCCCATTCCACCAAAGGGTTCGGCTTGCTTTCATTTGAATTCGGTGCTGGATTCAAATCTGCCGAATTGATTTGTTCAGGGGTCTCGGGTGTATTGATGTTATCCATTTGGTTACGACTTTGGACCAAAGTAATCAATCCCGCGGCTCTTGTCAAAAAAAGCCCACCTTCGACCACCTACCTACAAGTATACAAGTTCGATGAATGGGTATTTGAAAATTGAACAATGCCCCTCGAATTCCGTTAGATTTGCGTTCCCAATAACACGTTTACAATGGCTCCCAATCAGAATACCTGTCCGGATTGTGCCCGAACCCCGTCCTTCGTTTCCTTTCAGCCTTCCAGCAATCGACGATTTGCTGTGCTTTGGTCCTGTGACGGTTGCGATTCCAAATGGTCTGAACCGGTTTTCGTGGGTCCGAAGGATGACGTGCTGAATGCTTGCATCCGTTGCGGGGATGCATTTCTTCCATCGGAACGGGTTTGTCAGGGGTGTGGCCTTGACGACAATTTGGTGTTGGAACAACTCGGGATAGAACCCTTGGAGATGGTGAAGGCTGTTGGAAACGCCCGAGTGGCAATTTCTCAAGGATTTATGCAGAAGGGTTTGGGAATCCTGAACTTGGCATTGAGGTCGAATCCCGAATTGTGGGAGGCTTGGGAAATGAAGTATGAGGTTCTTCGCACGGTTGACCTAGAAGAGGATGGTGCACGAATGTTGCAAATTGCAATGGGGGAGAGGACCATCCCAGGAATCCAACGCTTGCTGGGCGAACACCACTTGTCTCAGGGGCGGCCAGATTCGGCAGTAAAATGTTTTCATGCGGCACTGCAAAATTCCAACTTGGACTCCGCTGAAGCGGCTGAACTGTATTCCAACATTGGACAGGCCAATTGGGAAATGGGGCTTGAAGAGGATGCCCAAAGGGCATTTGAATCGGCTTTGGAGCACAATCCGATTAATTTGGTCATCATACGCAACCACCTTGCTTTTTTGTTGGAACATGGCCGAGCCGACGAGGCTGGCCCACTCTGTGAACAAGCCCTGATCATGGCTTCGGATGACGGGGAAAGAGGTGACTTTTTGGTGTTGCAAGCATTCATTCATGCCATGCAAGGAGACCGGGATTTGGCAGAAAATACGCTTGAATTGGCCTTCAGCATGGGTCATCAAAGTGAACAGGCCAACTACTTGGCATCACAACTGAAATCATGATTTTGGTCAGGTGAGGATGAATCGAAAAATTCGTTGGAGATTGGGTTAATCCCTTGAATTTGAGTTTTTTTCAATTTCTAATCGATTCAAAAAATGCCCAAATTTCCAAACAGGTTCTCCCCGCTTCATTATGCCTTACTTACTAAAAAGGTTTGTGAAATCAAAGGTAATCTCTATCTTTGCAGGCAGATACGGTTATATTTTGTTTAAAGCACTATCGACAAACCTCTTTTGACATGAGACCAACTTACTTTGCTTTGATTATTCTTTCGTTCTGTTCATTTTTTGGTTCCCTCCAAGGGCAAACCATCACAATGACCGGAACCAATGGCGTGTCCAATACGAACACAGGATGTTCCGGCACCTTTGTGGATGCCGGTGGAGCGGGAGGGGCCTACCCTTCAACGGTCGGGGCTTTCCAACAGGTTTTTTGTCCTGCAACTGCCAATGACATTGTGCATTTGGACTTTGCATCCATCAACTTGGTTCAAGGAGGTGCTGGTTCGAATGATGATGACATTAGGATTTATTCGGGGGTAGGAACTGGCGGCCCTTTGCTTTTCGATGCTCCTGCTGACTTTTCTTGCACGGATTGCGATTTCTACGGTGCGGTTGGCCAATGCATCACGGTCCTTTTCATACAGGCTGGTTCGAATAACGGTCCGGCAGCTGGATGGACAGCAAGTGTCGGCTGTATCAACACCACCACGACTCCTGTTTTCACAGGCTCCACAATCAATACATGCAATGGGCTTTTCACTGATCCCGGGGGATTGACTGGGTACCAAGACGGCTCAATAGCGGCTGCCGGTTCGATAGGGTATTACACCAACAATGCTGGTAATTATTACTCCATTTGTCCTTGCACCCCGGGTACGTATGCTACGCTTTCGTGGAGCGACCTGGACATGGCTGCAGGGGATGAAGTCACTGTTTTGGACGGCGGACTCTCAGGTGGGATCATTGGTACCTTTTCAGGTACTTCACTGCCCCCGACCATCACATCCTCCTCGCCAGATGGGTGTCTGACAGTGGTATTTTCATCTAATTCGTCAACAGTTGCCCCTGGTTGGGTAGCGTCTGTCGGAAATAGCACCGTCCCGGGAATCAACACTTATTGTTGCGCAACCAACAATTGTTCTGGAGGCTGCGGAGTCTGGATTTGCTCATCTGCGGAATTCAATCCTGATGCAGGAATTGGCCAAGGGTGCGCTGAGGATATGAGAACTTCTTCTACCATAGGTTGTCAAGGAACAGGTGGGGAGGTTAACTCTAACTGGTATTATTTCTCTCCGGAAACCTCCGGCACGTTGAATTTTGTCATCAATTTGCCAACCGGTCTTGACATCGACTATTCGATTTTCCTTTCACCGACTGATGGTTCCATAGCTTGTCCATTGAACACCAATCAGGCACCTTTGCGCTGTTCCTTTGCTGCTCGCAACGGGGCTGGAACGACAGGTTTGAGCGCAGCGGCACTGGATTTGGCGGAAGGTTCAGCCGGTGACGGATTCACTGCTGAAATGAATGTACTTGCAGGGCAGACCTATAGCATGCTCATCAACGTGTTCTCCCCTGGCAATCCACAAGCAGGTCCGACCATTACTTGGGGAGGCACTGCCACACTTTCCTGCACGCCAGATGGTGGTGTGTTGGCATCGCAGCAGAATACCTTTTATGGTCGCAGGGCTGAAAACGGATTTGAGCTGAATTGGACTGCTGATTTGGCCAAGAACAATGAGGTTTTCAATATTTTGCGTGGTACGGATCCCAACCAACTGGAGCCAATCGGTTCTGTGTTTGCCAACGACATGGGTGTATCTTATAAATACATGGACAACAACCTCCAAGGGGGCACCTACTATTACCAAGTTGTGGGCGTCAACACTCGCGGGGAAACCGACAAAACGAGGGTGATTCAATTGTACTACGACAATGCAGACCAGCACGCCAAATTGGTGAAGATTGTGAATCTCATGGGCACCGAGGTGACTCAAAACCCACCCAAAGGTCAAGTACTCATCAAAGTTTACGACAACGGTTACAGCGAAAAATACATTGTGTTGGATTGATCGTTTCACTCTTCACATTACAGAAGGCCTGGATATACTCCGGGCCTTTTGTTTAATGGAGGACTGGCATCGGGTTTGACCGTGCTGTAAATCCGTCTTGTGCGTCTATGAAAATAGTCGCCCAGGTGACTCCATTTGCGAACAATGGGGCGTATAACAAAATTGGCAGAAGTGGTAACAATTTTAACAGCAAACGACCTTGACGAGGCATGGGGGCGACGTATCTTTGCATCGTATTCATCACCCATTACAGTTTGAATCCATGAAATTAAAAGCTTTGTTAGTGGCCTTCGCCGTGATTTTCTTGGTAGTGTTCTATCTGTTCAAAGGCACGTTCCGTTTGGTACGTGTCATGACTGGTTGGAGCGGAGAAGAAGTCCGGATGGGCGGTGCTGCTACACAAAGAGCTTGAGGGGGCATAATTCCTTCAGGAATTCCACTCAATACTTCTGACGTAGCAAACCAACCTTGAACCTTATCCTGTACCAAACAGGATAAGGTTTTTTGTTTTCCACAATTGGGCCGAGGTTAATACTCCATGGGCCTATTCCTGAAGTCCAAAGATTAATTTCGTCCTTCGATGACGGTCAATTTTCCACGGCGGATCAAGTTGGGGGATGTTCCTTGCCATACGTATGTGCCCGCAGCCAAGTCGCCCAAGGCAAGTGCTTGCCCGTTTTGCAATTGAGCGCTGAAGACTTCTTTGCCGTTCAAGTCATGGATGATGATTTTGACCGGGTCCTGTGAATCTGTCCTCAATACCACGTTGCTACCGCTGACAACAGGATTGGGCGCCAACTGAATGTATCCTGTTTGCATTGGGTTTTCCAAGCTCACGATCGTGCTTCCGTTTAGATTCACATTGTCGAGATACATCATTTGCCCAAAATGGCCAATGTTCCGGAATGCTACGATTACTTGTGCAGTTTGACTATAGGCAGAGAGGTCTACGGTATCTGTGCGCCACTGGGATGCGGTGGGTACGAATACTCCGGCGGTATAATTGGGAGCGGTTGCTAGGCTTTGTCCACCTTTGCGGTATTCTTTCACGAAGCTGACCCCGCAATCTGTGGAAACCAATACTTCCAAGGTGTCTGTGTATTGGCCCCCGTATTGGGAATAAGCAACATCGAAAGTGAGATTATTGGCTTGGGTTGTACTGAGATTCACAAACGCCCACAGGTCGGCAAAGGTGCCACCTGCATCCACGTTGAAATTGTCACAGGAGGCTGTGGCGCTGCTGTTTCCAAATCCTCCCAAGGTGTTGTCTTGAACCCAGGTTAGGTTTCCGGTGCTATTACTGCCCCAATTCTGCGGGGGGAATTGCGACTCAAAATCTGCAGCCAATTGGGTTGCGGTCATCCCGGTTACTTCCACTTGGATGGTATCGCGGCCAGTCGCACCATTTGCACTGGTGATTTCCAAAGTGACTTGATGCGTACCGATTCCATTGAATTTCACCACGGGATTGCGAAGCGAAGAGGTAGCGGGCGTACCGTTCTGGAAAGACCAGGACCAGGTGGCTCCTGCATGGTTGATCATGGAGTAGTCTTCAAAATAGAAACTGTCGGCATCACACACCGCAGATAGTTTGTCAACCGTGATGGTTGCGACCACTGACGTGGGTTGTGTGTGGAAAGCAGCTGTCCAGATGCCTTTTCCATACGATGCCAAACGGATATCACCATCCCGATAGAACGGTTTCAAAATGTTGGAGTTGGTTTGAATGGGCAGTCCTTGATCGAAAAGTACCCAATTGGAAAGGTTGTCGTCCCGGTAATAGACCGTTTTGTCGGTGCCCAAATAAAGTCCGTCTTGCGTACCGGCAATCCATACCATGGAGTGGATACTTTCACCGTCCAAAATGGAGGTGGTTAGGTTTGTCCAGGTTGTTCCTGAATTGGTGGTCTCGAATACCTTGTTGCCGTTGCCAGCTTGGGGGAATGCGACGAACAAGTGGTTTTCATTCTCGGCATCGAGGGCAAGCAGAATTTTACGCTTGTTGGGGCCTGAAGGTAGGGGCAATGAAGTCCAACTTACTCCTTCATCGGTTGTCTTCCAAAGTGTCCCGAGTGAGCCGCTGGAAGGTTGTTGGCCCACGTATATCACATTGGGATTGGAACGGGAAATTTCAATGTAACGGAGTTTGCTGTCCACGTCGGCACCGAAGGTATGGACCAAGGTGAACGTGCCACCTCCATCGCTGCTTCTCCACAGGCCGTTGTCTTTCCCCAAATAAGCGATGTTGTAGCAGTTCGGGTGAAATTCCAATTCAGAAGATTCAGCGGAGAAATAAGTCTCGTTGGGCGACATGCCAAAGGCTGCACCACCCACAGGACCGCCGATGGTCAATGGCAAAATTCGTCCTCCGATGTCTGAAAAATAGGTTCGGAAGTTATTTCCAGGGTTCACGTAGCCTGTAGGTGCTTCCCCTCCTCCCAAAGCAAGGTGGTTGCCAGCGCCGTATCCTTCAAACCAAGCATTGTTACCATTGTGGTACAATCCACCCACCAATACGTCGTGGTTCCAGCCGGATCCAAATCCCCAATAATCCGAACCATGGATTCCGTCCATGCTCACTGTGGGTTGGGTTTGGAAAAAGTCATTGGAGCGGTAGATGCCTCCATCGGTGGAGATCCAGTAAGTGTTCCCGAAAACCCTGAAATCCTGATTGTCTACGTGCATGCCCAATGGACCGCCCACATACCCTGAAACCGAAGCAAAGGTGGTGCCGCCGTCGGTAGACCTCCATAGGTTGAGCCCCCCGATCAGGATTTCGTCAGGGTTGGTGGAGGAAGCCATGAGGGCGCAGTTGTAGAATCCTTGGTGGTAGAGCCATGTAGGTGTTCCGATGGCCAAATTGGGGTGGTTGGTGTTGTATGGTCCACCTGCAGGAGGGTTGGGCAAGGTCCAAGCCTGACCGCCGTTGGTGCTTTTGTACACACCGATGAAGCCGGCGTCATTGGATTTGGATTCGCCGATGAGGTAGGCATAGATTCGGTTGGTATCTGCAGGAGTGACGGCCAATCTTGCTCCACCCGTAGAACGTGCCGGGTCGGAAGAACTGTACCATCCGTTATCTTGCAAGGTCCAAGTGGCACCGGCATCGGTGCTCATATGGAATTCATGGCGGATGAGGGCGCTATTTCGCCTGACTGTGTAAACCGTGTTGGGATTTCCCGGCTTGAATTTGACATCCCAATGCGGCTCGTTGTTGATGAGTGTGAACGAGATGCCGTTGTCTGTGCTGCGGTAAAGTCCAGTTTCACATGCCACCAAAACAATCTGAGGCTGGCTGGGGTGAAATTGGATTTCATTGGGATTGAGTCCACCTGCGGAAATGACATTGGACCAGGATCCACCGGAATTGGTTGTACGCTTGAGTTGGTTTCCGGCTCCGGCGAGAATGTGGTCCGGCTGGCTTGGGTCGATTGCCACGGCGGTCACTCCGGCATTCACGAGGGTATTGGTCGTGATGGATTGCCAGGTGCTCCCCCCGTCGTTGCTTTGATACACTTCGCCCGGTTCGGTGCCTGCCACCATTACGTTGGGGGAAGACTGACATTGTGCCAAGCTGTAGACGTTCGTGTGTTCGGCTTCAAATTGTCCGTTGTTGTTGTACATGCGCAATGGTCCCAAGATGGACCAGCCTCCTCCGCCCCGATTGGAAGCCGATTGAGTCAGGCGTTTTTGCACATGGAAATCGTCTTTGGCTGATTGTTGTTCCACGGTGGGCCATGCAATGCTTCCATCAGGCCGGACATGTACTTCAGCTGCTCTCCTCCACCTTTTGTAATACTGGGTGAGGTAGGATTTCACGAACGGGTGGGACCGGTAATAGGCACGGTAGGCGCTGTCCACCTTCCAAACATTCGGTTGGGAATCTACCATCAGCCGAGCCCATGCTGGAGCGTTGGCGATTTCAGCCGTGGAAGGAGGTGCCATTTGGGGCTGTGCCCAAACCTTTTGACCGCCCAACAAAATGAAAATCAAGGAGAAGACTACGGATCGAATTGGAGAAATGCTGTGCATGATGAAATTCCTTAGGATTCTAACCATCCGGATTGACACGATGCGTCACAAAAAAGGTCATTCACATCATACCATCTGAAAGGCATGATGCAATTTACCGAAACTCCTTGAATACCCGAATCGTGATATTCAAGCCTTGGCAAATGATTGAGCGTTTGAAGTCAGGATTCCAGCAAAAGGAGATGGGCCTTGGAAATGTCCAACGAAAAGCCCTTTCTCTTTTTTTCGGGAAGTCCGGCCAACAGTGCCAAACGAAGGCGAGGGTGTTTGTCCAAGAATGAATTGTTCAAGATTTCTTGGATTCTGCCATTGGATTCCAAGCACTCGGCCACAGACAGCCCATCATGACCACGGGAGGTCAAATCTTCGGGTTCCGGTGACAGTCCATTATTTGCGAAATAGGTAAGCCATTCGCCCATTTTACCTGCCTCGGCAGCGGCATGCCACAGATTTTGTCCCGAATCGGGGTCCGTACGTCGAGCATCTTCCAAGGAAAATGATTGTCCGGAAAGTTGAAGAGCTTGCCAAATCTCTTGGATGTGATTTTGCAAGGCAGCCCTGTGCAATCGAAACCTAGGAAGGTCTTGGTTGGCCTCAAACAAGAAAGACTTGACCAAAGTGTCGTCTAGGTTTTGGTCGCCCATCACATCAGCCAAGGTTGCGGTATCCTGTCCATTTTGGGAGGCAGGTTTGATGGAAGATATGTCCGACTCTTGGATGTAATCCCTGTGGTTTGAGGGCGTCTCTTTGGCAGATTGGGACCTGTTGGAATCCGTGTGTTGTTGCTTACCGTGTAGGTGAAGGAGGTGGCCGGAATCTTGCTGGTGTGGTACGGAAGGTTTTTGGGTAGGAGGGGTGGCCTCGGCCTCGTCAATTCGCTCAGGACTGGACATTTCGGGCGTTTCCTCTTCCGGCAGGTCGTCGTTGAACGCAATCATCCGCCCAAACAAATCCCCGGGCAATTCCCCGAAATGGGGTAGGGCCATGCTGAGTGCGGTATTGCCGTTTTTATCCTCGATTTTCGGATGGGCCCCTGCGGCCACCAAGGTTGCAGCTACCTCGAACCATTGCTTTTCCATGGCCATGTGGAGTGCTGTCCGGGAATCCCGGGCCCTGAGGTTGAGTTTGATTTTGGGGATGAGGACGATGGCCCTTACCATGTCCAATGCCTTTTTTTGACTCCAAGCACCTTTGATGGCAAAATGAAGGGCTGTGAATCCTTGTTGGTCGACCAAATTGGGGTTGGAAGATGGAATACGGACCAAATCGCTCACGAAATCCACGAGTCCTTGTTGGGTGGCATGCCGGAGGGCACAATATTCAGGACCGCTGACGAGGACTTTGGAAATCTTCAAGAGCGCATGGAAAAGCTTGTAGTTTTCAGTCCGGATGGCACGCTCGAACAACTCATGAACATGGTGGTTCACAATTTTCAAATCCAACTCGCTGAGGTCCGCATATTGGTCCACCGAATGGTAATCTCCTGAATTCAGGGCTGAAATGAGTGTTCTTCCAACGTTGGACATGGGTTCAGGACGGGATTTGGGCCGGAATGGATGGTTTCAAGCAGGCTTTCACTTCGCTTTCGGATTGGAAGCGGGTGGCATAGACCGGGTATCGTGATTCGGATTTGGATGCACTCAAAAGGTCTGCCAACTTCATGCCTCCGATTCTGTCCATGTTCTTCAGCACATCGAAGCCTTCTGGACGGCATCTCATGAGGAAGCTGACACAACAAAATGCCTCCGTTTCGGGTGATGCCTGCACAAACAAACGATTCAGGAAGGTTTGGATCTTGGTACGGGCATTGTGGGCGTTGCGTGATGTGTATTCAATCCCGGCCTGTTTGAGAATCGAAAGATGGTTTTCATTTATGTCCTCTCCGACTACCAAGGTCAAATCCCGTTTGCTGTCCCGAAGGAGGTGAACCAAGCAGGAACCCAAGGATGGGTGGGATACCTTCACGGTGGACATGGAAATGGAGGTGGATGACCGGTTTGCAGTGATGAGGAGGGCTTCGTCGGAGGCTGCAAGCGCTGAATTTACACTACCCAACAGGCCGGAAGTGAATGCCGCTGCCAAATTTCTTTTACCTACAAGGGGCAAAGAAAGTGACAACAGGAAATCATCATGTTCCAGAAGCCTGTCCGTTTCGATTTTGGCTTGGTGAGGATTGCCTCCATCGACCAAATAGGCTGGGCCAATCAGGTTTTCCACCGTGCTCAAGGGATTGAATTGTTGGACTTGCAGGATTCCAAGCCATCCTTCTTTTGTTTTCTCTGGACTGGAAGCGTGAGCTTTTTGGAGGGCCTTACCAATTTGGTCGGCTGTCATCAAATGGTCATCGATGGCAGAAAGACCATTTGCGGGCAAATGTTGACGCAAACGGGCACAAAAAATGGTCTGCAGCTCCCGGTTTTGGTCCGATTTCCCCCCTTGGCTGTTCAAGAGGTCTTCCAAATAAACCCCTTCGAACATTTCACCCTCCTTGAGGTCGGGTTTTACGATTCTAAGGGATTCGCAAGCGGCTTTGAGACGTGTGTAAAGATGGATTTTGCCCAACCCCAGGGTGAGTCTTACCATGTCCCTGAAAAAAATCTCCGCAATGTTGCTGCCTAATTTTTCGGCGGGGTTGTAGGTTTCCCGGTCCACTTCCACTTGTGGTGGCATGCTCCAATCCGCGCTGAGGTCGTACCCTTGGCTGAATTGAGGTTGAATGGTGGCTGGACGACCCAACAAGGCCATTTTGAAGTAGTAAATGTTCCTTCGCATCGACCCTCCGGCCATGTTGTAGAACTCTTCATCCACCTCGGCGAACAATTCGGGGAACTTACCTTCACGGTTGGAGGCCGAGTCTGGGTTTGTCATTTCGTCGTACAATTTGTTGTAGCGGGAAATGATTTCGGTAGCGTCGAGGACGTCTTCCCATCTGTCGATGTAATGGCGGTGCGAAGGGGGGACTTCCACGTTTCCCAAGCCCCTGATCATGTGCAGGAAGCGGGTAAAAGCGCTTGGATCTGCATCCCATTGGTCACGCTTGCTATCGTAGAGGATTTTGATGGGCAGTCCGGTGAGCAGCTGACTCCAACGGTGCTGCCAATCTTCGCGGATCATGTCTTGGATGATGTTAGGCAGAATTCGGTCGTTGGCAGAAGCACTCAGGGTATGGGTGGCCACTCCGTCGGCTTGCATGTTGCCATCCAAATAGCAAAAAAATCCGGGAAGACGGTCATGGTTATCAAATGAGAAACTCATTCCGCCAGTGCCGTAGACCCTGCATTTGAGATTTTCCCCGTTGAACACCTGCAAGACAGGGTGAAGGCAGGTATCGGAACCTTCTTTGCATTTGTTGTATTCTTCCAAATGAACGACACGGCCCTCTTTCCAGACCCTTGGCAAAACGCCCAATTGGCTCCGGATAGGCATGAACGCGGCCTCTTTGCTTAGGCCCTCCACCTGTGCGATTTTCAACAAGGTTTCCACCACAGCCTGGGTGTTGGCATTGCTGAACACCACCTGGGTTTCGGTGAGGCCTTCTTCCGTTTCGATGGATTCCAACCGACTGCCACCAATTTGCTCGAAATCGATGTGCGGAACCCCTTCATTGGTTTTGAAAGCTTCTCCCACAACGGTTTTGAGTGCCGCAACAGAGGTGCTGTTGAGGCTGCCTTCCCTGAGTTTTTGGTTGATTTTGCTGTAAAGGTCAGGGTTGGCCTGCACGTCCAAGACGGTCTCGAACAACAATTCATTGAGGTCACGGTCGGCGCAATTCACTGAAATGGCCCCGTCAGGGTGGAGGAGGTCACCGATGAGTTTGCCCAGAAAAGACTTCCCGGAACCATGTTTGCCAATGTAGAATTGAATCCTCCGTTCGTTTTCAACCTGCAGCAATTGCAGCGTTTCGTAGAACAGAGGCAGCATGGAAGGAGTGGGAAGCAACCTGTAAAGTAGCCCGATGACTTCATCGTAGGGTCTTTGGGACCAAATCACGATGGGATGTTTGGAGTCTTCGATGGATTCCAACCTGTATGCATCCTCGGTGGAGGTAGCTTCAGGATTTGGGACCATCACGGGCAAAGGCCTTCCTGGGATGCCCACAACGACTTTGTGGAATCCCAAGTTTTGCAACTCGTGGTCAGACCATCTCTTGGTGTATCCGTGATTCACTGGGTAGCGTTGAAAATCATTCGGTTAAGGGTGGTTTCAGATGTGGATTCGCACCGCTCAAGAATACAAATTTAGTGAAGTCCTCGGCCATTTCGAGCTTAATTTCCGAAAAGCTGTTTAAAGCGAAGACTGGGCATTACGATGATAACAAAAAAGCAGCTGCCAAGGTTTGACAACTGCTTTTGTTTTTGTCCGAAAGGAAAATCAGAGCCTGCTGATCACATCCTTAGTGAATCCAGTGGTGGTGTTTTTGCCACCCAAATCGCCTGTGCAACATTCACGAATAGCTAAAGTGGCGAAAAGGGCCTTCTCAACACGGTTGGCAACATCCACTTGCCCGAGGTGGTGGAGCATCATGATTCCGGATTGGAGCAATGCGGTTGGATTCGCTTTGTTTTGGCCAGCAATGTCCGGGGCGGACCCGTGAACAGCTTCGAAAACTGCGTATTCGGAACCCATGTTGGCACCGGGAACAATTCCCAGTCCACCCACGAGGCCTGCGATGAGGTCAGAAAGGATATCTCCGAAGAGGTTGGTGGTTGCGATCACGTCGTATGCCTGAGGATATTTCACCAACTGCATGCACATGTTGTCGATGATTTTGTCCTCGACTTGAATGTCCGGGTATTCTTTGGCTACTTCCAAACCGATCTTTAAAAACAGGCCCGAGGAAACCTTCAGGATGTTGGCTTTGTGAGCCAAGGTGACCTTTTTGCGTCCATGCTTGCGGGCGTATTCGAATGCAGCCCTCACCAAACGCTCCGAGCCCACTTTGGTGATGCGGTTGAATGCATCGGCGATTCCCAATCGTTCGTCGTAAACTTCCAGTCCCGAATAAAGGCCTTCGGTGTTTTCGCGAAAAGTCACCAAGTCCACGTTTTCAAACGGAGTATCGACCCCCTTGATGCTTTTCCCAGGACGGACGTTGGCATACAGGTCAAGCTTTTGACGAAGGGTCACGTTGATGCTTTTGAACCCTTTGCCTACAGGGGTGCCACATGGGCCTTTCAATGCGACCTTGGTGTCCCGGATTGAGTCCAAGACGCTTTCTGGAAGCACATCGCCACAAGCAGCCAAAGCGGTTTCACCTGCTTGATGCTCAATCCAAGTAACTTGCGCGCCAGCTGCCTTGAAAATCTCTTTGACGGATTCTGAAATTTCGGGCCCGATACCGTCACCGGGAATCAGTGTAATTCTAGACATGGTATTTAAATGCTTAGACGGGTTCTCCGCCATCTTCTTTGTTTACTCTAGGTCTTTTTTTCTTGGTCGGATCGCCCATCCCTTTGGGGACGCTTTGGTCTATCAGACCGCGTCCTGCCTTTTGGATGCTTCCATTTTGTTTGAACTCAAGGTACAAACTATCCAAAATACCGTTGATGAACTTGCTGCTTTTGGGTGTGCTGAACTTTTTGGCAATCTCCAAGTATTCGTTGATGGATACTTTGATGGGGATTTCCTGGAAGCGCAACATTTCGCAAATACCCATTTGCATGAGGATCCGGTCTACCAAAGCGATTCGGTCCAATTCCCAATTCTGAGCCTTGGATTCGATGAGTTTGTCGTAATCCTGATGCTGTTTAATCGTTTCGTAAAAGAGTTCCATCAAAAGTCTGAGGTCACCATTGTCGCCTTTTTGACGTTCATGGGCACGGATTTCTTCGGCAAAGTCTTTCAGATTCACGTCGAAAGTTTGCGCGGGTTCGTCTCCGGTGCTGTACCAGGCATAAATGGCCTGCATGACCTTGACCCTGATTTGTCTTCTAGAAATCATGTTGGGATATGTAATGAACGAAAGTTGGTCTGGCCTTGAAGCGGTCAGATGTAATGGCTCAGTTTGGCCATTGAGTCGATGCGTTGTTGTGCCAATTCGATGGAGGCCTTGGACGTGGTGATGCCGTTGGCCTCGGCGTGGTTGTAACACTTCAACGTGGTGTCATAGATGGTTTCGGCGCGGGCATAGGCCCTTTCACGTGTGTAGCCTTCCAACTCGGTGTAGACGTTGCACAAACCTCCGGCGTTGATGAGAAAGTCAGGAGCCCAAAGTATGCCCCTATCCTTGATGCGGTTGCCGTCTGCTACTTCGTCTTTCAATTGATTGTTCGCACCACCAGCCACGACAGAAACTTTGAGTTGCGGGATGGTGTTTTCATCCAGGATGGCACCTAATGCACAGGGGGCGAAGATATCGGCATCGTAGGAATAAACCTCCTCTTTCTTGATCACAGTGACCCCGAAATCCTTCACCACTTTGGCGATTTTATCCTCGAAAATGTCGTAAACAAAGGTTTTGGCTCCGTCTTTTTTCAAAAGCTCGCAGAGGTAATACCCCACGTTACCGGTACCTTGAACCACGACGCGCTTTCCTGCAAGGCTGTCCGACCCGGTCAATTTTTTCATGGAGGCTTTCATACCCAAATAGGTGCCGTATGCGGTCACAGGGGAAGGGTCTCCGCTGCCACCCATGCTAGTAGGGATTCCGGTCACGTGATCGGTGGACATTTTGATGTATTCCATGTCCCGGGTGGAGGTTCCGACATCCTCAGCTGTGATGTATTTTCCGCCCAGATTTTCGACAAACATGCCGAAGCGACGCATGAATGCTTCAGACTTCAAACTTCCCCGTGGGTCGCCGATGATGACAGCTTTTCCGCCACCCAGGTTGAGACCGGAAATAGCGGCTTTGAAAGTCATGCCACGTGAAAGACGGAGCACGTCATTGAGCGCATCAAGGTCTGATGCATAGGTCCACATGCGGGTGCCTCCCAAGGCAGGCCCCAAAGTAGAATTGTGGATGGCGATGATGGCCCTGAGACCCAGATCGTTGTCATTGCAGAACAACACTTGTTCGTGGCCGAGTTGAGCCAATGGGCCAAACACTTTTTGGTCCTGCGTGGCTACTTCCTGAATGGTTTTGACTTCCAACATGCGCTTAAGAGTTTCGCTGAACGGAGTAGTTTGAAAATGAAAAGCGCACAAATTTAGGAATGTTTTCGGCATTTGCTAGGTCAATTTGGGGCTGTTTTCCCGCTTTCAGCGGTCCTGATGCCAAACATTATTTTGGATTGGGAACGTGGGGAGGTTTGAATTGAATTTTACGTGCGGAATTCCTAATTTTACGCATTCAAACAGACCTTTTTTGAAAGTCACATGTCTATCTTTACACCCTTTTACCGTCACTTGAGAATCCTTTTAACCTTTTTGGCAGCCCTGGTGGCAGCTCACGGGGTTCATGGCCAACTCAACATCAGCGGCACCGTTCCTGCAAATTTCTACACGCCTGTCACCAACCTGCCTCCCTGTGTGAACAGCATCGATGTTGCCGATGCTTCAGGATTTGCAGTGGGAGATCGGGTGTTGATTGTTCAAATGCAAGGACTTACCATCGACCAAACCAACGCTGCCAGCTACGGCAATGTACTGACATACGGGGGAAGCGGATTGTGGGAGAAAGCAATCATCGACCGCATTTCGGGTAACACAGTGTTTTTCACCAAAGATTTGGTCAACCGGGCCAGCTACGACGTGACTGGGAAAATCCAAATGGTGAAGGTTTATTTCAGCTCCACCGACGTGAACGTAACCGGAACGCTCCGGCCTTTGGATTGGAATGGCACGGTAGGTGGCATTGTAGCCATCGAGGCCACCAACAACCTCAACCTTACCGCCGGTATTGATGTCAGTGGCAATGGCTTCCGTGGAGCTGCCAATACCCAATTCTGTCCGAATAATTGCAATTTCAGCCAAGTGAATGGTAACTTCTTCTATGCTTCAGGTGATTATCGGGGTAGTTTGAAAGGAGAAGGCGCTGCTGCTGTGATTGTCGGCAAGGAGTTGGGTAGGGGAGCGCAAGCCAACGGAGGAGGTGGCGGAAACGACCACAACAATGGAGGCGCAGGTGGTGGAAATGCTTCTGCAGGTGGACAAGGCGGCAATAATGCTGAGCCTGGTGGATTAAACTGTAAAGGAAACAACTCGTTTGGGGTTGGAGGAAAACCATTGAATTACGGAACTACCCGGATGTGGATGGGTGGTGGTGGCGGTGCCGGACATGGCAACAATTCCGGAGCCATCAATTGTCAAACCGGAGGTAACTCGGGTTTTGGTGGAGATGGTGGCGGAATGGTGTTCCTGAAGGCTAATACGCTCAATGGAGGAGGTCAGACGATATCCGCAAACGGCAGCAACGGACAAACCGCCAATTTTGACGGCGGCGGCGGCGGCGGTGCAGGAGGGGTTGTTTTCATCGATGCACCCAACCATGGCGGCACCCTTACTGTTTCGGCACGTGGCGGAACCGGGGGCAGTTCCTCTGC
>Ga0068872_10001335_pt1 | contig 19896 bp, 15 predicted proteins | sample NOAtaG_7_FD_66441 | JGI IMG/M metagenome (GOLD analysis project Ga0068872, IMG submission 66441) | Freshwater lake microbial communities from Lake Erie, under a cyanobacterial bloom - NOAA_Erie_Diel1S_2200h metaG | ecosystem: Environmental > Aquatic > Freshwater > Lake | place: USA: Ohio, Lake...
AAAGATAAAGTGAGTTTTATTTTAGCAGGACGCAGAAGTTATATTGATGCCTTAGTAAAACCATTTGTGAAATCAACGAGTCCAATTAAAAATGCCGATTTCTTTTTTTACGACGCCACGGCTAAGATCAATTGGAAGATAAATGATAAGAATACTGTATTTGCCAGCGGTTATTTTGGGCGAGATGTGTTTGGCGCGCCGGCATTTAAATTTAATTGGGGAAACTCAACGGCCACTGCTCGCTGGAATCATATTTTCAATAATAAATTATTTATGAATGTTACCGCATTCTATAGTAATTACGATTATCAATTGGAATTTAAATTAGAGTCTTTAAATCAGCGGTTCAATTGGACAAGCAACGTGATCAATTACAGCGTGAAGCCGGATTTTATTTATTATCTCAATCCAAAAAATACCATTCGCTTTGGCGCGCAAGCCTTGATGTATGATTTTCGTCCTTACGATGCTATTGGTCAGTTCGGCGCCGGCGCCAGCGTGAAATTCCGTTCTGATAAGCGTTATGGTGTGGAGTACTCCGTTTATTTAGGTAACGAACAAAAATTATTACCGCGCTTAACGGTTGAATATGGTTTACGTGTAAGTATTTATAATTATGTTGGAAAAGGCAAAGCGTATTATTATCGCGATACAATTCCAAATGTGCCTAGGCCTTTTGCTTATTCAAAAACATTCGATCAAGGAGAAGTGATCCAGGCTTATGTAACACCGGAGCCACGCTTATCCATGAATTATGTATTGAATAGTTTTAGTTCGATCAAAGCCAGTTACAACCGCATGGCGCAGTATTTACAGTTAATTAGTAATACCGCGGCAAGTACACCTTTAGATGTGTATACCATTGCAAGTAACAATTTAAAACCCCTGATCGCCGATCAAGGCGCCATTGGTTATTTTAGGAACTTCAAGGACAATATGTTTGAAACCTCCTTAGAAGTTTACTACAAGTACATGCAAAATCAAATGGACTATGTAGATAATGCGGATCTATTTATAAATGATTATGTAGAAGGACAATTGATACAAGGTTTAGGACGCGCCTATGGTACTGAAATCTATATAAAGAAATCGCAAGGTAAATTAGGAGGTTGGGTAAGTTATACCTTAAGTAAAACAGAACGTTTAGTGCGCGGTATCAGCAATGACAATTGGTTCACGAGTCGTTACGACAGAACACATTGTTTGAATACCAACATGAATTACGATATCACCAAACGTTGGAATGTTGGCGCCACCTTTGTTTTTTTAACCGGCACACCTGCAACCTTTCCGAATTCAAAAATTCAGATCCAAAATTTGAATATTCCTTATAACACAACCGGCGAGCGTAACAATTATCGTGTTACACCGTATCATCGTTTAGATCTGGGCGCAACGTACACCTTTAAAAAGAATGAAACGCGCAGATACAAACAAAACATAGTATTAAGTGTTTACAATGCCTATAACCGAAGAAACGCTTACAGTATCTATTTCCGTTCAAAGACCGGAGAGCCTTTACAAACAGAAGCAGTGCGCTTTTCGGTAATTGGATCTATTGTACCTGCTGTTACATATAATTTTAATTTTTAAGACCATGAAATTAACTAAGCTACTTATTTTACCATTTATTTTACTGCTCACTTCGTGTGAAGATGTGGTACAAATAAAATTAGACGAGGGATCGAAACTTTATGTGATCGACGCCTTTGTGAACAACTTGCGTGATGACCAAGTGGTGCGAGTAACCACCAACGATTCTTATTTTAGTAATCGCGAAGCCCCTGCTGTTGAAAATGCCATTGTTACTTTAACGGATCTTAATACAAACGTTTCTTACAATTTTAATTATACAACCAAAGGTAAATACGTTTATTCGTTAGGAACAACGGATACAATTGGGCGAGTTGGACATAAGTATATGCTAAAAGTGACGATCAACGGGGATACCTATACCTCAATTACCGAGCAAAAACGACTTGCAGCTTTAGATAGTATTTCAGCTATTTTTAATGATGGGTCGGATCCCTTTGGTGGTCCGGTGAACACCTTCAATTGTTTATTATTTGCGAGAGATAAGGCAGATAATGTAGCTGATTATTATTGGATACGTACCTATAGAAACGACACCTTATTCAATGATCCGTCAGACCTAAACATCAATATTGATGGAACAGGCGGAATTGTTACCAACGCACCGGTAGATACCATAGATTTTACACCGCCATCTACGTTTTTAGGTTTTAAAACATATAAAGAGAATGACGTGTGTAAAGTGGAAGTGCATGCGGTAACGCGTGATACTTATTTCTTCTTTTATCAAGCCATTGCGCAGATCAACAATGGTGGCTTATTTGCAACCACGCCTGAAAATGTAAAGACAAATATTTCTACGCCTAATGGCGCTAAACTGCGATCTATTGGTTGGTTTAGTATGGCAGGCGCTGTTACAAAGTCGAAGGTGGTGAAGTAGAGGCAGAAACCAAGATGCGCCCAGTTTTTTTCCCTCCCCCGTCTTCTGCTTACGCAGAATCCACCCCCTCAAGAGGGGGATGGCCCTCAGGGATTATTTCTGCGCCACAACAATCACTGTAGCTATTACAGCAATAATACTTACCACCAAGAAGAATATCTTCCAGGCGCTGTAAGGACGTTCGCCTTGCACTTCGCCACTGCGTGCATTCACCGTAAAGCGATAGGTTTTATCGGCATATTTATAGGCAGAGATCCAAAGCGGCAATAAAATATGTTTGAAGGTGATGTTGTTGTAATCGGCATTTAAACTAATGATCTGTTGTTCATCGCCGCCAATATCGCGTCGTACTTCTACACGAATTCCATCTAACATCACTTCTTTGGCGCTTTCAAATCCTTCTTCAATATTTATTTGGTAGCTCTCGGTTAAAAATCCGGCTAAGTATCTGTCGTCATGTTCTACAAGTTCGTGAAGATCCCAAGGTTCTAATGCTCTGGTAAGGTTGGGAGGCAAGGAGTGCGATGCGCACACCAACACATCATCAAAATCTTTACGTACAGTTCCGCTTGCCGAAGTCCAACGAGTTCGGCGTACTTGACGCGTTTGCGATTTTCCATTCGCATCGCGGTAAGTTTCGCTCACATAATAATGATCGCCACGCATTCCGGTGTAGCTTGTGTTAGTGTCAGAATCGTAGGTCCAATAAGGCATGTAAACTCCATTTAATTTTTCGGCGCTGTGCGTAGCATAATCTTTTAATTTATTGGGAGCAAACCATAAACCGCCAACCCACGAAATGAATTTTTCTTTGGCGGCGTTCCTATCAATATGAAATGCTAATAAATATTTTGGTTTAACGATGCTGCAAGTTGCCGCGTTTTGCACCACTAAAGGCGTATCGCAATAGGGGCAAGCGCTTGCTGTAACATTAGGAGGAAGTGTAGTGGAAGCGCCGCAGTTGGTGCATTTACAAACGGTGATCTGTTGTTGCTGCGTTGTGGCTGAATTATTTTTTAAAAACCCATGGTAGTCATTTTCCACGACCTCAGTTGGCGCAGTGGAGATCTCGTTCTTAGTTTGACAATACTCGCACACCAAACTTTTTGTGCCCGGTTTAAATTTAAGATTAGCCGAACAATTACTACATTTAATTGTATTGGCCATGTCTGCATTCTTTTCAAGTGTTTGCTCGCTCATGTAATAAATGTATAAAAAAATTATGGAAATAAATAAGGGATGAATAGAAGATGTTTTGGATACTAAATGATTGTTCCTTTCTAGGCTTTGAATACCCAACAATTTCAGGTGGATGGGTTAATTATCGAAGTTCATTCTTCGACTCCGCTCAGCATGACATGCTGGTAATATGACACTGCCCCTTTTGACTTTGCTCAGAATGAACTTTTACGAAGTGTGTATTGAATATCAGCGATTTGTTCATGCTTCGACTCCGCTCAGCATGACATGCTGGTATAGTTACATTAAGCCTTTCGACTCTGCTCAGAATGACATATGTGTAATGTCACCCTGAGCGGAGTCGAAGGGTGTTTCCAATTCTTTTATTTTTTGAATGGCCACCGAAGAATTGTTGCATTTAGAATACTCCTTTAATTTTTCCCAATTTTGTTCCATTAAGGCTTCTTTCTTCCGTCTGGTCCAACCTTTTATTTTATTTTCCCATTCAATTGCTAGATAGTAATTGTCAAATCTTTCATAATAAACTAATTGTACTGGCCTTTTATTATAGGTATAGGAACTTACCAAAACTCCCTCATTATGCTGAGCTAACCTTAATTCAAGATTATTTGTTACTCCTATATAATAAGAATCGTCAGAACATTTTAGAATGTAGACATATAAGATCTTACTTTGTTTGAGGTCTGTTTCATTAAAATGCATGAACAAAATTAGACTTGATTCATAAGAAGTCTTGCTATCAATTATAGCATTTTATAAGAAAGTAATGGAAAGTGAATTTTACTATCTGAAGATAAACTTCGTAGAAATGTGTTTTGAGTATTCGCGATATGTCCATGCTTCGACTCCGCTCAGCATGACATAGGGATTGCCACTCTTCGACTTTGCTCAGCATGACATAGGGATTGCCATTCTTCGACTCCGCTCAGCATGACATAGGGATTGCCATTCTTCGACTCCGCTCAGCATGATACAGGGATTGCCACTCTTCGACTTTGCTCAGCATGATAAAGGGATTGCCATTCTTTGACTTTGCTCAGCATGATACAGGGATTGCCACTCTTCGACTTTGCTCAGCATGATACAGGGATTGCCATTCTTTGACTTTGCTCAGCATGATATAGGGATTGCCACTCTTCGACTCCGCTCAGAATGACATACCCTTGCTTTCAAACGGCTAATACATAATTTAAAAAGGAATCAAGTATTAGCTTGATTCCTTTTTAAGAATTGTGAATTGACTACTTATTAACTGTTACCTTAACGTTATAAGAACCTTTGTTATTGGCATTAAATACAGTTTCGTATACAGATAAATAAAGCATGCCGCTGGTTTTAGCGGTACCACTGAATTTGGCACCTGCTTTTAAATTGTCGTATGAAGCTTCGCCAATTTTGTAAACCAACATACCATAGGTAGCATAGGTTGAAGCGCCATCATAATCGCCGCCGGTGTAATCGGTTGCGCCCGATGCTTTGGTGCTTCCATCGGGTTTGTAAATTGCATTACTTAAGCTGGCAAGGGTAATTTCACCGGTTGCTGTCATCGAAAATTTTTGACCTGCCTTTAATGTGATTCCGGTTTTATACCAGCCTCCATTTTGATTACCGCTGATATTCTTGTTTCCCATTAATTTAAATATCTGTTCACCTGAACCTCCGGTAGAAATAAAAATGTCGATCGATTTAATTTTTTCTTTTGGGATATTAAGTGTTCCGTATTCTGTTTTTACATCCAACTTTGTAAAATTGTAGGTGCCACCCATGGTATAAGAATTATCAATAGTAACTACATCTTCAGGGTTACTGCCATCCGTGATGTTATTATTGGTTTTGATCTCTTCGTAGGCATTATCAACCGTAAAATCGCCGGTGTATTCCGATTCTACTATATTCTTTGGATCAGCAAAATGATCTTCTAAGGCAGCAAGAGCTTTTATTCCCATTTTCACAAGATCAGCGTAAGCACTTTTTCTTACTTCATCGTTATTGCTTCCGCTTAGTAATTTAATGTAAGAGATGGCTTTATCAGAGGCCGATTTATCTTTTCCGTATCCAATTTTAATGTTCCCAACTTTATTTACCGGGATCACTAATTTTCCGTAGGGCGTTGTAAGATCAATGTCATTAAAACTTGCAGTTCCTTTAATGATGTTCCCATCGTGTAATTCTAAATTAACTTCTGCTTGTTTTTGGCTGAAACTTGTAAGTGCACATAAAATGCACATACTTAATACTAATTTCTTCATTTGGTTAGTGGTTTTTAATTGAGATTCGTTACCGTCTCATTTTCCATAAAATTATGCAACTTTTTTTGCAACTACTATCATTTCCTCGCCAATATTTAAAAAGGAGAGCAAATTATAAAGGATATTATGAAAAAACACGAATAGTTTGAGCTGCCACATGGGCCTGCTGGTAAATTTGTTGAAGTACTGCTGGCGTTCGGCTTGGTTGATGGAATAATTAGCTTCTCGTTGACTGATCTTCTTTTTGGCCTTTAAACGTTTAATAAGAGGTAAGATGGTGTACATGATGAACAATTTGATCTCGAAAGATGATTTGATCTCTTGTACTTCATAACCATGTGCCGAAAGTAATTGTGTGATCGTTTTCTTGCTAAAATAATTCACATGATCAAGGCCCATCATTTTCCATTTGTCTTTATGGCGCTTTGCAAAATAACTATCAATTTGAGGCACCTGTAAAACCAGATACGAACCCGGTTTATTCAGCTTGGCACATTTATCAATAAAATCATCGGCTTTATCAATATGCTCTAAAACATCCCACATGGTGATCACATCAAACTTTTTGTTCTCATCCATTTTAAAAAAATCCACATGATCTACATTTAACTTCAGATCATTTTTGCAATATAAATAAGGTTGCTCCGAAATTTCGATGCCATAGGTTTGATAACCCAATTCGTTACCGGCCAGCATAAAATGTCCCCAACCTGCGCCAAGGTCAAATAAAGAGCCACTGCGCTGGTATTTTTGAATGAGTTTGAAGCGAAGTTTATGTCGCTGAATTTTTACCCAATTATTTCCTGAGCGAATAGCTTGTGTAACCGCTTCGTTCTTGTATTGTTGGTATTCAATTTTTTTACGATAGTAAGGAGGAATGAAATAAAAACCGCAAGATTGGCATTCGGTCACATCAAAATTCTCTCGACGATAGATCAAATTGAATTTAGTCGGATCAACATTACCGCAAACGCAGCAACGGATATCTTCTGTGATCTCTTTAGTTAACCCTTGCATAAATTTTATTTGGTCTCCTGTTCAAAGATACTTTCGGTAATTGGTGTTTGATCGCGGAAAAAGGAAGTGCCTCCCCAACTGAACATTTTTTTCTGATACACCCACACATCTTTTTCTTTCACCACCACGCGTTGCAAAATAACAACGCCGTTTCCGGTAAGTGTTTCTTCAGTAACACCGGGTTTGTATTTAGCAAGTAATTCTTTTTTGCGTGCATTAATTTCAGGACTATTATCAGAGTTGATCAACTTTTCGCACTCTATCAAACGCACTTTGGCATAAGCGTCGCCACCTTTTTCAACCAAGGCATTCTCGTAATACTTTTTAGCATCCGGGTATTTTTTCTGGTTAAAATAACCATCGGCCACTTTGATGGCTTCTTTGTATTTGGCATCGGCGTCAACTGTAACCGTTGGAGTAGTGGCTACCGTTTTTGTTCCAAGTGTAGGCAGAACATTGTTCTTATTCTTATCTGCTATCTCTTTTTTCTTTTCGAGCTCTTCAATTTCTTTGATCTTATTTTTCGGGTACGCTTCATCCGGTCGCATCACACTAGCGTCGTTATAAAAAGTTTTAGCGATGCTGTATTCTTTGGCGTTAAAGTTTTTGTCGGCCTGAACGATCACAGCTTTATATTTTGCGAGCGCTTCTTCTTCTAATTTCTTTTTTGCGGCGGCATCAAGTGCAGCTTTTGCTTTGGCATCAGCCTCTGCTTTGGCTTTTGCTTCAGCATCCGCTTTTGCTTGCGCTGCAGCTTCTGCCTTTGCTTTGGCAGCAGCTTCGGCTTCAGCTTTTGCTTTTGCAGCAGCATCTAATTTTGCGGCGGCTTCTGCGGCAGCTTTTGCTTTAGCGGCGGCTTCGGCCTCTGCTTTAGCTTTTGCAGCAGCTTCTGCGTCGAGTTTTGCTTTAGCAGCAGCATCCGCTTTTGCTTTGGCATCTGCTTCGGCTTTAGCTTTTGCGGCAGCTTCAGCATCTGCTTTAGCTTTAGCAGCTGCTTCTGCGGCTAATTTGGCTTTAGCAGCATCTTCTTCAGCTTTTTTCTTGGCAGCATATTCTGCATCCGCTTTTGCTTTAGCCTCGGCTTCGGCCTTAGCTTTTGCAGCAGCAGCATCTGCATCCGCTTTTGCTTTAGCGGCAGCGGCGGCGTCTGCTTTAGCTTTGGCATCTGCCTCGGCTTTTGCTTTAGCAGCGGCGGCATCTGCATCTGCTTTTGCCTTTGCTGCAGCTTCAGCATCTGCTTTGGCTTTAGCGGCAGCCTCTGCAGCAGCTTTAGCTTTTGCGGCTTCTTCTTCTAATTTTTTCTTGGCAGCAGCTTCGGCGTCTGCTTTTGCTTTAGCTTCCGCTTCCGCTTTTGCTTTAGCTTCTGCTTCGGCTTTTGCTTTGGCAGCAGCGGCATCCGCATCTGCTTTCGCTTTTGCTGCGGCTTCGGCATCTGCCTTTGCTTTAGCAGCAGCTTCTGCTTCTGCTTTAGCTTTAGCGGCAGCTTCTGCTTCCGCTTTTGCTTTTGCTTCTGCAGCGGCTTTTGCAGCAGCAGCATCAGCTTCGGCTTTTTTCTTGGCAGCAGCTTCTGCATCTGCTTTTGCTTTTGCTTCTGCATCTGCTTTCGCTTTTGCATCTGCTTCGGCCATTATTTTATTTATCTGCGCAATTTGATCTTTTGGATATTGCTCTGCCGGTTTTAAAGTAGAGGCTTGCTGATAACTGGAAATAGATGATTGCCATTCTTTCTTTTGAAACGATTTATCGCCTGCAGCAATGGCTGCTTTGTAATTGGCTTCGGCCTCTTTTGCTTTGGCCACCGCTTCTGCTTCTAGTTGTTTAAGTTTATCTAACTCTCCCAACATTTGATTGATATAGTTCTCGTCGTAATCTATGCTATTGCTTTTCTTATCATAAGCCGCTTTTACCAATGTTTTATTTAATACCGAATAATCTATCCCTTTTTGTAGTTCAAATAAAGTGATGGCCTCAATAGAAAATACTTGTGGATTTCCATCCGGCGGAACGCCAACGGTTGAGATCTCGAATTTTTTGGTACACATTTGAGGCTTTCCAACAGTTATGAGATAATTATAGCCATAAGGAAGATCAATTTTTACTTTTCCGTCATCGTTGGTCACAATGTTTTGAAAAGGCTTTCCGTTTTGTGTCACTGTTATATTAGCACCACCACAACCATTTCCGCCTTTTTCAATTTTGGTATTAAAACGAACCGATTTTTCTTGAGCAATACCGTTTACCCACACCGTTAAGAGTACACAAATGACTAAAATACGAATATACCCCCGAAAGGTGTTGTGCATAAGAGTTATAAGACCTAAATTTACGAAATTCCAACAAAATGCGGACCACAAAAGCAAGCAAAAACGAAACAAATGTTAACATCAGTTATTGGGAAACTGATCGTTATTTAAGCGTTCAAGACCTCGTCGTCGTAGGGAGTGGAATCGTTGGTCTTTTTACCGCATTGAACTATAAAAAGCAAAATCCTAAGGCAAAAGTTACAGTTTTAGAAAGAGGCGTTTTGCCCTTTGGAGCCAGCACAAAAAATGCAGGATTTGCTTGTTTTGGAAGTTTAACGGAGTTGATGCAGGATCTTAAAACCATTCCTGAAAAACAAGTTTGGGAAACCGTAAACATGCGAAGTAAAGGTTTAGCAATTTTGCGCAAAACCCTTGGCGATAAGGCTATTGACTATAAGCCTTGGGGTGGCTATGAATTGTTTGACAATACAGAAGAATTACAAAAGTGTATAGAGCAGATACCCTCTATGAATGCAAAAATGCGTGAGGTGATAGGCGAAAAGAATTGCTATGCATTAAGCAATTCGAAAATAAGAACGTTTGGTTTTAAGAACGCCAAAGGCCTTATTTTAAATCGTTGCGAGGGACAAATTGATACCGGCAAAATGATGGAGAGTTTGATGGCTCTTGTACAAAAAAACAATATCACCATACTCAACGGCATCACAGTTACTAACATTTTTGATACGGGTTCAAGCGCCATCATTGAAACAAATATTGCTGAATTTAAGTCCAAAAAAGTTGTAGTGGCCATTAATGGTTTTGCAAAACAACTTTTAAATATCAAAGATGTGAATCCGGCCCGAGCTCAAGTTTTAATTACCAAACCCATTAAAGGATTAAAGATCAAAGGAAGCTTTCATTACCAGCAAGGATATTATTATTTCAGGAACATCAATAACCGTTTATTATTTGGAGGCGCAAGAAATTTAGATATCAAAGGCGAAACAAGTACCGAGTTCAAGATCACAGCACAAATACAAAAAGATCTGGAGAAAAAATTAAAGCAAATGATCTTACCGAACACACCTTACGAGATCGATCAACGTTGGGCAGGCATTATGGGTGTGGGTAGCGAGAAGAAACCCATCATTAAACATGTTTCAAAAAATGTGATCGCTGCCGTAAGAATGGGTGGAATGGGTGTTGCTATTGGAAGCATGGTTGGAAAAGAAGCGGCCGAGTTAGCAGGACATTGAGATTTTTGTTTTTTTGAGCGTGCCAGTTAGGTCTCATCCCCCTCAATGAGGGGGTGGCATTTGCGAAGCGAATGACGGGGGAGGATTTCAAAAAAAATTGAAAGAGAGTTTAAAATTATTTGGGCGTGCCCCCTACGAAGCAAAATGCTTTTAAAATTATTTGCGGAGCATTTTGCTTGTAGGGGTCGGGCTTTTCGTTCCAATCTTTTTGCCTGAAAAAGGCAAAAAGGATTTCCCCGCCCGACTGAACGTCGTTCGGGCAGGCACTGCAATCCCTCACGCAGCATTAGTGCATAAGAGAAGTAAAGATTTTAGCTACCAGTTTCCAACTTCTAAATGAAGTATATTTCCGTTCTTGGAATAGAACACTACATAATCGCTTTTTCCAAAGAATAACATTCCGGGATCTTCTTCTTTTTGATTGGTAGTGATGGCTTTTAGCTCGTAAGTTTTTAGTCCGGGTTTTAAAGCGCTAAAATTAATGCTGCTTGTTTTTATATCCGTCTTTTTTAAGATCCAAATAGGGAATTCGTTGTCGTTCAACTTAAACGCTTGCTTTACTTTAAAAACAGGCTGTTCGTAAAATAAGCGATCGGTACTTTTAGCAGTGTCAACAAATAATTTACCATTGAGGTCTTTTTTATCGGTGGTAAAAAAGTAGTTCTCTATTTCAGGGAACTCTTTGATCACACTTGGTTCTGTTTCAATGGCATCATCTGTAAACGAAAAGCTTTGCATAGAGGTGTTGCTGTATTTAAAATCGATGCTATTGTTTTTGTAAAAGTCTATTTGGTACTCGTAAGTATCGGGCGACTTCTTTTTTACTTGACCTATTTGAAATACAAAAGTGCTTGGTGTTTTTACTTTTGGATTTGACGATGTGATGCGTTGTATCAATTGCTTTTGGCTATTGAGTGTATGCATACTATCGAATTGCAAGATAAAAAGCGTAGGCGTAGGACTCGCCAATTGTTCTCCATTGGTTAGTTGGCCTAAAATGAAAACATTTTTACTTACTGTATCTACAAAATGGTTGCTGTATCTATAGCTTAAATTTACATTGGAACTTATTTTTTTTGCCTTTACAATAAGTCCTGTAGAAGCATTGATCTTTATTACCCATTGCCCTTTGCGTTCGCCGTTATTTATATGAACAAACGCTAATACTTGCATTGTATCCGCGTAAAACACCCTAACATTTTTAATGTGTTTCTTCTCAAAATTGAATTGCCATTTAAATTTGTAATCAAAAGGTTTAGTGCTTGAATTCTGCAACTCGTATTTAGAGAGGTAATACTGTTTGCCGGAGGTGTCGATGGCGGTTTTTACAGCATACACAAACTTTTTGTATGCAAACTTTTGGTGATCAAAGGTTGCAAAGGGATCAAGCTTTGTAACTTCAGTGTTTTTAAATTCATTGATCAATTTAAATGTCGCGTCTAAACGAAGTAATGTAACATTCTGTTTATCTTTTTTTTGCAAGCGAAAATTCAAGGTTTCGTGCAGTGTATCGCATTCAACTCCTAAGTGATCAATGGCTTTTGACTTATCTAAATTGTAATACAAACTATCTACCACTTGCAAATTAGGTTTTAGTTTGTAGATCACAAACGAATTGTTTTTAAATCCGTAAGCGTAAACATGTTGTTTATAAACCGCACAACTCCCTTTTTCTAAGGAAAAGTTTTGCTGTTGCGCGAACAACACATTTGCTGTAAAGCAAAGTAGATATATGATCTTATTTCTCAATCAATCCTTTTTGTTCGCGTTTTACATAATCCACTATTAACACATAATACATAATTACACCTACGGCATATAAGGCCGATGTAATTAAGAAGATGTTCACAAACTGGTATCCAAATCTAAACAAAATATTTACTAGTAGTCCGCTTATTACCCAGCTGCCACTCCAAATAGCTGATGTAAATGCACTGGTAATTTCTCTATTGTTTTTACCAACATAATTTAATACCAATTCTGTGGTCATGGGGCCGGCCATATTCATTAAAGGTTGGCGAATTAAATAGCAAGCAATGGCAATATATAATGCGATACTATATTGCGCGTATAGTTCGGTGGTAGCTAAAGCTATTAACGAGATCACTGCTAATGATTGCGTTGTTGGAATGGCAATTTTATAGCCTACATATTTTTTGATCTTAGGTACCATTAAAGCAGCATACGCAACCAGCAAAGAGGCAACAGCGCTGTAGGTTGAAAATTTGCCGGTGCCAACGTGATGCACATTTTCGAAGAATAAACTGATGAAGGGAATGGTGAGTCCGGCTCCTGTGGCAATAATAAGCGTTGGTATAAGCGCTTTGGTTATCAAATGCCAATCGGTTCTGTGTTTGTGATAATGATCTCTGGTAATGGCGCGTTCTTCTACCAATTCTTTCATTGGATTTTTGATGAGAAAGAAAAATCCAACAAAGCCTAGTAATGAAAAAATGATGAGTATGTTTTGTTCGTTAAAAAGTTCTTTGTTCAAAAAACATAAAATGGAAGTAATTACACCACTTACAATTCCTCCAAAGCTCCAAGTGCTATAACTTAAAGCAATGGCAGGCGTATGATTTACTTTGGAAGAATTACGTAAAATAAAAGGTGAAACAGGAATTTGCATGAAGGTGAACATAGAACCCCACAAAAAAAGTGTGATGTAGATAAGCAGATCCATTTTGAAATAAATGGCGCCAACACTGGCTAATCCAAATAGAGGAACGCCTAAAGCAGAGATATAAAAAAAAGGATACAGTTTTCTTCCCTTAATGAATTTCCCGATGGGCAATGCTAATAGGAACACGCCAATGAATCTGAAAGTTAAAAAAAGCGCGATCTCTTCGTTGTTGTAATTCATGCGTGCCATGTACAAAGGCAATACCAGCATAAACGTGGCATTTACCATTTGAATAAAGAATTCGGCAATGATCACATTTAAGATCGGTCTCTCAATGCTACGGTAATCGTTAATAAAAGAGAACCACTTACTCATTTACAAAGATCAAAATGAATTTAGGCGTTGTTCGCAATTATCAATGGCATTGTTAAGCTTGTTGAAGAATTGATAACGTTGCTTTTCGGCCACACCGCTGATAAGGGTGCTTTTTTTAATGATGTTCTTAACCCAATGTTCGGTTTCTTCACAAAATTCGCTATTGCTGGTGTTCAATGAATTCATGGTGTTGAAACTTACGTAAGCATGACTCGTATCGCCAACTTTTAAAAAGATACAGTTGGTGCCTAATACAACTTCGCTGCTGTATAATTGATAGGTTTCGGAGGCGTCGCTTTTTAATTTGCGACTATCTTCTGCGTTTTGTGCTAACATAGTGGATAGCTCTTTTACCTTTTGAATGAGTAAAAGTGCATCTTTTTTATTGGCAAATACACCACTTTCTAAATAAAATTCAAGCTGCTTCGTAACAGTAAAAATAGTTTTCTCATGCCATATCTCTACTGAAGGAACTTTTTTATATTCTAAATAACAATTATGTGCTAGGTCAACCAATTTAGGATCCATAATACCAAATTCGAACTTTTGACTTTGGCGCTGGGGAACATTAAGCACGCTTCGCTGCCAATAGAATAATTTGAATTCGGCTAGTTGCTTATCAAAGAATGAATAAAATATGGGAAGTTCCTCTGCAACATAAAATAATTTACGATCGGTAAATGAATTCAGCATTTTTGTATGCCCATAAAGTTGAGTCAGATATTTTTCAAAGTTGACCTCGCTATCGGTTAATTTGGTGTATTTAAAGGTTACCGTATCTCCTAAATTAGAAAAGATATTATCTAAGGAGATGCCATGTTTTTTGGTAATAAGGTAAACCTCATTGATACTAAGATCAGTTTCTCCTCTAATCCGGCGATAAGCGCTATCGATGCTTATGCTAAGCAATTCAGCTATTTCCTCTGCAATACCAATAGAAGGAGGCAGGGTTTCTTTTAATTTTTGAATAAAAATATCCTGAACCGTCTTTGTTTTTGTTTTCATCTTCACTGATAATTGATATTAAACATAAGTATAATTTGCAAAAACTGCAAATTTATATAACATTCATTTATAATCACCAATGGCCTTGGCTTTCAAGGCTTATCGTAACTTATCTCTATTTTGTTAACTTTGGAGGATGAAGAAAGTTCTTTTGAATTTATCTATTTTACTACTTCTAATAGTTACTGTTGCGTCTTGTAGGGTTGAAAAACGCATTTACCGCAAAGGTTACCATGTGGTGTGGAATTCAAATCATGCACATGATCAAAAAAAGATAGAGAAAAAATCAAGCCCAAGCATTACCAATGAACCATTGGAGCAAGTGATAGTGGCTTCTAGAAACGAGAGCAGTATCATTACTTTGCCAAAGAAGCCGGTATTATTAATGGGTAAGGATACCTGCGGCGATATGCTGTTATTTAAAAATGGCGATAAGCTCTTAGTAAAAGTAACACAAATAGAAGGTAATGATATAAGTTACAAGCGTTGCGATAATCTTACGGGACCAACATTTATTGTAAGCAAAAAATACATTGCTATTCTTGAGTATGTAAACGGTGTGAAAGAAAATTTAGATGTGCTTGAAGCGGAAAAGCCAAAGCAGTTGGAGAATAAGCCAAAGCCTAAGCAAGAGAATAATGGGGCCGGCATTGCAAGTTTTATTTTATCTGTTTTAGGATTTATTGTTGGAATTACACTGGTATTTGCCATTCCTCTCGCCATTTTATCTAAATCTCAAATAAAGAAAGAGCCGGATCGTTATGTGGAGACTTGGTTACCCACGGCGGCCTTAATTATTAGCGCAATATTTGCATTAATATTAACGTTAATATTTTACCTTGCTTATGTTCTTGCACTTGCATATGGTGGAGTAACCTCCGCTCTTGTGGGTTTTTTGGTTTACTTTGCCATATTAGCATTAGCTTCAGTTGTGGGACTTACTGTATTTAATTAACACATGATTGGAAGAAGATCAATAACTATTTTTTTAGCGCTCATAACGCTCGTTATTTTATTTAATTCATGTAGTGTAGAAAAACGTATTTACCGCAAAGGGTACCATGTTGTTTGGAATAACAAACATTCAAATGAATCAAAAAAGAGCGAACGTTCAGATCCCGTAAAAACACTTCTTGCACAAGAAAATTCTACAGAAGAGCCAATAGTTTCTGCAAGCAGAGAAGCTGACCTTTTGCCTTTCATTAAAAAGTCAACAGTTATTTTAGATAAGGATACCTGTGGGGATGTACTCTTGCTTCAAAACGCTGATGAGCTCTCTGTAAAGATCCTTGAAATTGATGAGCGGAATATAAAATACAAGCGCTGCGATAACATCAACGGACCAACCTATTCCATAAGTAAATCACGAGTTGCTTTAATTAAATATGCCAACGGCACCAAAGAAGTGGTGATGCCTGAGCCTAATTACAAAGTAGCCGAACAAGATAAACCACCTAAACCCGAAATGCCTCGTAAGGTAAATCCACTGGGACTAGCAAGTTTGTTGCTTTACTTGTTAGGTTCGATCCTATATAGAGGATTAACAGCCACAGCTTTTAGTGGATCAATGCTTGTATTGCTTTTGATCTTGTCTGTAGCACCACTCATCATGGCATATATTTCGCTATTTCAATTTAAACGCGAACCAAGCATGTATAAGGGTAAATGGATGCCTATAACCGTGGTGTGTATTTATTTAGCGGCATTTTTAATATTGGCTTTATTTTTTGCCGCGCTAGGAGCATATTCCGGTGGTGGAGCGGGGATCTTTGTAGCTATCAGTTTGATATTTTTCTTTGTGCTCTTAGGCGTTTTAATTGCCGCGCTTACCCCAAAGGCAACAGTGCCTACGAATGCGAAATAATAACATCTAGATACGCTTTTATCTTTTCTATCTCGTTTGGTTCAAAATTTTCCCACTCATCCCTGTTTTTAAACCAGGTGATCTGTCGCTTGGCGTAATTACGGCTATGTTGTTTTATTTTATCAACGGCTTCTTCCAAGGTGCATAAACCATCCAAGTGATCAAACAGTTCCTTATACCCAACGGTCTTTAATGCATTTGTGTTCTTAAAGGCAGTTAAATTTTTCACTTCGTTCAGTAAGCCTTGTTTCATCATATCATCCACGCGTGTATTTATTCTATCGTATAATTTTTCACGGCCGGTGTTGATGAATAATTTAATGGCTTTGAAATTCCTTTCAACTGAATTTTTCTTAAGAAAAGATGAATAGGGCTTACCACTATAACGACAAACTTCCAAAGCTCTTATCACGCGCTGAGAATTATCCAGGTCAACTTTAGCAGCGTAGGAAGGATCTTTTTCTTTTAATTCAGTTTGTAAGGGTTCAATGCCTTTTTCTTCAAATTCTGCGTTCAATTTTTCGCGAACTTCCAAAGGCACATCTTCAAATTCGTCAACACCGTATAATAATGCATCAATGTATAATCCCGATCCCCCAACCACAAAAACCAATTGGTGTTCTTTAAATAAATTATCGAGTAGGGGAATGGCTTCTTTTTCAAAATGCCCCGCGCCAAATAGTTCGGTAATGTTTTTATTATTGATGAAGTAGTGTTTTACTTCTGCCAATTCATTTTCACTTGGTTTTGCAGTACCAATAGTTAGCTCTTTGTAAAACTGACGAGAATCGGCAGAGAGTATCACACTACCATAATGTTTGGCGAGTTGAATGCCAAGATCTGTTTTTCCAACGGCGGTTGGACCGGCTATGACAACTAGATATTTTGATGCTTGACTCAATTAAAAAATTGAAAGTTATTGGAGTATGATTTTATTTGGGCGTGCCCCCTACGAAGCAAAATGTTTTTAAAATTATTAGGGAAGCATTTTGCTTGTAGGGGTCGGGCTTTCGCAACTCGCTCTTTTTTATCTCATCATCTAAAAATTATAAGTCTTAAGAGATAAAAAAGGAGCTCAAACAAATTGCTCAATCCCTCACGCGTTTAAAGACAAGTTAAAACACTTCGACTCCCTGCCTAGCCGGCAGGCAGGCGCTCAGTGTGACATCGTATTTATTCTTGCATGTCAGGTCGAGTGATTTTTTGCCTGACTCTTGCAAAAAATCGTATCGAGACCTACTTTTTCTTGCCCTTACCGTTTCCTTTGCCATTACCGTTTCCGTTACCACCACCTTTATTGCCTTTATCTTTTTTTCCTTTGGCTTTCCCCTTCAAGGCATGAAACTCTGGTGAGCCGGGTTTGATGCCCATTTCTTTGGCAATAACACCCCAACCTTTGTCCTTATTAATGGTATACGATTTGGCCACAGCGTCCGGTTCTTTTTTGGTCATGTCTGCTATCTGCAAGGTCATATAGGCATCAGCGGGCGACATTTTCATGTCCACTATAAGTTTATCAATTTTTGGTTCGCCAATATTGAATTCAAGCGAAAGATCTTTTTTGAAAAGTGTAATATCAGTTTTGGCTTTGATGTTTATCTCATCTAAACTGGCATCTAATTCTACATCTCCCGATTTTGCTTGTAACGAGAAGTTTTGTGCATGGCTTAACATTACTGAGAATGTGATAAGCATGATGGCGATCAGTTTCTTTTTCATGTCTTTTGGTTTAAATTAGTATGGTTAAGATATGGTTTTTATAGTTCACTTACAAAACATTACTACTTTGTTCCTTTAATTTCTCTAATTCATCTTTCATCAACACCACCAATTTTTGCATATCTGCATCGTTGGCCTTTGATCCAATGGTATTTATCTCGCGACCTATCTCTTGAGTGATGAAATTTAGTTTTCTACCAATGGAATTCTCCTTCATGGTAGATAAAAAATAATCCAAATGTTGTTTCAATCGTACTTTCTCTTCGTTGATATCTAATTTCTCAATGTAATAGATCAATTCTTGTTCAAAACGATTCGAGTCGATCTTATCCATTCCAATGACTTCCCCCAAATTGTTTTTAATTCGGTCTTTTATTTTAGTAAGTCTATTCTTATCTAATTCAATAATGCTATTCAACGAACTTGCGATCACACCTAAGCGCGTTTTAAAATCAGCTTCTATCGACTTCCCTTCCTGATCTCTAAATTTGTTAAGGTCAATGATGGCTTCATTGATACAGCCCATGATCTCTTTCCAAACATTCTCATCTGCCTCCTTGCGCTCATTCTTCATCACATCAGGCATTTTGATCACTTCTTTTAAAAGATCAGCATTATTTTCTCCAAGCGCAATGGCCAGCTCTTTAAGTTTGGTATGATAGGCTTTTGCTAAAGGAATGTTTATCTCAATGGGCGAATCCTCTGCTTTACTTTCCACATAAACGCTTAGATCAATTTTGCCACGCTCTAATTGTTTGGTAAGTTCGTTCCTTAGGTCTAATTCATACGCTCTGAACATCGATGATAAACGTAAGCTAATATCGGCGCCTTTGCTGTTCAATGAGCGAACTTCAACGGTAATGGTTTTATCTTTAAATTCTTTGGTGCATTTTCCAAAGCCTGTCATTGATTTGATCATTTCTCTGTTTTTGGTTTCAATGTTACTAAATACAATCCTACAATGATGCATGCTCCTGCCAGCATTTTTGTAAGATCAAGTTTGTCTTTGCCTAAAGATATAGCAAATAACGACGCTAAAAAAGGCTGTAAATAAATGTACATGCTTACCACATTCGGACTCAATTGCTGTAATCCGTAGATGTTAAGCAAGTAAGCCAGAAACGTTGTGGCCACTACCACAAAGGCTGTTGCAAAAATAGCGTGACTATCAAAAGCAGCCCAATCGGTATGCAACATATCATATCCACCAATTGGTAGAATATACACGCTTCCTATTAAGAACATCCATTTCATCACTGTAACCGTACTGTATTTGTTGTATAACGGTTTACTAAATACCACAAAAATGGCCCATGATGCTGAATTGATGAGGGTAAAAAGATCGCCCAGCAAGGTGTCGCTTCCTAATTCAAAATTACCTTTGTAACGCAAAATGATATAAGCCCCAGTGATGGCCAAGAACAAACCGCCCACTTTTGGAATGGTGATCCGCTCTTTTAAAACAATGAGCGTAAAAATAAATACCATGATGGGATTAGAGATCATGATGATGGCAGAGTTTATTGGTTTGGTTAAACTCAATCCCCAAATAAAGAATACCTGATTAAGTACAATGCCAAAGATCGTAAGCCAAAGCAATTTCTTCATGTCTGCTTTTTCTATCTTCTCGTTCTTTGTGAATAAGGATAAGATCCAAAAAAGAATACCGGCACCGGTAATACGAAGTAATACTAAGGCAAAAGGCTGTAGGTAAGTTGGCATCAGGTCTTTAGCAATAGAGTAATTCATCGCGTAAATTACCTGCGCCACCAATAAGGCGATATGTCCTAAATTTGCTTTGTTCAAAGTGCTGCAAAGATGCTCAATTTTTTTAAATTTGAGGCATGATCCATATCGATCAAATGCTTC
>Ga0068872_10001340_pt1 | contig 19869 bp, 19 predicted proteins | sample NOAtaG_7_FD_66441 | JGI IMG/M metagenome (GOLD analysis project Ga0068872, IMG submission 66441) | Freshwater lake microbial communities from Lake Erie, under a cyanobacterial bloom - NOAA_Erie_Diel1S_2200h metaG | ecosystem: Environmental > Aquatic > Freshwater > Lake | place: USA: Ohio, Lake...
CTGATCGCGACCGATGCGCCGTCCGTCGACCCGGAGCACTGCAAGCGGCTGCGCTCGCACCAGGCCTGCCACCGCGCGGGCATGGCCATCCTCGAGGGCGTGGTGCTCGACGGCATACCGGAAGGGCGCTACGAGTTGGTCGCCCTGCCGCTGCCGATCGCGGGCGTCGAGGCGACACCGATACGCGCCATCCTGCGGGAGCTCGCTTGATGGCGCCGCCCACCCGCGAGCAGTGCCTCGCGCTCGACCGGGACGATCCGCTCGCGTCGTGTCGCGACGCGTTCCGCCTGCCCGAAGGGCTCATCTATCTCGACGGCAATTCGCTCGGCGCGCTGACGATCGGCGCCGAGCGCAGCGTCGCGCGGGCGGTGGGCCTGCAGTGGGGCGTGGACCTCATCCGCAGCTGGAACGTCCACGGCTGGATCGACTATCCGGCCACGCTCGGCGAGCGGGTCGGTCGGCTGATCGGCGCCGCGCCCGGCGAGACGCTCGTCTGCGACTCCACCTCGGTGGACCTCTTCAAGCTCGCCGCCGCGGCGAGCCTCGCGCGGGGCGACCGCACCAAGATCGTCACCGAGGCGGGCAACTTCCCGACGGACCTCTACATCCTGCAGGGCCTCTCGAAGCTCTCGCCGCAGATCGAGGTCCTCGCGGTGCCGCGCGAGCGGATCCACGAGGTGATCGACAGCGACACGTTCCTCGTCGTCCTCACGCATGTCCACTACCGCACCGCGCAGATGTACGACCTCGCGGAGATGTCGACCCGCGCGCATGCGATGGGCGCACGGATCCTCTGGGATCTGTCGCATTCGGTCGGCGCCGTACCGGTGGACCTGCGCGCCACGGAAGCGGACTTCGCGATCGGCTGCACCTACAAATACCTGAACGGCGGTCCGGGTTCGCCGGGATTCCTGTACGTCCGCCGCGAGCTGCAGGAGGGATTGATGCCCGTGCTGTCCGGCTGGCTCGGCGATGCGCGGCCGTTCGAATTCCTCGACGACTACGTCCCGGCGCCCGGAGTGGACCGTCATCGCTGCGGCACGCCGCCGGTGCTCGCGTTCGCCGCGCTCGACGGCGCGTTGCAGGCCTTCGACGGGGTGGACATGGCGGAGGTGCGCCGCAAGTCCGTGCAGCTGTCGGAGCTCTTCATCGAGCTGGTCGAGGCGCTGCCGGGCGCGAAGGCGCTGTCGCTAGCCTCGCCGCGGGATCCCGCGCGGCGCGGCAGCCATGTGTCGTTCGCCCACGCCGACGGTTATCCGCTGATGCAGCGCCTGATCGCGCGCGGCGTGGTCGGCGACTTCCGGGCGCCGGACCTGCTGCGCTTCGGCTTCACCCCGCTTTACCTGCGGTTCGTCGATGTCTGGGACGCCGTGCGCATCCTCGGCGAGGAACTGGCTGCGGTGCCGGAGGCTCCATCCCAGGGCGTCGTCCGGTCGAAGGTCACATGAGGGTCTGCCGGTGACGGATCATCCAGGCAAGTCGGCGCACGTCGACGATTTCACGGCCCGCGGCCTGCCGCCGCGTTCGCAGTGGCCGACGATGACCTTCGACCTGCCGGAGCTCGCATACCCGCCGCAGCTCAATTGCGCCACTGCGCTGCTCGGCGACGCCGTCCGCGAGGGCCACGGTGATGCGGTGGCCTTGCACTGGGACGGCGGCCGATGGACCTACGCGGAGCTGCTTGAGCGGTCCGATCGGATCGCCCACGTCCTGGTCCGCGACCTCGGCATCGTGCCGGGCAACCGCGTGCTGCTGCGGGGGTTCAACGGCCCGATGCTGGCCGCCGCCTGGTTCGCGGTCATGAAGGTCGGTGCGGTGGCGGTCCCGACCATGCCGATGCTGCGTACCCATGAGCTGTCGCAGATCTGCGCCAAGGCAGAGATCCGTCACGCCTTGTGCGACCACCGTCTGATGTCCGAGCTCGTCGCCGCGATGCCGGGCGCGGCGGAGCAGGGGCGTCTGCTGTCGTTCGGCGATGGCGTGCTGGAGAGCCGGATGGCCGCGCAGTCATCGACCTTCATCGACGTGGCGACGTCGGCCGAGGATGTCTGTCTGCTGGCCTTCACCTCGGGGACCACGGGCAAGCCAAAAGCGACGATGCATTTCCATCGCGACATCCTCGCGATGGCCGATGTGGTCGGCGGGCGTCTGTTGCAGACCCGTCCGGACGACGTCCACCTCGGCAGCCCGCCGTTCGCGTTCACCTTCGGCCTGGGTGCGCTGTTGGTGTTCCCGCTGCGTTTCCGCGCGTCGGTCGCTCTCGTCGAGCAGCCCAACCCCGAGGCGCTGATCCGCGCGATCCCGAAGTTCGGTGTCACCGCCTTGTTCACCGCGCCGACGATGTACCGCAACCTCGTGCCGCTGGCCCGTGACCTCGACCTGCGTTCGCTGCGGCGCTGCATCTCGGCCGGTGAGCCGTTGCCGAAAGCCATCTCGGACCAGTGGTTCGGCGCCACCGGCATCCGTCTGATCGACGGCATCGGCGCCACGGAGATGATCCACATCTTCATCTCGGCTGCGGGCGACGAGATCCGTCCGGGAGCCACCGGCAAGCCCCTGCCGGGATACCAGGCGGTGGTGTTGGACGAGCAGGGGCATCCGCAGACCCGTGGCTCCGGTCGCCTCGCGGTGCGTGGCCCCACGGGCTGCCGCTACCTCGACGATGACCGGCAGCAGGCCTACGTCGTCGACGGCTGGAACGTCACCGGTGACCGGTACCGGATCGACGAGGACGGATATTTCTGGTTCGAGGCGCGCGCGGACGACATGATCGTCTCCTCGGGCTACAACATCGCGGGTCCCGAGGTGGAGGCCGCTTTGCTCGAGCACCCTGCGGTGCGGGAAGTGGCCGTGGTCGGGGCGCCGGATCCGGCCCGTGGGCAGGTGGTGAGGGCGGTGATCGTGCTGCGGGACGGCATCGATGGCGATGCGACGCTGGTCCGCGCGCTGCAAGACCATGTCAAGAAAGTCATCGCGCCGTACAAGTATCCTCGGGTGGTGGAGTTCGTGGCGGGATTGCCCAAGACTCCGAGCGGCAAGATCCAGCGGTATGCGCTGCGGCAGGGCGACGGCCCCGTCGGCAGCCCCATCGCCCCTACATGACGGAGAAGAAGCATGTCAGTCACGGCCATGGTCCTGATCAAGGCGCAACCGGCGCAGAGCGCCGCCCTGGCGAGCGCCATCGCGGAGGTGCGCGGCGTCAGCGAGGTGTTCTCGGTGGCGGGGCGGTACGACCTCGTGGCGATTGTCCGCGCGGCCCGCAACGAGGAGCTCGCGGACATCGTCAGCGGGGCCATCCACCTGCTGCCTGGCATCGTGGAATCGGAGACCTTGATCGCGTTCCGCGCGTACAGCCGCAGTGAACTTGCCGAAGGCACGTCGCTGTTCATGGATGAGTGACCGTATGTCAGAGGGGTCGTGGATGAAAAGACCGGCATTGAAGTCGCTCGTGGTGCTCATCGGGCTGTCCCTGCTTGCGCCCTTGGTCGCGAGAGAGGCTCCCGAGGGCGCGGTCTTGCGCGCGAACGCGCAGTTCGAGGAGGCCCACCGTATCGGTGAGGTCGCTGCGATGGAGCAGCTGCTCGCCGACGATTTCACGCTGTTCCACTCCGGCACCCTCGATTCGCAGGTCGAGTCCAAGGAGGCGTTCATCCGTCGGCTGTCGACCATGCCTGCGGGCCTCTTCCGCAGCCGGGACCTCGAGGGCGTCGTCGTGAAGGTCTTCGGCGACATGGCCATCGCCCACGGGTACCTGCGGACCCGCTCGTCCTCGACGTGGACCGGTGGGCGTCTGAAGGAGAACCGCTACCACTTCCTGCGCGTGTTCCGTCGGGAGCGGGTCGGATGGCGGATGGTGGTATGGCACTCCGGCTGGGCGGTCGCCGAGCGCCGGGAAGCGGAGTTCATCAGCGACTATCTCGCGGTGTTCCCGAAGGAGGGACCCGCCCTGTCCGCCGGTGCGGCGGGCGCCGGCCTGGCCGTCTATCGGGAAGCTTGCGCCGTGTGCCACGACAACGGCGCGATGGGCGCGCCGTCGATCGGCGACCGGGCGCATTGGCAGGCCGCTGCGGCCGACCGTGCCCGGCTGTACGAGCGGGCGATCGGCGGCTATGCCGGGCCCAAGGGCGTGATGCCCGCCAAGGGTGGTCGGCTGGATCTCTCCGATGCGGACGTCAAAGCGGCGGTCGATCACCTGATCGAGGGCAACAGGTGAGGGTCGGAGCGCTGCTCCGCTGCGCGGCGGCGCTGTTGCTGCTGTCGCCGGTCGCCGTGCATGCGGAGCAGGGCCACACGCTGCGGATCGTCACCGAGGGACCCGGTCGCGGACGTGTGACGGTCGCACCGCAGTTGCCGCGCTATCCTGCCGGCACCGTCGTGACCTTGACCGCAGTCGCCTCGGGCAAGAACGTGTTCCGCGGCTGGGAGCGGGGCGCTGCGCCGCGCAACCAGATGTCGGTGGAGATCGTGATGGACGGCGATCGCGAAGTGGTCGCGCGGTTCGAGGTGCTCGGCATCGATCCGGTCCCCGAGCGGATCGCACCGGGCGACCTGGCCGTCGGCCTCGTGGACTACGCCAGGATCCCCTCATCGTTGCCCCCGCAGTCGACGGCCGCGCGGGCTGGATATGCGCCGGTCGCGCGCATCAACCACATGAAGCCGCTGCGTGACGGGACGGGTCGCCGTTTCGTGGGCGATCAACGCGGCGTGCTCCATGTATTGAGCAAGTCGGGGCAAGTATCGCGATACCTCGACCTGCGCGCGCAGACGCCGCGCTTCAGCGATTGGCCGGGGTTGACCGCCGGCCTGAACTCGTTCGCGATCGCCCCCGATTTCCGCGCGACCGGGCGCTTCTACACCGTGCACGTCGAAGATGCGGGCGGGCCGAGGGGGCTGCATCGCCCCACGGTCGCGATGCCGGTCGTCTCGCACTTCGTGTTGACCGAATGGACCGCAAAGGATCCCGCGGCCGACGCGTTCGACGGCACACGCCGTGAGATCGCGCGCTTCGAGGGTCCCGATCCGCAGCATGGCCTGCAGGACATCGGCTTCGATCCCAACCTCCGGCCCGGCGATGCCGGGTACGGTGCGCTCTACCTGCTGGTGGGGGACGGGACCAGCGTGTGGCGCGGCAATGCGCGGGGTGTGGGCCGTCCGGATTCCCTGTTCGGCGCGGTGCTGCGCATCGATCCGGCGGGCCGCGACGGCCGGGGCCGGACCTACGGCATCCCGGCGGGCAACCCGTTCAAAGATGGCCGCGCATCGGCGGGGTTCCCGGAGGTCTGGGCCTACGGGTTCCGCAACCCCCACAAGCTGTCCTGGGACACGGGTGGCCAGCGTCATCTGTTCGTGACCGACGTGGGCGAGTCCAACCTCGAGGAGCTGAACCTCGTGTTGCCCGGCCTGCACTACGGTTGGCCGCGACGCGAGGGCACATGGCAGGTCGACCCGGGCGGCGACCTGTCGACGCCGCGCCCGCCGGACGCCGCGCCGCGCGTCTTTGACCTCGCCGATCCGGTGCTGCAGCTCGACCATGACGAGGCGAGCGCGATCTCCGGCGGCTTCGTCTACCGCGGCGCGCAGATCCCGGCCTTGCGGGGCCGATACGTCTTCGGCGACATCGGCTCCGGGCGGGTGTTCATCGCCGATGCGGACGCTTTCGCCCTGGGGCGGCAGGCTGTCGTGCGCGAACTTCGCATCGCGACGCCTGCGGGGATGACCACCCTCTCGGCGATGGTCGGGTCGCCGCGGGTGGATTTGCACCTCGGATCCGACGAGGAGGGCGAGATCTATCTGCTGTCGAAGGTCGACGGCATGATCCGCAAGCTCGTGCCGGCCCGGCCGACCTCAGGAGCGGTCAAGAAGTGAGACGTGTCATATCGCTCGGCGGCGGACCGGCGGGCTTGTACGCCGCCATCCTCATCAAGAAGGCCCATCCGAAGGCGCAGGTCGAGGTCTACGAGCGCAATCGTCCGGACGACACCTTCGGCTGGGGTGTGGTCTTCTCCGACAAGACGATGGAGGGGTTCCGCGCGGTCGACCGGGAGTCGCATGACGCGATCATCGCCGACTTCCACCATTGGGACGACATCGAAGTCCGTCACCGGGGCGAGACCCTCCGCTCCTCAGGTCACGGGTTCTGCGGCATCGGCCGCAAGCGCCTCCTCAACATCCTGCAGCAGCGCGCCAGCAGCCTCGGCGTCGTGCAGCATTTCGAGCACGAGGCCGAAGACGACGGGCGATGGCGCGACGCCGATCTGGTCATCGCCGCGGACGGCGTCAACAGCCGGACGCGCGCCCGGCATGCCGACGTGTTCAAGCCGGACATCGACGTGCGCAAGTGCCGCTTCATATGGCTTGGGACGACGCGCCCCTTCGACGCCTTCACCTTCGCGTTCGAGCGGACTGACCACGGCTGGTTCCAGATCCACGCCTACCAGTTCAGCCGCGACCTCTCGACCGTGATCGTCGAGACCCGCGACGAGACTTGGCGTGCGCACGGCCTGGACCGGGCCACGACCGCCGAGTCCATCGAGTTCTGTGAGCGGCTGTTCGCGCGTCATCTCGACGGCCATCGGCTGATGAGCAACGCGAACCACCTGCGCGGCTCCGCTTGGCTGCGCTTCAACCGTGTCGTCTGTGAGCGTTGGCACCACGGCAACCTGGTGCTGATCGGCGACGCGGCGCACACGGCGCATTTCGGCATCGGATCGGGCACCAAGTTGGCGATGGAAGACGCGGTATCGCTCTCGATGCACGTCACGCAGTCCGCGACGATCGAGGAGGGCTTGGTGCGCTACCATCAGGAGCGGGCTCTCGAGGCGCTCAAACTGCAGAACGCCGCCCGCAACCGCATGGAATGGTTCGAGAACGTCGACCGCCACGCCCGCCTCGAACCGTGGCAGTTCGCCTACAGCCTGCTCACCGGCAGCCAACGCATCGGCCATGCGAACTTGCGCGTGCGCGATCCGGCCTATGTCGAGCGCGTGGAGCGGTCGCTCGCGACGCAGAGCGGCATCGAGGACCGGCGGTCGCCGATGTTCACGCCGTTCACGCTGCGCGGCATGTCGGTGGTCAACCGCGTGGTCGTCTCGCCGATGGCGCAGTACTCGGCTGCAGACGGGATGCCAGATGACTGGCATCTCGTGCATTACGGTGCCCGTGCCACCGGTGGCGCGGGGCTCGTGTTCACCGAGATGACCTGCGTGGCGCCGGAGGCCCGGATCACTCCGGGATGCACGGGGCTGTGGGACGACGCGCAGCGCGACGCGTGGCAGCGGATCGTCGACTTCGTGCATCGGCATTCCGAGGCCAAGTTCTGCATCCAGCTCGGCCACGCAGGGCGCAAGGGCTCGACCCAAGTCGGATGGGAGCAGATGGACCACCCCCTCGAGTCCGGCAACTGGCCGCTGCTCGCGCCGTCGCCGATCCCGTACCTCAAAGACCTCAGCGCGACGCCGAGGGCCATGGACCGGGACGACATGCTGCGGGTGATCGCGCAGTTCGAGCGGTCGACGGCGCTGGCGGCGGAGGCCGGCTTCGACATGATCGAGGTGCACGCCGCGCACGGCTACCTGCTGGCCTCCTTCATCTCGCCGCTCACCAATGTGCGCACCGACGCCTATGGTGGCGAGCTCGCGGGCAGGATGCGCTTCCCGCTCGAGGTCATCCGTGCCGTCCGCGCGCGATGGCCCTCGGAGCGGCCGCTGTCCGTCCGCATCTCCGCGACCGACTGGGCCGAGGGCGGTCTCTCCGAGGAAGACCTGTGCGCCTGGGTCGCGGCGCTCCGCGACGCGGGGGTCGACATCATCGATGTATCGACCGGGCAGACGGTCGCCGACCAGGCGCCCGTGTATGGCCGCATGTGGCAGACGCCGTTCTCGGACCTCGTCAGGGCGGAGAGCGGGCTGCCGACCATCGCGGTCGGCAACATCTACGAGGCTGATCACGTGGACACCATCATCGCGGCAGGCCGCGCGGACCTCTGCGCCATCGCGCGGCCGCATCTCGCCGATCCTTCATGGACGCTGCGTGTCGCGGCGGAGCAGGGCTTCGCCGGCCAGCATTGGCCCGCACCCTATCTCTCGGCGCGCTCCCAGCTGGAGAGGAACCTGCAGCGCAGCGCCACGGCGCCGGGGCCCGTATGACGCGGCACGCGATCGTGACGGGCGGATCCCGCGGCATCGGCCTTGCCATCGCGCGACGGCTGGTGGCCGACGGACTGGATGTGTCGATCGTCGGGCGTGACGCGGCGCGGCTGCAGCAGGCCACGGCGGCGCTCGGTGGCGGCGTCGCATCCGCCGTCGTGGATGTCACGGATGCGGCGGCGGTCGACCAGGTGTTCCGCAGCCTCATCGAGCGACGGGGTCGGTTGGACGTCCTCGTCAACAACGCCGGCGCCGCCGAGAGCGCGCCGTTCGAGAAGACCGGGGCGGATCTTTGGCGGCGGATGCTCGAGGTGAACCTCGATTCCGTGTTCCATTGCATCCGCGCCGCGTCTCCGTCACTGCTGGCCTCCACCGAGGCGCGCGTGGTGAACATCGCGAGCACCGCGGGCCAGACCGGCTATGCCTATGTCGCCGCCTATTGCGCGGCGAAGCACGGTGTCGTCGGCCTGACGCGTGCCCTCGCGCGCGAGTGGGCGGGACGGCCGATCACCGTCAATGCCGTCTGTCCGGGATACACCGATACCGACATCGTCCGTGAATCCGTCGACCGGATCCGTCGCAAGACAGGGCGCTCGGCGGACGAGGCGCTCGCGACCTTGACCGGCGGCAACCCGCAGCAGCGCCTGATCCACCCGGATGAGGTGGCCGAAGCGGTCTCATGGCTCTGCCGTCCGGAGAGCCGCAGCGTCACCGGTCAAACCATCTCGATCGCCGGAGGTGAACTCGCATGACCGTCCCCGTCCCACGTACGTTCATCTGGCGGCTGGAGGACCGGGTGGGCCACATCACCCTTGACCGGCCGGAACGCAAGAATCCGCTGACCTTCGAGTCCTACGCCGAGCTGCGCGACCTGTTCCGCGCCCTTGCCGACTCGGACGAGGTCCGGGCGGTGGTGATCGGCGGATCCGGTGGGAACTTCTGCTCGGGCGGCGATGTGCACGACATCATCGGTCCGTTGACGAAGATGACTATGCCGCAGCTGCTCAAGTTCACGCGCATGACCGGCGATCTCGTCAAGGCGATGCGCGCCTGCCCCCAACCGATCATCGCCGCTGTGGAGGGCGTCTGCGCCGGCGCCGGCGCGATCATGGCCATGGCATCGGACCTGCGGTACGCGACCCCGGATGCGCGCACCGCCTTCCTCTTCACCCGCGTCGGACTCGCCGGTTGCGACATGGGCGCCTGCGCGTTGTTGCCACGGATCATCGGACAGGGCCGGGCTTCCGAACTGCTGTACACGGGTCGTGCCTTCTCCGCGGAGGAAGGCGAGCGGTGGGGGTTCTTCAACGCCGTCGTCGCACCCGGTGAGCTCGCCGCCCTGACGTCGCGCACCGCCCGCGAGCTCGCGGACGGCCCCGCGTTCGCGCATGCGATGACCAAGCGGATGCTGCATCACGAGTGGAACCTCAGCGTCGACCAGGCGCTCGAGGCCGAAGCTCAGGCGCAGGCGATCTGCATGCAGACGCAGGATTTCGGACGGGCCTACGAGGCGTTCGTCGCGCGCCGACGTCCGTCCTTCCAGGGCGACTGACGGATGAAAGACTTCGCACATCTGCAGTGGCCGTTCTTCGAGGCCCGTCATGGCAGCGCGGCCCGCGAGGCGGGTGCGTTCGCGCGACAGCACCTCGCAGATGCCCCGCACCCGGGCACCTCGGCGGAGGTCGACGCGCACTGTCTTTCCTTGGTGACGCGGATGGGTGAGGTCGGCCTGCTCTCGCATTGCGTGCCGCAGGCGGGCGGCGACCTGTCCGCGCTCGATGCGCGCACGCTGTGCCTCATCCGCGAGTCGCTCGCCTGGCATGACGGTCTTGCGGACTTCGCCTTCGCGATCCAGGGGCTCGGGAGCGGGCCGTTGTCGGCGGCCGGCGATCCGGCCCTGCGGAGCCGCTACCTGCCCCGCGTCGCGGCGGGACAGGCGGTGCCCGCATTCGCGTTGTCGGAACCGGACGCCGGCTCCGATGTAGCCGCCATGTCCTGCGCCGCTCGGCTGGACGGCGACCATTACGTGCTCGATGGCACGAAGACCTGGATCTCCAACGGCGGGATCGCCGACTTCTACTGCGTCTTCGCGCGCACCTCGCCGGCCGTCGTGCGCCCTGACGGGTCTGCCGAAGCGCGGGGGATCTCCGCGTTCGTCGTCGAGGCCACCGATCCCGGCTTCCATGTCGAGCGCCGGATCGACGTGATCGCGCCGCATCCGCTCGCGACGTTGCGCTTTGCCGGCTGCCGCATCCCTGCCGCGCGCCGCATCGGCGAGGAAGGCGAGGGTTTCAAGATCGCCATGCGCACGCTCGATGTGTTCCGTACGTCCGTCGCCGCAGCGGCGCTGGGGTTCGCCCAGCGCGCCCTCGACGAGGCGGTCGCGCACGTGCGCCAACGCCGCATGTTCGGCGCCCTGTTGGCGGACCAGCAGCTGACGCGCGTCACGCTGGCGGACATGGCGACGGAGCTCGAGGCGGCGCGGCTGCTCACCTACAAGGCTGCATGGCTGCGCGACCGTGGCGACCCCGTCACCCGCGACGCGGCGATGGCGAAGATGACCGCGACCGAGAACGCACAGCGGATCATCGATCGCGCGGTGCAGCTTTTCGGCGGTCGGGGCGTGGCGAGCGGCGAGATCGTCGAGCGGCTCTACCGCGAGATCCGCGCCTTGCGGATCTACGAGGGTGCCACCGAAGTGCAGAGACTGATCATCGGTCGGGAGATGTTGCGATGAACGAGGTGCTCCAACCGGCGGGATGGCCGCGGCCCAAAGGTTATTCGAACGGCATCACGGCCCGAGGCCGCCAGGTCTACGTGGCCGGGCAGATCGGCTGGGACGCTGCCGGACAGTTCGCGGCGGGCGGGATGGCCCCACAGGTCGGTCAGGCGCTGCGCAACATCGTGGCCGTGTTGACCGAGGCGGGTGCCCGTCCGGAGCATCTCGTGCGACTGACGTGGTTCGTGACCAGCCGCGCGGAGTACCTCGCGGAGGCCGCGGAGATCGGCGCTGCCTATCGGGCGGTCCTCGGCAAGCATTTCCCCGTCATGTCGGTGGTCGAAGTGACCGCATTGATGGAATCGCAGGCGAAGGTCGAGATCGAAGCCACCGCCGTCATCCCCGACGTCGCGGGCTGAGGACACCTGCATGGCGATGTGGCGGCCGCCGGAGCGGATCCGGCATGTCCCGCGTCCCGGCCCTTGGCCGACCGTGGAGGAGGCGGACGCGTCGCAGCTCTTCCGGCCGACGCAGGTCGGGTCCCTGACGCTTGCAGCGCGCACTTGGGTGCCCGCGATGGTGCCGTGGCGCGCCGCAGAAGACGGGTCGGTGACCCCCGACGTCATCGATTGGTATCGCCGTTTCGCCGAAGGACGGCCGGCCGTGATCGTGGTGGAGGCTACCGGGATCCGCGACGTGCCGAGCGGTCCCTTGCTGCGCATCGGCCATGACCGTTTCCTGCCGGGTCTCGCGCGCATCGTGCATGCCGTGCGCGAGGCGAGCGCCGGCGAGACGCGCGTGTTCATCCAGTTGATCGACTTCCTCGCGATCCGGCGACGTCCCGATCCGGCTCGGTACCTCTCTTCGCACTTGGCCATCACCGACGGCCATCGCGAACGCCTCGCGCTGTCGCCACGGTCGCCGGAGTCCGAGGTCCGCGCGGCGCTTGCCGCCTTGTCCGTCGAGCAGTTGCGCACCGCGCTCACCGCACGCGAGTTCGAGGCGCTGCAGTACGGCGCGCGCGAACGGATCACGGACTTCGACCTGCCGCATGTCGCCGCCTTGCCGACGACCTTGCCGCCGCTCTTCGCCGATGCGGCGGAGCGCGCCCGCCGCGCCGGCTTCGACGGCGTGGAGCTGCACTACGCGCATGCGTACACGATGGCGTCTTTCCTCTCCGCGACCAACGACCGTCCCGACGGATACGGTGGATCGCTCGAAGGCCGGTTGCGGTTGCCGCTCGAGGTGTACCGGGCGGTCCGGGAGCGGGTCGGCGCGGGCTATCCCGTCGGTTGCCGCATGCTGACCGATGAATGCATCGCAGGGGGCAGCGGCATCGCCGACACGTCCCGCATCGCGGTCGCGTTCGCCGAAGCGGGCATGGATTTCATCTCGTTGTCCCGTGGCGGGAAGTTCGATGATGCGCTGCAGCCGAAGGTCGGCGAAGCGGCGTATCCGTACACGGGACCGAGCGGCCACGAATGCATGCCGTCCTACCTGTCAGACGCGCGCGGGCCCTTCGGTCGGAACCTCGCCGACGCGTCGGCGCTGCGCGCCGCCGTCCGCGCATCGGGCGCCACCACGCCGATCGTCGCCGGCGGCGGCATCCATGATTTCCACCAGGCCGAGCGCGCGCTCGAGACGGGTGCCGCGGACATCGTCAGCTTCGCGCGGCAGTCGCTCGCCGATCCGGACTGGTTCCGCAAGGTGCGCAGCGGACGCGGTGACACTGTGCGCGTATGCCTCTACACCAATTATTGCGAAGCGCTCGACCAGCGCCATCGGCAGGTCACCTGTGAACTTTGGGACCGCATCGGCAACGATGACCCGTCGGTGCGGCTGTCGGACGATGGCAAGCGGCGGCGACTGGTGGCGCCGCCGTGGGCCGATGCAGCGGGAGAGGGCTGATGGGCGCCACCGTGTCCGTCCGCACGGAACGACAGGTCGCGATCCTCGGCATCGAGCATCCGCCGGTGAACGCGCTCGCGCAGCCGGTGCGCGCGGCGCTGCTCGAGGCGGTGGAGCGTGCGGAGCGCGATGCCTCGGTCGTGGCCATCGTCATCACGGGATCGGGCCGGGCCTTCGTGGCCGGTGCCGAGATCCGTGAGCTCGACGATCCGCCGCTCGCTCCGGTGCTGGTGGATGTCCTCGCCCGGATCGGATCTTGCCGAAAGCCCGTGATCGCGGCGATCTCGGGCTTCGCGCTCGGCGGTGGTCTCGAGTTGGCGATGTCCTGCCATGGGCGTATCGCGACGCCGGATGCCCAGCTGGGGTTGCCGGAGGTCAAGCTCGGTCTGCTGCCGGGTGCCGGCGGCACACAGCGCCTGCCGCGGTTGATCGGCGTGGAGGCGGCGTTGGAGATGATGCTCGGCGGCGATCCGGTCACGGCGCCCCGCGCCTTGGAGTCGGGCCTCGTGGACCGCCTCGTCGCCACCGACAGCTTGATCACCGCCGCGATCGACGAGGCGCGCGCGAGCGCTTCGACGGGCGAGCCGCTCCGGCGGGTCAGCGACCTGCCGCCGCCGCCACCGGTCGACGCAGCGCTCATCGACCAGATGGCGCTCCGGTACGCGAAGGCGACCCGGGGCACCGGGTCCATGCCGAGGATCATCGAGAGCGTGGTCGCGGCCACCCAGGTCCCGTTCGAGGAGGGCATCGCGTTGTCGAGGCGGCTCTTCGAGGAATGCCGGGTCTCCGATGCTTCGCGTGCCCTGCGGCACGTGTTCTTCGCGGAGCGTGCTGCAGGGACGATCGCCGCGACGCCGAGGGCGATACGGCAGGTCGCCGTGATCGGGGCGGGGACGATGGGCGTCGGCATCGCGATCGCGCTCGCGGACGCCGGGCTCGAGGTACGGGTGATCGATCCGGATCCGGCGGCGCTCGAGCGGGGGCGCAACCGGTTCGAGACACACTACGCATCACAGCTGCGGCGCGGTCGTTGCGACGAACGGTCGGCCGCGGAACGGCTGGCCCGCACGGCGTTCGAGGCTGGGCTCGATGCCGCAGGCGGCTGCGACCTTGCCATCGAAGCGGTCGTCGAAGACCTCGCCGTCAAGCGCGAGGTGTTCGCCCAGTTGGACCGGTTGCTGCCCGACGGTGCATTGATGGCCAGCAACACCTCCTATCTCGACATCGACCAGTTCGCCGCCGTGACGCGTCGACCGGGATCCGTCCTCGGGCTGCACTTCTTCAGCCCTGCGAACGTGATGCGGCTCGTCGAAGTGGTGCGCGCCGCCGCGACGGATGAGGTCGCGCTCGCTACCGGTGCCGCCTTGGCGCGCCGCTTGCGCAAGATCCCCGTTATCGTGGGCAACGCCACGGGGTTCGTCGGCAACCGCATGTTGCAGGCGTATGGCCGCGAGAGCCAGCTGTTGCTGCTCGAGGGCGCGACACCGCAGCAGGTCGATACGGCCCTCGAGGCGTGGGGCATGGCGATGGGGCCTTGTGCGGTCTTCGACCTCGCGGGCCTCGACATCGGGTATCGGGCCCGTCGGCAGCGCCGTGATCTCCCCGACGATCCCCGGTATTTCAGGGTCGCCGATCGTCTCGTCGAGCTCGGTCGGCTCGGGCGCAAGAGCGGCTCGGGCCACTATCGCTATGGGGAGGGCGGTGAGCGTCTCGCCGATCCCGAGGTGCTCCGCATCATCGAGGCCGAGGCGCGCGCGCTCGGCGTCGAGCGTCGCGACATCGACGATGCGCAGATCGTGGAGCGTTGCATCGCCGCCTTGGTCTTCGAGGGTCGTGCGCTGGTCGCCTCCGGTATCGCAGCCACTTCCGCCGACATCGACACGGTGTGGGTGAACGGCTATGGATTTCCCCGCTTCCGTGGCGGGCCGATGCATCACGCCGGCCGCGCGGCCGAGCATCCACCTGAAGGACGATGACATGGACCTCTCGAACCCGAATGCCTTGGATCTCTTCGACATCCGCTCCTCGCTTTCCGACGAGCAGCGGTCGGTGCAGGAGGCGGTCGCGCGCTTCGTCGACGGCGAGGTGTTGCCGGTCATCCGTCGCCACTTCGAGGCACACACCTTCCCGCGCGAGCTCATCGCCGGGATGGCCGACCTCGGCCTGCTCGGCTGTTCGCTGACGGGCTATGGCTGCGCGGGGATGGACGCCATCTCGTACGGATTGGTCTGCCAGGAGCTGGAGCGCGGCGATTCGGGCCTGCGCAGCTTCGTGTCCGTGCAGAGCTCGCTGTGCATGTATCCGATCCACGCGTATGGCAGCGAGGCGCAGCGCCAGAGGTTCCTGCCCGGGATGGCGCGCGGCGAGATCATCGGCTGCTTCGGCCTCACCGAGCCGCATGGCGGGTCCGATCCGTCCGACATGAAGACCCACGCCCGGCGCCGCGGCGATCACTGGGTGCTCAACGGCTCGAAGATGTGGATCACGAACGCGCCGATCGCGGACGTCGCCATCGTATGGGCGCGCACCGACGAGGGCGTGCGGGGGTTCCTGGTCGAGCGCGGCATGAAGGGGTTCACGACGTCCGAGATCGGGGACAAGTTCAGCTTGCGCGCATCAGCCACCGGGGCGCTGTTCTTCCAGGACGTCGTCGTGCCTGCCGACAACCTGTTGCCCGGCACGTCGGTCGGGATCAAGGCGCCGCTGTCCTGCCTGACGCAGGCCCGCTACGGCATCACGTGGGGCGTGATCGGCGCGGCACAGGCCTGCCTCGACGAGGCGCTGCGATATACGCAGACGCGGATACTGTTCAAGCGCCCGCTGGCGGCCAACCAAGCCATCCAGATCCGCCTTGCCGAGATGGCCCGCCGGATCACGACCGCGCAGTTGCTGTCCTTGCAGCTCGGGCGGCTGAAGGATGCCGGTCGGATGAAACCGGTACAGGTCTCGGTCGCCAAGTGGCACAACTGCAGGATCGCCATCGACATCGCGCGTGACGCGCGCGACATGCTGGGGGGGTCCGGCATCAGCGCCGAGTACGTGCCGATCAGGCACGCGATGAACTTGGAGAGCGTGATCACCTATGAGGGGACCGAGACGGTCCATCAGCTCGTGGTGGGTCGGGAGCTCACCGGCATCAACGCGTTCTGACCCCTCAGTCGCCCTCCAGCACGCCCTCAAGGTGCCGCCGGGCGGCCTCGCCCAGTCGGGCGTCGAAGGTGACGAGCGGGGCCTCGAGCCGTTCGGCGAGCCAGAGGTAGGCGGCGTCGTAGGGCGTGATCCCGTAGCGCTGCGCGAGCTCGAGCGCGGCGGCGGCGGGGACGGGGTGGCGGTCGGCGACGAGCTCGCCGAAGACCTGCATCGCACGGTCCACCGTCGCGGCATCGCGGCCTTCGCGACGCATCTTCCTCAAGGCGGCGTTCGTGAACTCGAGATCGAGCAGATGGGGCGCGGAGATGAGGCGCCCCCGCAGTCGCTCGGCGGCCACCTCCCAGTGCCGTTCCTCGAACAGGAGCGCGATCACCACCGAGGCGTCGGCGACGACGCGTGGCCGTCTCGCATAGGCGGCGGGCGACTCCGCCACATGGAGCCGCGGCGTGCCGCTGCGCTGCGGCGCGCCGGTCAGCATTCGCCCGCGCGCTCGTCCCGGTCGCGACGGATGAACTCGACCGAGCTTTCGGTGCCACCGGGGAACAGGCCCTTCACCCGCTTGACGGCCTCCTCGACGGTGATGGGGTTGCGGGTGACGAGCGGCTCAAGGCCGCTGCCGTATCCGCGGCGCGCGGCCTCCGTCAGCACCGCCATGAGCTCACCTTGCAGTGAACGGTGGTTGCGGACGGCGCGTTCGCGCAGCGCTTGGGCGACGTCGTCGGGCACGTTCTTGATGGAGAAGTTGACGGGCATGGGGGTTCCAAAAAGAATCTGATGGAACCATTTTAGAACCCAGACCGAGCAGGGTCTAGGTTCATTATTGGATTATTATTCAGAAAAACGGATTGATTGTTCCAAATACGACCTCCCCCGAGCGTCTGACGCACTCGCCGCTGCCCGGCTATCATCTTGCGATGACTGCACCACGCTCCGCCCTCACCCGCCTCGGTCCGGTCGCCGCCGACTCGGCCGAGCCCTACCTGCCACCGCCCGACCGGCTCATCGATGGGCATCCGCTGCAGCGTGCCTGGGTGCAGTTCGAGGATCCGGCGAAGGGCTTCTATGCGGGTGTCTGGGAGAGCGACCCGGGCACTTGGCGCATCCGCTATACAGAGGTCGAGTACTGCCGCATCCTCTCGGGTCGGAGCCGGATCACCGCTGCCGACGGCACGGTGGCGGAGGTCGGCCCCGGCGATGAGTTCGTGATCCCGAGCGGGTTCGAGGGTACCTGGCAGGTACTCGAGCGGACCCGCAAGACCTTCGTCATCCACGAGGCCCCGCCATGACCCTGACCCTCCGCCCCCTCTTCGCGCTCGCGATCGTCCTGTCGGTCGCCGCCTGCACCGGCCCCGCGGCGGATGTCCCGCCGCCTCCGCCCCCGGCCGCGGCGGCACCCGCGCCCCTGCCGCCTGAGGCCACCGAGCCGGTCGCGGCACCGACCCCCGCCGCGCCCGTCGCCACCGACCGGCTCACGGTCTATCAGTCGCTCGGACGCCGGCAGTGCGAAGCCGGTGGCGAGACGCCCGAGACCCTCGCGGCGCAACTCAAGGCTGCGGGCGTCGAGGCGACGCCGGCCGGCTGCGCCAACGACGGCATGATGTACGCCGCAGTGTGCGGTGGGGGTGACGGGGTCCTGGGCCTCCTCGACATCGCCGCTGCGGATGCGGCCGCAGCCGCCAAGGCCGGGTTCCGGCCGTTCAGCGACCTGCCTGATGCCAGCCGTCAGCCCTGCCCCGGCACGCCGGAGGCGCCGCAGAAGAAATGACCGCCGTGATCCTGCCTTCGCTGCCTGTCGGTGAGCGCGTCGGCATCGCCTTCTCGGGCGGCCTCGACACGAGCGCCGCGGTCCACTGGATGCGCGCGCGCGGCGCACGGCCCTGCGCCTACACCGCCGACCTCGGGCAGCCGGACGAGGCGGACCCTGCCGCGATCCCGGAAAAGGCCCTCGCGCTCGGTGCCGAGATCGCGCGCCTGGTCGATTGCCGGGCCGCGCTCGTCGCCGAAGGTCTCGCCGCCATCCAGTGCGGCGCGTTCCACATCACGACCGCGGGCGCCACCTACTTCAACACCACGCCGCTCGGCCGTGCGGTCACGGGCACGATGCTGGTGCGCGCGATGCGCGAGGACGGCGTCGACATCTGGGGCGACGGCAGCACGCACAAGGGCAACGACATCGAGCGCTTCCATCGCTACGGGCTGCTCGCCAATCCGCAGCTGCGGATCTACAAGCCCTGGCTCGACCAGCGCTTCATCGACGAGCTCGGCGGCCGGCGCGAGATGTCCGAATACCTGCGCGCCGCGGGCCTCGATTACAAGATGAGCGTCGAGAAGGCGTATTCGACAGACTCGAACCTGCTCGGCGCGACCCACGAAGCCAAGGACCTCGAGTTCCTCGACCGCGGCATCGACATCGTGCAGCCGATCATGGGCGTCGCGTTCTGGCGCGACGAGGTCGCGGTGCCGCGGGAGCGCGTGGCGGTGCGCTTCGAGGCGGGCCGGCCGGTCGCGCTCAACGGCCAGACCTTCGAGGACGAGCTCGCGCTCTTCCTCGAGGCCAACCGTATCGGCGGCCGCCACGGCCTTGGCATGAGCGACCAGATCGAGAATCGCATCATCGAGGCCAAGAGCCGCGGCATCTACGAGGCGCCCGGCATGGCGCTGCTGCAAATCGCGTATGAACGCCTCGCCACCGCTATCCACAACGAAGACACGCTCGAGCAGTACCGCGCCAACGGCCGGCGCATCGGGCGCCTGCTCTACCAAGGCCGTTGGTTCGATCCGCAGTGCTTGATGCTGCGCGAGAGCGCGCAGCGCTGGGTCGCGCGCGCCATCACCGGCGAGGTCACGCTCGAGCTGCGCTGCGGCAACGACTGGTCGATCCTCGACACCACCGGCCCGCATCTCGCCTACCACCCCGAGCGCCTGACGATGGAGAAGGGCGAGGGGATGTTCACGCCGCAGGACCGCATCGGCCAACTGACGATGCGCGGCATGGACATCGCCGACACGCGCGAGAAGCTCGGCGTGTACGCCGACGCCGGGCTGCTGAGCGGCGGCGGCGACCTGCCGAAGCTCGATCGCCGATGACGTCGCCGTCGGGTATGCCGCCGCCGATCGCGTCACCGACGCAGCAGGGCGCGATGTCGCTGGGGCTCGTCGGCACGCGCATCCTGCTCACCCAAGCGGCCGAGTTCATGGGCCCTGCGTTGCGCGAGGTGCTCCTCGAGCAAGGCGCCGAGATCGTGGCGTCAGAGGACCGCTTGGATTCGGCGGCCACCGTGGAGCGCGTCGTCGCCGGCGCCGGTCGCATCGATGTGCTGATCGCGAACCTCGCCTTCACGGCGCCGACCACCGCTGCGGCGGAGGTGGAGGACGAGGAGTGGCGGTCGGCCTTCGCGGCGCTGGTCGACCCCTTGCCGCGGCTCGTGCGTGCCGTCGCGCCCGCCATGATCGAGCGCGGCTCGGGCAAGATCCTCGTCATCGGCAGCGCCGCGGCGTTGCGCGGCATGAAGCGCGCGTCGACCTACAGCGCGGCGCGCGGCGCGCAGCTGTCGTATGTACAGGCCGCGGGCGTGGAGCTCGCGCGGCACGGCATACAGGTCAACGCCATCGCGCAGAATTTCGTCGACAACCCCACGTACTTCCCGCCCGAGGTCCAGGCGGACCCGCGCTTCCAGGAACGCCTCGCGCGCGAGGTGCCGCTCGGCCGTCTCGTCACGGCGCGCGAGGATGCGCTGTTCGCGGCGTATCTCTGCAGCCGCGCCGCCGATGGTTTCGTCGGGCAGGTGTTCCCCGTCTGTGGGGGATGGGTGCAGCGATGAGCGCGGAGGTCCTCGTCTGCGGCAGCCTCAACATGGACCTGGTCGCGCGCGTGGATCATCTGCCGCGCCCCGGCGAGACCGTCGTCGGTGCGTCGTTGCAGCGGCTGCCGGGCGGGAAGGGGCTCAA
>Ga0068872_10001342_pt1 | contig 19864 bp, 18 predicted proteins | sample NOAtaG_7_FD_66441 | JGI IMG/M metagenome (GOLD analysis project Ga0068872, IMG submission 66441) | Freshwater lake microbial communities from Lake Erie, under a cyanobacterial bloom - NOAA_Erie_Diel1S_2200h metaG | ecosystem: Environmental > Aquatic > Freshwater > Lake | place: USA: Ohio, Lake...
ATGTGCTCATGGTCAATAATCAAAAAATCAAGCCCAGTTTGCGCCAACAACGCGACCGCTTGCGGGTCTTGGAGTGTCACAAACGAGTTATAACACGGACGATTGCGAAGTGCATCAGCCAGCATTCCTGGAGCAATCATGCACAAACCTCTTTTCGTATTGATGAGAGAACGGTACTCGTATTATATACCTTAACTACAACAAAGTAGTGGTTACGTCGTATCAGTGCCAACGGACATCATAAGTCTGAATACGGTATAATTCTCTGAAGTAATCGAATAGATACGAGACACACGATGATTGAGATTAAATCACCTGTTCGCGTCCGTTTCGCGCCGAGCCCCACTGGATATCTCCATATTGGTGGCGTGCGCACGGCTTTGTTCAACTGGCTTTTTGCGCGACACTACGGCGGTCAGTTTTTGTTGCGCATCGAGGACACTGACGAAAAGCGCTTTGTGCCTGGGGCTGCTGATGACCTGATGACCTCAATGCGCTGGGTAGGTATTGACTGGGACGAAGGACCAGACATTGGTGGTCCATACGGCCCATATGTTCAATCGGTACGAAGCGAACAAGGCGTCTATATGCCGTATGCCAATCAGCTGCTTGAAGCCGGTTTGGCATATATGTCTTTCACCACTGAAGACGAATTGACGCAAATGAAGGCAGAAGCCGAGGCCAAGGGCATTAAGGCATTCCGATTCCGTGGCCCGGAGCGAGATTGGCCACTCGCCAAACAACAAGAGGTCGCTGCAACGGGCAAGCCACACACCATTCGCCTTAAGGTACCATCCGAGGGTAGCACGCACTTTAATGACTTGGTGCGTGGCGGTGATGACGGTATTCGCATCAACAACAGCGAATTATACGATATTGTGCTCATCAAAAAGACCGGCATGCCGGTCTACCATATGGCCCACTTAGTTGATGATCACCTGATGAAAATTACCCACGTGCTGCGCAGTGACGAGTGGGTAGCCTCGACACCATATCACGTGTTGCTCTACCAATACCTCGGCTGGGAGGCTCCTACATTTGCCCATTTGCCACCAATTCTGCGTCAAGACGGGCATGGCAAGCTCTCAAAGCGTAAAGATGACGTATCGGCCAACCGGTTCTGGGAGCGTGGTTATCTTGCCGACGCCATGTTCAACTATTTGACACTCCAAGGCTGGAGCTTTGACGACCACACCGAGATTATGACGCGGGCTGAGGTCGTTGAGCGATTTACAATTGATCGCGTACAATCGTCACCTGCGCGTTGGAACCCAGCCAAGTTGCTCGACATGAACGGCATCTACATTCGTGCGATGAGCACCGAGGCAGCTGCCGAGGCGATTACGCCGTTCTTGCAACGCGCCAACCTTGTGTCAACGCCGGTTGATGCAACAGGCCAGCAACGCATCTTGTCGTTGACGCCGTTGATTCATGAGCGTCTCAAAGAACTTGGTGAGGCGCCTGAGCTCCTTGACTTTTTCTTTGTGGATATTGCGCCACCAAGCGCCGAGCTCCTGATCCCCAAAAAAATGGATGCCGCATCGGCAAAATCGGCCTTGACCGACATTCATGCCGCGTTGGATGCCATCACCGAATGGAACAACGCTGAGGAGCTCGAGGCCAGCCTACGTGCCTTATGCGAAAAGCTCGACTTAAAGCCAGGTCAGTTGTTTGGGGCGGTGCGCGTAGCAGTCAGTGCCCGTACCGTCGCGCCACCGCTCTTTGAGATGTTGATTGCCCTCGGTAAAGAGACGACGCTCAAACGCATCGCCACTGCCATCACCGTACTATAGAGTGCAAACAAAACGCCCCGTGATGCAGACGCATCACGGGGCGTTTCATATGGTGAAGCTACGCTTGAGCGGCTTTCTTTTGGCCAGGAATCTGGAGTTTAATCTCGTTGAGTGGCTGCACACCAGTCAGCGACAATTCCTTGGCGAAGTGACACGCCACAAAGTGTTCATCACCGATATCAACCAACGGTGGACGCTCATTCGCACAGATGTCCTTCGCATACTTACAGCGCGGGTGGAAATAACAGCCACTTGGTGGATTTGCAGGACTAGGAACATCACCTTGTAGACGCTCAGGGCGGTGGCGCAAACGCGGATCCGCCTTGGGGATGGCGTTGAGGAGTGCCTCGGTGTATGGATGCTTGGGTGAGAAGTAGAGCTTGTCGGTACGTGCCATCTCGACAATATAGCCGACGTACATCACGGCCACACGATCCGAAATGTGCTCAATCACGCTCAAATCGTGCCCAACAAACAGATACGACAAGCCGTATTTTGCTTGGAGTTCGTCAAGCAAATTGAGCACCTGTGCTTGAATCGAAACGTCAAGTGCTGATACTGGCTCGTCACACACAATCAACTTGGGGTTGAGTGCGAGTGCGCGGGCAATACCGATGCGTTGGCGCTGACCACCCGAGAATGCATGCGGATAGCGCGACATGTTCTCGGGGCGGATGCCAACTTCTTTGAGCAGTTCAGCAACGCGATCTTTGAGCTCACTACCTGTGGCACGCTTTTGAATTTCAAGCGGCTCACCGACAATTTGCCCGACGGTCAAACGTGGATTCAGCGAGGTAAAAGGATCTTGGAAGATGATCTGCATGTTTGGTCGCAACTTGAGCATCAAGTCACGATCAGCCTTGGTAACATCTACCTTACCCAACTCTGGGTCATTGAAGATGATTTCACCTGCGGTTGGTTCATGGAGACGCAGTAACGCACGGCCAGCGGTACTTTTGCCACATCCCGACTCGCCGACAAGTCCAAGTGTTTCACCTTTTTTGATATGAAAGTCAATTCCGTCAACGGCTTTTACAGTACCCGTCACACGACGGAGCAAACCTGATCGGATGGGGAAGTGCTTTTTGAGGCCACGGACCTCAAGCAACATGTCATCGGTCGTCATGAGCGCCTCACGAATACAGGTGGCAGCGTACGGTATGACCCTTGGCTGCGTCTACGACAATTTCTTCGGGAACGGTCACATCACATACCCCTTCGATCTTGGCTGGACAGCGCAGATGGAAGGCACATCCGTCAACACGGGAATATGGATCCGGCACGGTACCCTCGATCGAGGCTAAACGCCCTTTGGTACGCCCCAGGCGAGGAATCGACTGGAGCAAGGCAATCGTGTACGGGTGCTTGGGATCATAGAAGATGTCATCGACTGTTGCACGTTCAACGACACGACCAAGATACATGACTGCTACCTCATCACACATCTGGGCCACCACACCCATATTGTGGGTGATGAACATGATTGACGTGCCGATTTCGCTTTGCAGGCCACGCATCAAGTCAAGGATGTTGGCCTCTGTAGTTACGTCAAGTGCCGTGGTAGGTTCGTCAGCGATCAACAACGTCGGGTTACACGAAAGCGCCATGGCAATCATCGCGCGTTGGCGCATACCACCAGAGAGTTCGTGTGGGTATGACTTGGCAATACGTGCCGGATTTGGCATGCCGACCTTCGTCAAAATCTCGATGGCACGACGTGCTGCTTCGACTTTGTCATCGGTTTGATGCAACAAAATCGCTTCTTCGATTTGGTTCCCCACCGTATAACACGGATTTAGGGATGACATCGGCTCTTGAAAGATCATCGAGATGTTGTTACCACGGATTCCGCGCATCTCGGGGCTATTTTTGCCAAATGTCAGGATATCAACCGGTTCACGATCAGCAAACTCGCGGAAGAGGATACGTCCACCCTCGGTGCGACCAGCGCTATGCACCAGTTGCATTATCGAGAGTCCGGTGATGCTTTTGCCACATCCTGACTCACCAACCACACCAAGTACCTTGCCACGCGGGATGTTGAAACTGACGCCGTTGAGGGCACGCACGACGCCCAAATCCGTATAAAAACTGACCTTAAGGTCTTCGACGCGAATCACGTCATCTTTGCTGGCAATCGTTGCCGCAGTTACGTTAGCAGTCATGCATTACCTCCCTAGGCGTACGGATCGACGGCATCGCGAACACCATCACCCAACAGATAGAAGCTCAAGACGGTGATAATCAAGACACCGACTGGGATGAGCATCCATGGGTAGGATGTAATGGCTTCAATCGTTTGTGCATCGCGCAACATGACGCCCCATGACACAGCAGGAGGCAAAATACCCAAGCCGAGGTAGCTCAGCGCCGTCTCAGAGCCAATGGCACCAGGAATGGCCAATGTACCAACCACGATAATATGGCTGAGTGAATTCGGGATCAAGTGACGCGTAATAATATGCCAGTGTGATGCTCCAGCAGCAACTGCAGCTGACGTGTAGTCACTTGCACGATACGACATGACCTTACCACGGACCTCACGAGCAAGACCAGTCCAGCCAATGAGCGCGATAATCAGGGTAATTAAGAAAAATCGCACCTGTACCGGTACACCCATCGGCAAAGCCGCTGCCAGCGCCAAGAAGAGTGGTACGTCAGGGAATGACCGTAACAACTCAATTAACCGCTGAATCAGATTGTCGACAGCCCCCATAAAGTAACCGGACGCTGTACCAACAATTGAACCAATAATGACTGATACAAGTACGCCGATGAATCCGAGTGTCAACGATACTTGGCTGCCCTTCATGAGTCGAGAGAAGACATCTTTGCCGTCTTTGTCAGCACCAATGATGTTGATTTGGTAGCCCTCTTCAACTCCAAACAGGTGCAATCGACTTGGGAAGATGCCCAAGAAGCGATACTCATACCCTTGTACAAAGAACTTAATCGGCAACGGTGCGTTCATATCTGGTTCATAGAACCATTCAAAGCGCACTTGATCAAGTGTTTGCTTGAGCTTATATGTCACAAACTGTCCGTTTTCGAAACCAATGGGTGAGGGTGGAGCCCATGCGTAATTTGAGTCTAGTCGATTATGGTCGTATGGTGCCAAAAAATCTGAAAAAATCATCAGAACGTACAACACAATCAACACGTACAAGCCACCAACCGAGAGTTTACTTCGGCGGAATCGACGTACCATCAGTTGCCACTGAGGTATTTGTCCTACATCCTCGGTAGCAGCAGCCTTGCTAGTAGGCAATTGAGTAGCGTCTGTTGCCATCAATGCACCCCTTCACTAATCTAAGCGAACACGAGGATCAACCCATGCCAAGAGAAGGTCACCAATTAGGTTACCAATTAACAGCAAGGCTGACAGAATCACGAGAATGGTACCAGCCAGATACATATCTTGGCTACGGAGCGCTGACAAGTACATAGGGCCAATGGTGGGCAAGCTGAGCACTTGGGCGACCAGTGTTTCACCCACAATCAAGGCTGGAAGCAGCGTGCCAAGCGCCATGACGAGTGGTTGAATAGCGTTGCGGACCGCATGCTTCCAGATAACGACTACTTCATCAAGACCTTTGGCGCGAGCAGTCTGCACATATTGCATATTTAGTACGTCAAGTAGGTTGGCACGCATGATGCGCGTCAAGCCGGCGGTAGCGCCCATGGCGAGCACTAACACTGCAATCCAGACGTGTTTTGCCATATCGACCACACGTGCAAAGCTCCATGGCGCATCAATGAATTCGGGCGAGAATAGCCGCCCTACTTGATGGTCAAACAGGCGTGTCGCAATAATCAGGAGTACGAGTGCAAGCAAGAACCCTGGAATAGCAAGTCCGACAAATTGAATGAATGTGATGATGTAATCAGGGATTGTATATCGATGGGTGGCCGAATACACGCCAATAGGAATGGAGACGAGCCACGTGAAGAGCAGAGCAAAAGTCGACAAGCTAACCGAGAAGCCGAGACGGCCCCAAATACGGTCTCCAACTGACTGATCTGTCTCAAACGATGTACCAAAGTCACCTTGGAAAGAACGTGAAACCCATTTCCAGTACTTTGTCAAAAACGGATCATTCACGCCATAGCGCTCTTCAAGTGCTTTGACTTGCTCGCGCGAGATATCGCCACTCATCTGGCGAAAACGTTGCAATTGCACGTCGAGGATTGACCCAGGTGGTAATTGAATGATGAAGAATCCTACAAACGACACAATAACGAGCAACACTACCATGTTTATCAAACGCCGTGCAATGTAGTTCAGCATGCGTTACTCCCACTCTGGGCTACGGGCAACTACGCCCTAAATTCATTTGAAGAGGTGGGGGGAAAGGTTAAATGGGTCAGCATGGGCAGTCGTTGACTGCCCATGCTGTATGTGGCAATTGCCACGTAAGACCAGATTAGGCGTGAGCCTCTGGGTTCTCCCAGTACCAGGTCTCAGGATCGTAGGTGGCTGGTGAAGGAATGATCCATGGGTTTACGAAACCGCCGAGACCTTCCTTGGCCAAGTCATCACGAGTTGGCACGTTCTTGAGCTCGTCGTGAGCCAAGATAATGCGTGGCTGGTTGGTGATGGTACCCGAGAAGAACGGGCCGCTCTCCACGTGGATCTTCATCAAGTCCCAAACCATGGCATGACGCTTCATGACATCTGGCTCGACCTTGGTCTTCTCGTAGATCTCGTACATCTGACCGATGACTGGATCGAAGTCCTTATCGCCAGGCATGATGCGGCGTGGGGTGCGCTCATATGGATCCTTATCGAGCTCCTCGGTCTCGGTGGCGGTACCCTTGGTAGCGTAAACTACACCGTGGAGTGATGACCAGCGGTCACCCTCGATTGGAACGACCCACTGAGGATAGACGAGGTGGTTGGGGCCGTCACCGACTTCCCAAGCCGTCTTCATCATGATATCGCCAGCGCGCCATGCTTCGTCGTAACCCTCGGCTGGAACTGGGGTCAAGGTGGCATCGATACCGATGGCCTGCCAGTTCTTCACCAAGCGCTCGTTCTTCTGGACGTGCTCGCCGTTGGGGCTCTGGTCAGCTGGGTAGGTGACCAAGATTGCCAATGGGCTACCATCCTTGTTGGTGCGCTTGCCGTCAGCACCCTTCTTGTAACCAGCCTCGTCGAGGATAGCCTCAGCCTGAGCTGGGTCGTACTTGAGGTAGCTGTCGCGCCACTCGGCGTAGCGAGTCTTGGCCTCGTCGTTGAAGTTGTACTCAATGGCCTTGGGGCTCATGGTACCGTTCGACAACTCACCGAGACCGAAGTAGACGGCCTTCTGGACGTCAGCGCGGTCGTAGGCGTGTGACAAAGCCTGGCGGAACTTTGGATCGCGGAAGGCTGCACGAAGAGCGGCATCCTTGAAGTCATAGTTGAAGAAGTACATTGAACCGGTACCCGAACCCGAGTCCCAGAAGCGTACGTTCAACTTGCTCTTGGCGGTGCCATCTTGGAAGTCCTTGATGTCTGCCAAAGTCTGTGAATGGAAGTGAGCATGGTCAACCTGACCGTTGAGGTAGGCCAACTTCTCAGTTTCCTTGTCCTGTACGAATGAAATCTCGATGCTGTCGACGTATGGCAACTGCTGGCCATCGGCATCAACACACCAGTAGTATGGATTGCGGTCCCACACGGTGCGAACGCCATCCTCGAAGACCGACAACTTCCAACCTGACATGCGTGGCAAGTCTGGGTTGTTGTAGTTAGCCTTGATCTGGTGCTCTTCCCAGTCTGCACCGTTGCCCAATACTGGGTTGAACTGCTCCATGTAGTGCTTTGGCAACATCCAGCGAGGACCAATGCCCAAGTTGACCCACATGGCAATGCGGTCAGCGGTCAAAGGTGCTGGAGCATCAAAGACCATCTCCATGGTGTAGTCATCAACTTGGTTGATGGTCACCAAGGTGCCCTTACCTGAACGAGCCTCGTCCGGTGGGCCGTCAATTGGCTTAAGACCAGCTGGGAAGGTGGCTTCCTTACCGTTACCACCGACCATGGTCTCCCACCAGTACATGATGTCGCCGACGGTCCATGGCTGACCGTCTGACCACTTCAAGCCCTCGCGGAACTTGAACGTCCACTTGCTGGCATCAGCGCTGGCCTCCCAGCTCTCAGCCAAGCCAGGTCCGATTGCCAAACCGTCCTTCAAGTAGCGAAGGATTGAGTGACCGTACATTGACTCGTGCTGGAAGCCGAAGATACCCCAGGTGTTGGCGTACGCCTTGCGCATCTTACCGCCGTACTTACCCGTGGTCAACCAGACGTGGGGTGGCGTGTAAGGGCTCTTTGGCAAGCGCTCGTCAACGTTTGGCAACGAACCGTCAGCCACAGCAGCGTCGAGCGTTGGTGACTGCTTGAAGGTCGTCTGCACAACTGGGATTGCAGTAGCGGCTGGTGGGGTAGTTGGCTGAATCTTTACCTCTTCAGCTGGGGCGGTGGTTGGCTCAACGGCGGGCTCGGCAGTACCAGTGTTACCACCACAGGCAACAATGGCGGCACCAGCAGCGCCCATCGCTGAGAGCCGCAGGAATTTGCGGCGATGCAGCTTTGCACTCACGGGTTTTCCTCCTTGCGTACAAAATAGATGCAAATTTGCAGGCTTTTTGTACATCGCGAAACTTGTAGTAATCGCCTGAAGCCGGTTTTTCTAGGGATTAGAAAGACTCAAGTGATTCTTGATTTATACGACTTCGGGGCAATTGTATTATGCTGATGTCATTTTGTCAAATATGAGATTAATTTACATCAAAATTAATAGTTTAACGCATTCAAATCAATAAAATCTCATTTAATGAGTTGACTAATTTTCACCTTTCGGCACCATGTTCATATCAGTATCACATCATAGCGTTATCAGCTTATACCACTGTATTAACACCCATTCCCAACCCGTTGGCTGTGTCTGGATATCAGGAATCAACTCACTAATAACCTGAAAATCACGCACCGTAATCCGACAATCGAACGGCACAGACAGACACACTATAAAACCCGAAATAGTATGACCACCCAACAGTCGCACAGACACTGATGCCTGATATGGCATTGCCTGTTCGCCATACGCATAAAACGGCAATGCATTCGGCCACTGCTGCGTCACGTGCACCTCCTGCACCGGTACATCGCGTTCGCGCAGATACATCATGATAGCCTCGGCATGACTACGTGGCACCGATTCAACTGATGTTAATCGCCAACCAAGCAACATCAGCGCAATCCCAAGCGCAATAATGCTTGTGCGCCCCATATCTGCACCTCCTCGCGCCATGATCGCTCACGCACCAAATCGGGCAATGCCTGTTGAAAAATCTTCGCCATTGGCAAGTAGTACACACAATCACGTCGCCCAACTTTACAGTCGAGTCGCCCCCAATGCTCACTGCCGGTAACCATGATGACTCGCACATTCGCTCCGAACGACAATGTATTGACCGTATCAGGCCACATGTGCAATAACTCGACGCGCTCGACGGCATATCCACGCTGACGCAAATCCCCGCGAATTGCATCGGGGAACGACGAGTAGCGTGGGGGCTGGAGCAATACCCATGCAACCAAACCGCACACACATCCCACTGCAATGATGATTTGCATCATCCGGCGGGTCATGACATTGCACCCTTTAACAGCTCATCACGCGGATGATCAGCAACCGTCTTACTGTAGTACGCAAGGGTAATTCTGCCCGAACCGGCAATGACAAACGTTCCCGGCATTTGCAGGACATCCCCAACCGGCTTGCCACCACTATAGCCCTCGGAATAGGCTTTGACACCCGCAGCGACCACCGACGGCGCCAAAAATGCTCCAAGTGATCCACTCCCCAAACCAAAGGCGCGATATGCAGCCTGATCGGTATCAACCATACACATAATGTTGGGCGCAAGTGTGCCACAAATCTCACGCGCATCGCTTGGTTGCCCCATTCCCACAGCAATAATCGATACGGGAGATGTCATTGATGTTTGGAGCTTGGCTAAACTAGCCAATGTCTTGCGACAAAACGGTCAGCCAAAATGCCGCAAAAACGAGATAATCAGACCACGTGGTTGCCACATCTCAGCCAACTGCACCGGTGTCTCGTGCATATCAGTCAACTGGATATTTGGTGCTACATCACCAACCTGTAGACGCATAAAACACTCCTTTAAAAAGATGAATCGCAAACTATTTACCATGAGGAATTCGGGGATTTAATTGTATTGTACCTGAATTTGCATCGTGTATCTCTCATTTTTTGCACCATCTGAACGTGCTACAATATTTGCAGGAGTTCGCCTTCCGACACATGAATGGAGCTGTCAATGAGTGATAATCGTCGCAGTCGTGCCGTTACCGAAGGAGTGCAACGCACCCCGAATCGGTCCATGTTACGCGCTGTTGGATTTGGTGACGAAGACTTTACGAAACCAATTATTGGCATTGCCAATGCATATAGCAACCTAACTCCATGTAACTCAGGACTTGACGTGTTGTCACATCGCGTCTTTGATGCCATTAAGTCAGCAGACGGTATGCCCATGTTGTATGGCACTATCACGATTGCTGACGGCATCTCAATGGGCACCGAAGGCATGAAGTACTCACTCGTATCGCGCGAGGTCATTGCTGACTCCATCGAGACCGTCACCAACGGCCAATCAATGGATGGTGTGGTCACCGTGGGTGGTTGTGACAAAAACATGCCAGGCGCCATGATTGCCATGGCTCGTCTCAATGTACCCTCTATCTTTGTCTATGGTGGCACCATCAAACCCGGCCATCTCGACGGCGAAGATTTGACTATCGTCAGCGCATTTGAGGCAGTCGGGCAGTACAGCTCCGGCAAAATTGACGCTGCCCGCTTACTTGAAGTTGAGCGCAACGCCTGCCCGGGACCCGGATCATGTGGTGGTATGTACACCGCCAATACCATGTCATCGGCGATTGAAGCCATGGGCATGAGCTTGATGGGCTCATCAACCATGGCAGCCGAGGATGCCGAAAAAGCTGAGAGCGCCTTTGCATCAGGGTTGGCTGTAGTCAATGCAGTACGCAAGCAAATCTTGCCCTCACAAATTTTGACCCGCAAAGCCTTCGAAAACGCTATCACATTGATTATGGCCACGGGTGGCTCAACCAATGCTGTGTTGCACTTGCTCGCTATCGCACATACCGCAAACGTCGATTTAACGATTGATGACTTCGAGCGCATCCGCGGTCGTGTGCCCGTCATCTGTGACCTCAAGCCATCGGGTCGCTATGTGGCAACTGATCTACACCATGTGGGTGGCACGCCTCAGGTCCTCAAAATTCTGCTGAGCCAAGGATTGCTTCATGGTGATGCGCTGACCATCACCGGACAAACCATGGCCGAACAACTCAAAGACATCCCGTCGACGCCATCCACCAGCCAGGATGTCATCCGCCAATGGAATAATCCGATGTACGAGCAGGGCCATTTGGCCATCTTACGCGGTAACTTGGCCGAAGAGGGGTGTGTTGCCAAAATCACCGGCGTGAAGAAGCCCGTCATCACCGGTCCAGCGCGCGTCTTCGAATCCGAAGAGGAGTGTCTTGACGTCATCCTCAAGGGTGGCATCAACCCAGGCGATGTGATTGTCATCCGCTACGAAGGCCCCAAAGGTGGCCCAGGCATGCGTGAGATGCTATCACCAACCGCAGCCATCATTGGTGCCGGCTTGGGCGACTCAGTAGCCTTAATAACCGACGGTCGCTTCTCCGGCGGCACATACGGCATGTGTGTAGGACATATCGCGCCCGAGGCCGCAACCGGTGGCACAATTGGATTAGTTCATGAGGGTGATTCAATCACGATTGACGCCTATCAGCGCGTGATTCAACTCAATGTCGCCGACGACGTCTTGGCAGCGCGCCGCGCCGCTTGGCAACCACGACCAGCCCGCTATCGCCGCGGCGTGTTGGCCAAGTACGCCAAACTCGTATCAAGTGCCAGCTTGGGTGCAGTAACTGATCTCGACATGTAAATCTTGATGCACTCCGCGTGGCACGTATGTGTCACGCGGTTTTTTGTACAATGAACAAAACACCATCACACACCGTCATACCGTTGTCAACACGATTGCGTAGCGAGTGACCCATGCAGCACTATATCAATGCCACTGGTCTGGTCCGTATTTTTCGCAGTGATGAAGTAGAGACGTTTGCGCTCCAAGGCCTTGATTTACATGTAAGTCAAGGTGAGATGATTGCACTGGTCGGGCCATCAGGCGCCGGTAAATCGACGTTTCTCAATTTGCTGGCTGGCCTCGACCGGCCCGACGCAGGTGTACTGACTGTCGGCGATTTAAATCTGGCTGACGCCAACGAACGCACTCGCGCCAACTATCGACGCCATACTGTGGGTTTTTTGTGGCAACAAAGCACGCGCAATTTGGTGCCAGGACTAACCGCCCACGAAAACGTCATGCTCCCTGCATTACTCGCAGGACATGCGCATACAACTGTCAGTCAACGAGCTGACGAATTACTTGATGCAGTCGAGATGTCATCTCAGCGCAATCGCGACCCACTGCGCATGTCCGGTGGCCAACAACAACGCGTGGCACTGGCAGCAGCACTCGCCTGCCAACCACAGTTGCTGCTAGCCGATGAACCAACTGGTGAGGTAGACTGGGCTACTGCAGAGAAGATCCTTTTACTTCTACAATCATTACGTCAACTCTACAAACTCACCATCGTGATGGTCACACACGATCCACGCGTAGCAGATAGCGCCGACCGTACGATCGCAATCCGCGACGGACGCACCAGTAGTGAGATTGGCACAGACGACATTGAAACAGTCGTAATTGATAGCGCTGGTCGCTTACAAATCCCTGTTGATATTCGTCAACGCATCGGACTTGGGCAACGTGCCACCGTCACCGTGGTCGATGGAGTCATTCACATTACTCCCAAACATACCGCACAATAGTCAGCCGAAAGTCGAGTGGGTCCAATGATTGATGTCGTACATGTCACCAAAGAATTTACCACCCCTGAAGGAGCAATCCGTGCCCTCGATGATGTCAACGTACACATCAAACGTGGTAGCGTTGTTGCCTTGATGGGCCCAAGTGGCAGTGGCAAAACGACCCTACTCAACATGATTAGTGGGTTGGATAAACCGACACAAGGCACAATTACTGTCAACGGCATGTTACTCAACCAGCTCACTACTGACGAACTCTACCAATTTAGGCGTTCAATTGGATTTGTCTTTCAGCGCTTTGCATTGATACCAACTGCCTCTGCGTACGAGAACATGGAATACGCACTGCGCATAAGCGACATTCCCCGATCTGAGTGGGATAGTCGCATCATACGCACCCTCGAGCAGCTCGACATGCGTGAGCATGCGCATCATCGCCCAGGCGAACTCTCGGGTGGCCAACAACAACGCGTCGCCGTGGCTAGGGCACTCGCCATATCACCAACATTAATTATCGCAGACGAGCCCACTGCCAATCTTGATGCGCAACGCGGTGCTGCAGTACTAGGAATGCTCCGTGAGTTGGGCAGTCAAGACGTCACCGTGGTCATCTCAACACATGATCCTGTAGCTACAAAATACGCTACGCATTTATGTAAAATGCGTAGCGGTAAAATCGAATCATTCGAGGCTATAAACGACGGAGCACGGTCAGCGCAGCCGTCAAACGCATAATAATTGATCCAGCGAACAGAATGGAATAATGATTAAAGGTAAGACCAAACCAATTGAGTTCGATTCCGTTTAACACCTCGGCGATGACCCCACCAAGTAGTCCAGATAGTACGACGCCAACGCCCGTCACCGCACCATAGGCAGCTAAGTAGGCCCCCCTGCCTTCAGCAGGAGCGCGCGCCATCGACATATTGGCAAATCCCTGGTTGATGCCAGGCCAGAACAACCCTGCACCTAGCGATGTACCTATCAATGGCCACAGCCAACCCGGTTCCGAAAGGACCCAGCCAATCGGCAACGGCACCACACACAAGGCACTGACGATCAGCACAATGCGGTCGCCGTAGCGATCTTGCCAGCGCCCTACAAATGGAAACACTACCATCGATGCCACACTCGTCACAATGCCCATAAATGCCAAATCAGCAAATGACATTTTGAGTGTATCTATGCCATATGCCACAAAAAACGGGCCAGCGATGCCGACCACAAATGCCCATGTCGCACCCGACATGATGAGCGTACGATATGCAGGATCAGCCATGGGTGCAACAAACATCTCACGGATGCTGACACGTGGGCGCCGTTGCATTGGTGGTTCGGCCTGAATCCGCAACAAGACGATTCCAATTGCCGCAAAGAACAGACCAAATCCGAGCGTTGCTGCATAGGCCAACCCTTCGTTGGCATTGTTTTTGAAATAGTCAAGCATGAAGCCCGAGCCGAGCCCACCCATCATCGAGGCAAAACTCGCCACGGTGTTACGCACACCAAAGTAGCGGCCGCGGCGTGACGCCGGCACAAGATCGGTCATCCAACTCGTCCACGTATTGACAGCGATACCCATCAACGCAGCAGCGATGATTTGCAAAACGACGAACAACGTCAAACTTACCGTACTTGCAAGTGGCCACAGTGGTAGTAATGCAACAGGAATCCACATCGCGCGACTGAGGCCCTCGCTCCAAACTGCAAGTGACCGCCGTTGCCCTTGTTGTTCTTCGAGATATGCCCCCAACAGTTGAAAGAGTTGCGTGATAAACGGCAGTGCACCAAGAACACCGAGAACCAAAGGCCCGGCTCCCAAATACAGCGCCAGTCCAGTCACCAAACCGTTGGCTGTCACACTGATAAACACGCTAGCCATGGCTCCCTCAAAAATGGAAAGCCGCAAGGCACCTTCACGCGCAGCTGGGGTTAACTCGTTCGGTTGCATAGGTCGGTATATATCCTCATATATGACTATGCGCAGATTACCACAAAATTCCCCCTTAACGAACGATTGATCGTCAAGGGGGATGCAGACATTAGTTCACTTTTATCGCTTACGGAGTTTCTGCAAATGGGCAAATTTGTCTTTCTCATCGTCGCTGAGTTGTGTTGGCAATGACACCTCGAGACGCAAATACAAATCACCACGTTGTGTTGGATTGGTGCGTAAAGGCATGCCTTGATTGGGGATACGGTGCGTCGCCCCGTTTTGCGACAACGGCGGCACCTTGAGTGTCAATGACTTGCCACCCATCAGTGGTACGCGAACCTCACCACCCAAAATCATGTCATACAAATCGATTGACACCTTATCACGCAAATCATTGCCGTCGCGCTCGTATCGCACATGTGGCGAAATACTCACATGAATAATAAGATCACCACGCCGGCCACCGGCATACCCCGGGCCACCTTCGTTGGGAATACGAATTTTGCCGCCTGACTCAATCCCAGGAGGAATTTTGACAGTAATAGTCCGAGGTTGACCAGTTGATGTATGGAACTGAAAGCGTCGCTCTGTGCCAGTAAAGGCTTCTTCAAGCGTTATGGTTACCTTTTGTTCAACGTCCTGACCTGGCGCGTTGCGCATGCGCGGATCAACACCACCAAACATCGACTCGAAGATTGAACTAAAATCACCATCACGAAACCCACCAAATCCACCGTAATTGTACATATCCGGGCCAGCACCAGCCGATGGACCGGCACTAGTTCCGCCACCAACACTGCCATACATGTCGTAGTCAGCGCGCTTTTTCTTGTCGCTAAGTACTGAATACGCTTCATTTATATCTTTAAAGCGTGATTCTGCATTGGGGTCATTGGGATTGACATCAGGATGATTTTTGCGCGCTAATGACCGATACGCTTTGCGGATTTCATCTTCAGTCGCATCACGCGCCACACCTAAAATCTCGTAGTAACTTCGTTGTGGCATCTAGGCCTCCATTGCACCACCGTGTTATTACACATGTGCCTATGTATAGGCTACGGAATCTCAACAGCGACGTCAATAGCTTCGTATTAGATTAATATAAAAACTTACAAACCTAAGACAGAAACACGAATAAAAAGCACCCGCTCTGCATTGATTGATGCAGAGCGGGTATCTACTGATTGGCTATTTTGCGACTTTAAGCGGTTGAACATGCATCCAACCATCATTATCATATGTGGCGCGCTTTTGACGATCTCGCAAGACTGAGTAGGCCTGGTTGATGCTACGAATCAAATCTTCGGCATGTGGATTCGACGGATTGATATCGGGGTGATACTGTTTGGCTAGTTCACGATATGCATTTCGTATTTCATTGTCACTAGCACTGCGCGTAATTCCGAGCACATCGTAATAATTACGACTCATGGAGATCATCATGCCAAGACTCCCTTATGCATTGTTTACAGAAGCGCGATACCCAAATCTCAGTTACTACATCTATATGCGTTTGCAATCATTTTTGTTACATAAAGTAGTAGTACAATCAGATTACAGTACGTTAACAAAATAGTCAAGTGAAAAATTGTTAAAATCAGGGGTATTATGTAATCTTACATTTTTACAATATTTAAGAAATAGTGAGTACAATGCGTTAAACGAAAAAAATCAGGGATGTAAGCGAAACGCCACATCCCTGGTTCATAATTCGTTAAGATTAATTATATCCTTGTGGTGGTGGTCCGTTGTAATAATCGTACATGGCGCGTTTCTTTTTGTCACTCAGCACACCGTATGCCTCAGTGACTTGCTTAAAGCGTTCAGCGGCCAGTGCATCACCTGCGTTTAAATCTGGATGATACTTACGCACCAACAGTTTATACGCTTTTCGAATCTCATCATCTGTCGCCGTGCGAGAAATTTCAAGCACATCATAATAATTACGGTGGGTCATTAACCATCTCCGCGTGATTACAACGCAAAAGCGTGAATATCATCAGTATAAACGATATCATGACACGCTGTCGACATATCAATACAATTACGGCTGTTCCATCCACGTCACATCCGCACATTGCCCAACGCACCACAACTCATAGCGTTCACGCATCGAACTCGGTAATACCAATAATTTCATGCGATCATCTGATCGCCGTGTTGACGTTCCTATTGGTACAATTACAAGATTTTGGTGCGCTTGATTGAATTGTGTAGCATCACCTTGCCACAATCGCACTCCACTCTGATGGAGTAAAAAAACACCTAAATCGCTCCGACGCATAGCCTCAGGCACATACAACTCGATATCAGCTGAAGGTTTACGTTGGGCAAGCTGTTGCACAAACCGCACATCATTTGTTGCGGTGGTATCAAATCGTGATTGCGTCCGTGGATGTGCCTGCCACGAGGAATACTGCGAAGCACTCCAACCGGCATTACCAATTAATGCCACAATTAGGATTACACTCCGCCAACGTACCGGCATTACATGTGTTATACGATAAGCGCCAGCCGCAACAATAATTACAATCGGCACAATAGATTCTACGGTACGCAAGGCATGTGGAGCATCGACACTCAACACACCTGACAACAGTCCTATCCCGAGCCAGCCAAGTAACCATACCAACCACGGCCGGTGCTGCGTCCACAACCACATCATCCCAACAATAAACGACAACGCTTCAACGAAGTTGAGTTGCGGCGCACCTAGATTAAAATGACGTGGGTTCCGATCGCCAGCAACAAACAACATGCCGATATACGCGTGTACATTCTCAAACAAAGCTATCCAAACCGGTAGACCGCGAATGTGCGCATCAGACATGATGGATGTCACCCCAATCCGACGCATGTAATTATCGGGCTGTGTCAGTGCGTACCAAAGAATCGGAGATGCAATCAGTAGCGTCACACCGGCATAGATTACCAGTGCCGGCAACACACTTCGCCAGCTCCACCGCCGTTGCCACAAAACCAAAAAAATAGTCAAGGCCACTACAAACGGCATCAGTCGGGCTGAATGGTAGACCATCAACATCAGTCCAGTTGCAATGCCTGCGCAAACTGCTAATGCAATCGGCCATTTCGCCTGGGGAATACGCAACCACGCACCAACCGCAATCATGGTTAACAACGGACCCATCGTTGCTGGAAAGCCAATTCGACTTAAGCCAACGTGCCAAAGCAACGTGGCCAATAACACACTTGCCCACAAGGCAAACATTGCGCCCAAATGAGGACGGAGCATCCAGAACATGGCAAGCACACTTATCGTGCCGACCACCGCCGCGCTAATACGGATACTCCATGCACTTGCATCAAACAGTGCGATGGGGATTGCCGATACATAAAAGTAACCCGCAGGCAGATTTGCCAGAGGACTGTAGACCATCCATTCACCGGCAAGAATACGCCAGGCCAATCCACCATGGCGCGCCTCATCACGGAATAACCCAGTGGGATAGTCATTAAGCCAGGCAATACGTAACAATCCCGCTACTGCAAGGGCTACTGCCAATACAAAAAGGCTTTTTAGTGGCGTGAGTGACATACGATCAGGCCACTCAAGTGGTGGCCAAGAGGTCGACACAGACCACACCGCAATCAACAGCACCACGCCAAGCCAACCAAACCCCAATTGCCAGAGTGTAATAACCAATGCGAACCCAACAAGTGATTGTATGGGAGAGAGAGATACACGTCGGTATGGTAATAACAGCAAGACGGAGGTCATCAACCATAAGTAACCAAGCAGATTCCACTGGTTAGGGACTGCGTAGGCAACCGCATATGGAAATGCCATCCACGTGCCGATTATTACCAACGCAGGAATGACCACAAACCACTGTGACCAGCGTCGTGAAACCCCAATCAAGAGCATCCACAGCCATAAACCTGCCACAAAGAGAAAACGTATCCCATCAATTTGCAGCGGTTTTGTCTGTGTGAGCGAAACTGCGCTAACTGCCAAGCCAAGATCGCGTCGCTCCGAGAGAATCGGACCAGTCACTGTATATGTCAGCATTGTATATTGCTCAAAGTGCGAGACGGGCATGGCTAACAACGAGATCGTTCGCCAACCAGGACGAAGCGGGAATGACGTCGAGGTTGTATCGGATGTGACCACTACTTGCATCGGTGGTTGCTCAAGAGCTCGTGCAGTATGCAGCGTCATTCGAACTATCATGGGGGACACATGCACCGTTTGAGGCAACCGAATGACACCTTGCATCGGTGCCCAGCGCAACGCTCGCCCTTGTTGCGGGTCATCGTTTTCGTATTCGAGTTGATCGATATATGGCCACACCTGTGCAAACGAAGTATCTGTTACAAGCGCAGTGTGTTGATTGAGTGGTGTAAACCAAAACACCACTCCTTGGAAACAGAGCAAGGCGCACGTTACAACCAACCAGACGCGCAGTTGAGATGAATGCGTGGTCATTTGACCTCTTCATGAACATTTACACAGTAACTATTATATCGTGCGCATGAATGATTTTGTCGAGCGCATTGAACTCCTACGGTATAATGGCGCAGAACGGATATCACAACGGAGTGCGACATGGCAAATTCAATTTTAATTTTTGGCGCTCACCCAGACGATTGTGAATTTACTGCAGCGGGCACCGCAGCCTTGTGGGCTGCACGTGGCGATCGCGTCTGTTTTGTGTCAGTAACGAATGGCGATGCAGGCCACCATGAAATGGGTGGAGGACGGCTCGCCCAACGCCGCTATGCTGAGGCACTTGCCGCCGGTGCAGTAATTGGCATCGAGTATATCATCATGGATAACCACGATGGCGAGTTGTTGCCGACGCTAGCCGTGCGCCACCAAATTATTGACTTAATTCGTACATTTAAGCCTGATTTGATTCTCTCGCCACGTCCCAATGACTATCACCCTGACCATCGATACACAGCGCAAGTCATCCAAGACGCCGCCTACATGGTCACAGTGCCGAATGTACGGGCCGGCGTCGAAAACTTGATGTACAACCCGATTATTGCCTACGTCAGCGACACCTTCATGAAGCCATATCCGTTCAGCCCGAGTGTCGTCGTTGACATCGACAGCACCGTCGAACACAAAGTCGACATGCTCGATCGCCACGTCTCACAAGTATACGAGTGGTTGCCATGGAACGGCGGCTACCTCCATGAAG
>Ga0068872_10001345_pt1 | contig 19843 bp, 12 predicted proteins | sample NOAtaG_7_FD_66441 | JGI IMG/M metagenome (GOLD analysis project Ga0068872, IMG submission 66441) | Freshwater lake microbial communities from Lake Erie, under a cyanobacterial bloom - NOAA_Erie_Diel1S_2200h metaG | ecosystem: Environmental > Aquatic > Freshwater > Lake | place: USA: Ohio, Lake...
GTCGGCGTGCCGGCTGCGCGGCACCACCGCGCCGTTGACCGCCACCGCCACGCCGTCTCGCCGCAGCCCGTGCGCCTCCAGCAGCGCGGCCACCGTGCAGCCTTCCGGAAGCTCGTGCTCCTCGCCATTCACGCGAACCTGCATGCGCCCTCCCGCCCGCTCGCTATCGCGGCGGCCCCATCATGGAGCGGCGCCGCGCGTCCTCGTCGTCGAAGAGGCTCGGGTTGTTGCAGTGGTTGATGGCCACCTCTCGCGTGATGTGACGCCGCAGGGCCAACTCTCGCAGCGCCATCTCCATCGTCTGCATGCCCTCGCCGCGGCCCGCCTGCATGGAGGACGGGATCTGGTGGAGCTTGTTCTCGCGGATGAGGTTTCGGACGGCCGGGTTGACCATCATGATCTCGTGGGCGGCGACGCGGCCCGGCCCCGCGGCTTTCGGCAGCAGCGCTTGCGTGACGACGGCCATCAGCGCGGTGGACAGCATCGTGCGCACCTGGGCCTGCTGTTCGTGCGGGTAGGCGTCGATCACGCGGTCGATGGTCTCGGGGGCCGAGTTGGTGTGCAGCGTCCCGAAGACGAGGTGGCCCGTCTCCGCCGCCGTCAGCGCGAGGGAGATGGTCTCGAGGTCGCGCAGCTCGCCCACGAGGATGACATCCGGGTCTTCCCGGAGTGCCGAGCGCAAGGCCGCCGAGAACGACAGCGTGTGCGCGCCGATCTCGCGCTGGTTGATGATGCACTTGTCCGGCGTGTGCACGAACTCGACCGGGTCCTCGACGGTCAAGATGTGCTCGTGGCGGGTCTTGTTGATGTGGTCGATCATCGCCGCGAGCGTCGTCGACTTGCCCGAGCCGGTCGGGCCCGTGAGGAGCACGAGGCCCTTTTTGAGCTCGGCGATGGACCGAAACACCTTGGGCGCGCCGATCTCCTCCAGCGTCAGCACCTTGGAGGGGATCTGGCGCAGCACCATCCCGATGCCGCGCGCCTGGGTGAAGACGTTGACCCGGAAGCGCGCGAGGCCCTTGAGGCCGATGGAAAAGTCGATCTCCAGCTTGTTTTCGAAGATGGTCTTCTGCTTTTCGTTCATGATGGAGTAGGCGAGGCGCTTGCACTCGTCTTGGGACAGCGGGCCCAGCTCCAGGCGGCGGATGGCGCCGTCGATGCGCACCGCCGGCACCTCCCCGGCCGCGGCGTGGATGTCCGAGGCGCGGTTCTGGACGGCGAAGTGGAGGAGATCGTGGATCTGGACCTTCATGCGGGCGCGGCTCCGGCGGAGCGCGCAGGTTAGCAGGCGCGGGGGAACGATGCGGGTCGCAGCGGACGAGGCAGCGCGAATCCTGCGGGCGGGCGGCATTGTCGCTGTCCCGACGGAGACGGTCTATGGGCTCGCGGCGGTCGCGTCAGACCCTGTCGCCGTGCGGCGCGTGTTCGCCACGAAGGGCCGCCCGGTGGATCACCCGCTCATCGTGCACCTCGCAGACGCCGGCGAGCTCCCGCGCTGGGCCGCCGCCGTCCCGCCCGCGGCCGCCGCCCTCGCCGCCGCGTTCTGGCCCGGGCCGCTCACGCTCGTCCTGCCGCGGCGGGCCGGCGTGCCCGACGAGGTCACGGGCGGGCTCGACACGGTCGGGCTGCGGGTGCCGTCCCACCCGCTCACGCGCGCGCTCATCGCGGAGACCGGCGGCGGGCTCGCGGCCCCGTCGGCCAACCGTTTTGGCCGGGTCAGCCCCACCACCGCCGCCCACGTCGAGGCCGAGCTGGGCGCGGCCGTCCCGGTCCTGGACGGCGGCGCGTGCGCCGTCGGGGTGGAGTCCACCATCGTGGACCTCGCGGGGGACGCGCCCGCCTTGCTGCGGCCGGGCGGCGTGCCGGTGGAGGCCATCGAGGCCGTGCTCGGCCGCGCCCTCGTCGCCGGGGAGCGCCGCGCGCCGGGCGTGCTTCCGGCCCATTACGCGCCGCGCACCGCGCTTCTTCTCAGCGAGGCGCCGGAGGCCGACGCCGCGGCGGCCCGGGCCCGGGGGCTGCGGGTCGCGGTGCTGCCCGCCGCGCCGGACGCCGCCGCCCACGCGCGCGGTCTCTACGCCGCCCTGCGCGCCCTCGACGCCGAGGGGGTGGACCTCCTCGTCGCGGGGGTGGCCGTGGAGGCGGGCCTGGGCCGCGCGGTGAACGATCGCCTGCGTCGCGCGGCCCGGGGTGCCGGGAGCGCCTCCTGAGCGCGCTTCTTCCCTGCGGGCCTGTCGTCTCGCCGGGCCGCGCGCCGTCGCGTCCCTGTGAGGGTTGTGTGGCGGGTCCGCGATCGCCCGCCGACCGGTTAGGGGACGGGTCCTCCTGAGGAGTGGTCCATGTCCCGTTCTGTCCTCATCGCCGCCTTCCTCGTGGCGTGCGGCGGGTCCGAGCCCGCGAAGCCCGCTGAGCCCGCTGCTCCTGCCGCCCCCGCCGCTCCGGCTGCCCCCGCGGCCCCGGCCGCCCCCGCGCCGGACGCCGCTGCGGCCACCACCGCCGCCGCGCCCGCGGGTGCGGTCGACGGCAAGGCCATCTACACCCAGTACTGCGTCGCCTGCCACGGCGCCGACGGCAAGGGCAACGGCGGCCTCGCGGCGTCCTACGTGGACGACCCGTCCCGCCTCGCCAAGTCGGACGAAGAGCTGATCAAGTCCATCAAGGAGGGCAAGACCGGCTCGCTCGGCGTCATGCCGCCTTGGGGCGCCGTCCTCAACGACGAGCAGATCAAGGCCGTGCTCGGCCACATCCGCACCTCCTTCGGCAAGCCCGCCGGCGGCTGATCGCCCCCGGCGATCTCCCGGGCCGGCGCTCCCGCGAGGGGGCGCCGGCGTCGTTTTGGGGCCGGCGCTCCCGCGAGGGGGCGCCGGCGTCGTTTTGGGGCCGGCGCCCGTCGACCGTGGCGCTTCCGTGGCGGGCACGGCGCCTGTCCAGCGCCTTGTCCACAGGGTTATCCACAGGTGTTCCACGGGGCTTGACAGAATAAAGCCGCTGGAAAGGCGTGTTCCACGACAACACCGTCCAGCGGCCGATCCGATCTCCACAGCCCCACGGGGCGCTCAGCGCGCCCCAGGCCCGCCCCGCCGGCGCCGCAGCCCGGCCACCAGCGCGAGCCCAACGAGCAGCCACCCCCGGGCCCCGCCGGCGCTGGCGCAGCGCGGGCCCGTGTCGCGGCCCTCGATGTCCTTCTCGCCGCCGCAGCCGCCGGTGCCCTTGCCGCCGTCGTCCCCGCCGCCGTCGCTGCCCGCGCCGTCGCCGGCGTCCAGCGTGTTGGCCCGCCCGGGCGTGGGGGCCATGGACGCGAAGTCGGCCGTGTTGTCGTCCGAGTCGGCGCCGTCCGCCACCCGCCCGAGCGAGCGCCCTTCTTCGGGCAGCGGCGCGGTGGACTGGCCGCCCGCGTCGTCGATGAAGGCGATGTCCTCCCAGGGATCCCCGGCCTCGGCGTACAGCACGGTGTCCTGCACCACCGGATCGGTGCCCTCGGGCTGGCAGTCCACGAGGCGCACGCCGTCCGGCGCGCCGCTCGCGTTGCCGAGAGACAGCGACATCGGCAGCCCCTCGGGCCCGCCGAGGAGCAGGTACTCCCCGGGCGCGATGTCGACGTTGCCCTCGATCACCTTGTCCGTCGTGAAGTCCTGGGTGCCGTACTGGATGGCCCAGCCGTCCAGCGCCACCGTGCTGGACCCCGCGTTGTACAGCTCGATGAACTCCTGGCCCGTGTCGGTGCCCTCCGGGTTCGGGTACAGCTCGTTGATCTTGACGGTGCCAGTGCCGGCCTCGCAGCGCGGCGGCAGCGGCGGCTCGCACTCGAGCGCCGGGTTCGCCGCCCCGGGGCTCGGCGCCGCCGTCTCGCCCCAGTCCGCCGCGTTGTCGTCGGTGTCCACGCCGTCTTCGCAGCGCGCGATCGACGCGGCCTCCCCCGCGGTGGGCGCGAGCCGCCCCTCCAGCGCGGCCCCGGCGGCCCCGCTGTCGTCTGCCCAATCCGCGAGCGCCTCGCCCGTCTCGCCATCGAGGATGGTGGGGCCATAGACCAGCGTGTCGGCCACGAGGCCGCACGGGTGCCGCAAGCCCAGGTAGTCGGCGTTGGAGGTGGCGTTGCCGAGGCTGATCGACTCCAGCACGTAGGAGACGTTCGGCACGTCCACGCCGCCGCCGATGACGAAGTGCCCGCCCGCCGGCACCACGAAGGACCCCTCGATCGGCCGCCACGCCGGCCCGCCGCTCGTGGCGAAGCCCAGCTGCCAGCCGTTGAGATCCACCGCCGCGCCGCCGACGTTCGTGATCTCCACCCACTCGCCGGCCGTGCCGCCGCCCTCGGGCGCGACCATCACCTCGTTGAGCTTGAGGTCGTCGATGCCGGGGCAGTCGGGCTCGGTGGTGTTGCTGTAGCCGGGCGTCGGGAAGGGCATCGCCGCGAAGTCGTCGAAGGAGAGGTCGCTGTCCAGGCCGTCCTCCAGCCGCCCGATCACCACCCCCGCGTTGCCCTTGGGCGCCAGGCTGCCGGCCACTGCGCCCGTGTCGTCCACGAAGCCGTCGGTGTTGACCGCGAGGCCGTCCGTGCCATCCTTGTGGCCGTAGATGATGGTGTCGACCGCCGTCCCCGCGCAGTCCACGAGGCGCACGCCGTCGGCGTTGCTGCTCGCGGTGCCCATGTCGATGTCCGGCTCGCCGATGGCCACGGTGTCGATGAAGTCGATGGCGCCCAGGTCCAGGCCGTAGAGGCCCGGCACATCCGCGCCGCCCACCAGCAGGAAGTCTCCGGGCAACAGCACCGTGCCCTCCGGCAGCACGACCTCTTTGGTCGACCCGTCGAAGTCATCCGGGCTCGTGCCGTACTCGATCTTCCAGCCGGAGAGGTCGGCCACGGTGCCGGACGCGTTGTACAGCTCCACCCACTCCCGCGCGTCGTCCGCCGTGCCGTCCGCCCAGTCCGGGTTGGGCAGGAACTCGTTGATGACGATGCCTTCCACGGCGGTGTTCTCGCAGGTGTCGCCCCCGCCTCCCCCGCCCGAGGGGTTGGCCGCCCCCGGCGTCAGGCCCGCCGCGTCCACCACCGCGAAGTCCGCGCCGGACGCGTCGGTGTCCGTGCAGTCCGGGCTGCGCGCGAGGCCCTTCCCGTTCGTCGCCGGGGCCGCGACGCTGGTGGCCGCCAGGCCCGTGTCGTCCAGCAGGCCATTGTCGTTGGCGGTGGCGCCGTAGATGAGCGTGTCGAGCACCGCGCCGCCGGCCGACACGAGGCGCAGCCCGTCCGCCGTCGTGCCGCCGCCGTTTTGGAGGTCCGTGGAGAAGGCGCTGCCGGGCAGCCCGACGCTGCCCGCGCCCACGACGACGTAGGACCCGGGGGCCAGCGAGAACGAGGGGAACGTGTAGCGCCCCGCCCAGCTCGTGCCCGCGTTCTCCAGGCGGTAGCCCGTGAGGTCCACCGTGCTGCTCCCGCCGTTGCAGATCTCCACCCATTCGAAACCCGTGTCGGACCCCGCCGGGTCGTACACGACCTCGTTGATGAGCAGCGTGCCCCCGAAGGCCGACGGGAGCAGGAGCGCGATCAAGGCCGTACCGGGCATGGAGTCCTCCGAGGAGCGGAGGATAGCCGATGCCGCCGCTCCGCGGGTGGCGGACGGGTGACGGCGGGCGCGCTATCCGCACGCAGGGGGCCCCGTGCACCGCATCGCCCTGCTCGGCGCCGCCGCGCTCCTGCCTGCTGTGCTCGCCGCCCTCGCCGTGGCTGGCGCACCCGACCCGTTGCGCAGCGCCGCATTCACCCTGCAACCGCTCGCCGCGCTGCTCGGCGTGGCCGGCGGCCTCTCCCTCGCGCTCGCGGCCCGGCGCGCGCCCGTCGCCGCCCTCGGCGCCGCCGCGGCCGTCGCCGCTGCCCCGCCCATCGGCCGACTCCTCGGCTGGCCCGGGGCCCCCGCCTTTCCCGATGAGCCGACGGCCCAGCCCGCCCTGCGGCTGCATTTTCCCCTCGCCGTCCCCGGCCACGTGCTTCACGGCGGGCCGACCGCCGCCACCAACCCGCACCGCCACGACGCTGCCCGCCGCTTCGCGGTCGACGTGCAGCCCTCCGTCGACGCCCCGGGCGCGCTGGTGCGTTCCCCCGCCGCCGGGCGCGTCGTGGCCGTGTCCAGCGGCGCGCCCGACGACGGCCCCGGCGCCGCCCGGCCCGGCCGGTGTTCCCTGGGCAACCACCTCGTCATCCGCCAGCAGGACGGCGTGCACGTCGTCATCGCGCACTTCCGCGCCGACGCCCGCCTCCCGCCCCTCGGCGCCACGCTCGCCGCCGGAGACCCGCTCGGTCCCCTCGGCCGCAGCGGCCACACGGGCCCGCCCCATCTCCACCTGCACGCCCAGTCGGGGCCGCCGGGGCAGCCCCGCGTCTACGGCCTGCCCTTCGCGTTCACCGCCGCCACCCACCTCTCCGGTCCCGGCGGCCCGCTGCCCGTCGGCGCCGTCGCGTCCCCGTCCGCGGCGCCCGGAGACCACTTCTCCCCCCGCGCCGTCCCGCCCGGCGCCCCGTGATCGGCCGGTGCGGGGCGCCTGCCCGGCCGTCCCGGCCGGGCACCGCGTCTCTCCGGGGGGTCGCTTCGCTCCGTGCCGCCGCGCCGCGGCGGCACCGGCCCGACGGGCCGCCCCCTCCGGCCGCTGGCGCGCGTGCGCCCGCCGGGCGCACGCCCTCAGGCCGAGAGGCGCGCCGTCTCGGAGAGCGTGTCCTTGTCCCGGATGACGAGGCCCTCGCGCTGGGTCTCCACCACGCCTTCCCGCTGCCAGCGCGTCATCACGCGGATGGTTGTCTCCACGCGGCAGCCCACCATGTCCGCGAGGTCTCCGCGGCTCAGGCGCACCGGCACGAAGGTGCCGCGGCTGTCCTTGAGGCCCACCTCGTCGCCGATCCGCAGCAGGACGCGGGCGAGGCGGTTCTCCACGGGGCCGTGGCTCATCTCGTCGAGGCGCTGGGTGAAGGCGCCTTGGCGGCGGAGGGCAAGGTCCAGGAGGGTGGAGGCGAGGCGTGGGTCGTCCTTCAGCAGCTTTTGCAGCCGCTCGGCCGACACCCGCACGGCGCGGCCCGCGGAGAGCGCCACGCAACGCGTCGGCTGCAGCGTACCGGGCAGGGCCGCCAGCTCTCCCACCATCCTCCCGCGGAATGCGAGATCGAGAATGGCTTCGCGCCCGTCCGGCCACTCGCGGGTGAGCTTCAGCACGCCCGTGCACACCGCGATCAGGTGCCGCGCCGGCTCGCCCTGGGCCCACAGCACCTCGCCGCGCTTGAAGCGCACCGTCTCCCCCAGCGCGAAGAGCGGGCTGTGCTCGGCCGCCTCGTCGCAGGGGCGCGTGCAGGGGCAGGCCGCCGGGCTGCAGCTGGCGGGGGTGGCGGGCTTCGTGAGGAGCGGGGCGTTCATGGGGACTCCGGGGGTGGTCGGCACTTTCCCCTATTCAAGAAGCATGCCAAGCCCTGACCCGAGTCAGTCGGCCGATCAAAAGCGGCCGATTTCCTTGACGCCCTCGATACGCCGTGTCACCCCACGCAGCCGATTGTGCGATTTCGCCCAAGCGGTCTGGAGCGCCCTTTGACCACCCCCCGCGCGACCGTCCTCATCTGCGACGACGAGGAGCTGATCCGCTGGTCGCTCGCCGAGCACCTGAAAGGCGAAGGCTACAATGTGCTCGAAGCCGAGGACGGCCTCGACTGTCTGGACAAGGTCGCCCGCTTCGCGCCGGACCTCGTCATCACCGACATCAAGATGCCGCGCATGGACGGCCTCTCCGCCCTCCGCACCCTGCGCGAGCGAGACCACGAGCTTCCCGTCATCGTGCTGACGGCCCACGGCGCCGTCGACAGCGCCGTCGAGGCCACGCGCCTGGGCGCCCGCGCCTACCTCTCCAAGCCCTTCGACCTGCGTGAAGTCACGCTCGCCGTCGGCAAGGTCATCGAGCAGCATCGCCTCGCCACCGAGGTTCGCTACCTGCGGGGCCAGCAGACCGGCGCGTATTCTCGCCTCATCGGGCGCAGCCCCGCCATGCTGCGATTGTTCGACACCTTGCGCCGCCTCGAAGACGTGGACGCGCCAACCGTGTTTTTGCGCGGCGAGTCCGGCACCGGCAAGGACCTCATCGCCCACGCCATCCACGAGATGGGCCCCCGCAAGGCCGGCCCCATCATGGAGGTGGACTGCGCCTCCTTGCCCGAGCAGCTCATCGAGAGCGAGCTTTTTGGCCACGAGCGCGGCTCTTTCACCGACGCGAAAGCCACCAAACGCGGCCTCTTCGAGGTCGCCCGCGGCGGGATCATCTTCCTCGACGAAATCGGCGAAATGAAGACGGGCACCCAGGCCAAGCTCCTCCGCGCCCTCGAAAACCGCTCGTTCAAGCGCGTGGGCGGCGTCGCCAACATCGCGCTCGACGCCGGCATCATCGCCGCCACCCACCGGGACCTCGCGGCCGAGGTCAAGTCCGGCAACTTCCGGGAGGACCTCTTCTTCCGGCTCAACGTCATCCAGGTCGATGTCCCGGCGTTGCGCGAGCGCCGCGAGGACATCCCCCTCCTCGTGGACCACTTCATCCGTCGCTTCAACCGCGAGTTCCGCCGCGACGTCCGCGGCGTGTCCGAGGAGGCGATGTCCCGCCTCCTCCAATACCCCTGGCCCGGCAACGTCCGCGAGCTGCGGAACGTCATCGAGCGCGTCGTCATCCTCGAGGCCCGCGACATCATCCAGGGCGTCCACCTGCCCGCCGAGATCCGCTACGGGCGCCTCGGCGGCACCGGCGGCACGGGCGCCACCCCCTTCATCCTCCCCGAGGATGGCGTGGACCTCGAAGAGCTCGAGCGCAGCCTGCTCCAGCAGGCGATGGACCGCACGGAGGGCAACCAGTCCGCCGCCGCCCGCCTCCTGCGCATCAGCCGCTACGCCTTGCGCTACCGCCTCGAGAAGTTCGGCATCGCCACCAAGGACTGACGGCGCGGCGCCCCCGGCTCCGGGCGGGCGCCTGCCGGCCTTCGGCCGGCACCCGGCCCTTCCGGCGGGTCGCGGCGGGGCCGCTCCGTGCGGCCCGGCCGGGCCGCACCGCCGCCGGCGGCGGCGCCGCCTCCGGTCCGTGGCGCGGTGGCCCCGCTGCGGGGCCCGGGCCGCGCGGGTGCGGGCCCGGGGCGCGACAGGAAGGGGGCGTTGCGGGGGAAACCTTGGTTTCCCCTGCCCTCCGATGAAGACCCGCCGCGGGGCTACGGGGCGGCGGGCGCGGGGGTGACCGTGGGCGGGACGCCGGCCGGGGTGGCGTCGCCGGCGGCGGCCTCTGCGGCGTCGTCGGCGCCGTCGTCCTCGCCGTCGTCGGTGAGCCAGCGCTGGTACGCGCCGCGGTAGGCGGTGATGCGCTCGAAGATGCGGGGGTCTTCCGGGGCGAGGCGCTCGGCGTCCTCGAGCACGCGCACGGCGCGGGAGAAGTGGAAGTCCCCGCGGCGGGCGTAGGCCTCGGCCAAGTCCAGGCGGCCGTCCACGCCGTCGACGGCGAAAAGCGGCACGTCGTCTTCGGCCTGGGCGCCCTCGAGCAGCGCGCGGAAGTTGTCCTCGGCCGTGTCGTCGTGGAGGTGCAGCGGCGCGCGGTACTCGATGCGCATGTTGTCGTCGGTGTTGCGCTCGGCGGTGCCGGCGAAGGCGAGGATGCCGTCGCGGTTCATCTGGTGGCGGGTGAGGATGTCCTCGGGGGTGGCGCAGTCGACCTGCTGGAGGTCCAGGGCGACGTCCACGTCGCGGTCCAGCATGGCTTGCAGGGTGTCCACGCGGAGGTCCAGCGGCTCGTCGCTGCCGACCAGCACGAGGTCGGCGTCCTCGATGGTGCTGAACAGGTGGACGTGCGGGTACACCTCGGAGAAGGTGCGCAGCAGGGAGCGGAGATCCTCGCGGTCCATGCCGTACATCTGCACCCACTGGGACCACACGCCGCCCGGCTTGAGCTTGCTCTTGCCCATCACGAAGAACTCGTGGGTGAAGAGGTTGCTCACGCCGGTGAGCCACGGGTTCGGCGGCTCGGAGACGATGAGGTCGTAGCGGCCCTCGGGCTGGAGCACGAGGTGGTTGCGGCCGTCGTTGGCGATGAGGCGCACCCGCGGGTCGGCCAGCGGGCGGTGGTTGTGCGCGTCGAAGAAGTGGGAGGCCTCGACGATGGCGGGCTCCAGCTCGACGATCTCGATGGACGACGGGCCGGTGTGCAAGCGCACGGAGCCGGCGGTGATGCCGCTGGCGAGGCCGATGACGAGCACCTCCTTGGCCTCGGGCTCGAAGACGAAGGGCAGGTGCGCGACGAGGACCTGGGTGGGGAGGTCGATCTCGGTGCTGGCGTCCACCTTGCCGTTGTTGGCGAGCCAGATGTTCTCGCTGTCCTTGCCCTGGGCGACCGTGACGACGCTCGACAGCCCCTCGTCGTAGAACAGCAGGTTGTAGGGCTCGACCGCGAACGCGTACACGCCCTCGCGCGTGCGGTTCTCGGGGGAGAGGTCCGACACGTACTTGTACATGCCGGCCGTCATGAGCAGCGGCTCCCACGGCGGCTTGAAGGTGAAGACGAGGCCGACGACCCCGGCGGCGCCGAAGGCGGCGCCCACCTGGAGGCCGAGGTTGGGGCGCGCGCCCGCGGCGGCGGCGGCGGCCCGCCACGCCAGCAAGGCGGCGACGAAGTTGAGCGACAGGGCGAACAGCGAGGTGCCGCGGATGTCGATGTTGGGCAGCAGGAGCAGGCCGCCCGCGAGGGCGCCCAGGATGGCGCCGACGGTGTTCCAGCCGTACACGCGGCCGACCGTGCCGCCGACGGCCCCGAGGTCGGTGGTGGCGGCGCGCACGAGCACCGGGAAGCTCATGCCCATCAGCAGGGTGGGCGGCACGAGGATGCCGATGGCGAGCAGCACCTTGGCCGGCCACAGGTAGCCGGGGGCGGACTCGACGGCGTCGTAGAGGGCGACGAACCACCAGGGGAGCTCGTTCCAGGTCCACATCATCAGCCAGGCGATGGCGGCGACGCCGAGCTGCAGGCCGGCGGCGAGGCGCAGGGCCCCGGCCGGGCCGCCGCGGGCGTAGGCGCGGTCGGCCAGGTGGCCGCCCACCCAGCCGCCGGAGCCGAGGCCGAGCAGGAAGCTCAGCAGCATGGTGGAGAAGGCGTAGGCGCTGCCGCCGAGGGTGAGCACCATCAGGCGGAACCAGGCCACCTCGTAGATGAGGGAGGAGAGGCCGGCCAAAAAGGCGAGGCCGCCGAGCGCGCGCATCCAGCCCGGCACGCGGGCCGGGGCGGCGCCGGGGCTCGCCTCCGCGGTGGACGGGGCGTCGAGCGGGCCCGCCCAGGCGCCGAGCGCGAGGGCCGCGCCGCAGAGCAGGACGTTGCCGGCCGCGGTGGTGAAGGTGGTGAGCTGCAGGCCCAGGTTGGGGAGGAGCACGAAGCCGGCCATGCCCACGCCCACGACCGCGCCCAGCGTGTTGGCGCCGTACAAGCGCCCCACCTGCTGGCCCGCCTCGGCGCTGCCGTCCGCCGTCGCGAAGCGGGCGAGCAGCGGGAGGGTGGCGCCCATGCAGAGCGTGGGCGGCAGCAGCGCGAGCCCCAGCATCAAGAACTGGAAGACCGCAAAAACCAGGGGCGAGGGCTCCAAGGCCCGCCAGAAGGACAGGTAGAGCGGCTCCACCGCGCCCAGCACCAACGGGAAGGCCAGCGCGTAGAGGCCGATGAAGCCCTCCAGCGCGGCGTAGGCATAGAGCGGGCGGCGCACGCGGTCGGCCACGCGGCCGGCCAGGAAGCCGCCGGCGGCCAGCCCCGCCATGAAGGACGCGAGCACCGTGACGACGGCCACCTGGCTTGTGCCGACCACGAGCTGGAGCTGCCGCTCCCAGAGCGTCTCGTAGACCAGGGAGGTGGCGCCGCTGGTGATGAAGAGCGGGACCAGGGCGGCGACGACCGTCGGCCGGCGCAGCGCGAGGTGGGCGGAGTCCATGCGGGGGGAGCCTCGAAGGCGGGCCCCTTAGCCGGTCTGCCCGGATCCGGCGCGGGCGCGGACGGCGGCGCGGGTGGCGCGGGCGCGGAACCAGAACAGCCCGCGCAACGCCAGGGGACCGAAGGCGAGGCGGGCCCAGGCCGCGCGCAGGCCGGGGCGGAAGGTGGCGTGGATCTCGTCTTCGACGACCGTGCCGCCGACCGGGTCCGGGCGCCAGCGGTGGGTGTGCGCCCAGGCGCCGAGCGGCCCGTCGGCCTGGACATCGGTGAAGCCGGACGCGCGGTCCACCCCGTGGTGGCGGGCGGTCCAGGTGAAGCCCACCGGGCCCACCCCGGCGCGGAAGCGGAGGACCGAGCCCTCGGCCAGGGGGTCGGCGTGGAGCAGGCGCATCGGCGTGCCCGGCGGGCGCAGGGCCAGGAAGGCGCCGGGCGAGAAGTGAAAGTCCGCCACGGCCTCGACCGGGGCGTCGACGTGGAAGGCGTGGCGAAAGACGAAGGAGTCGGGCATGGGCCGGGGATAGCGCAGGGGCGGCCCGCGTCGAGGTGCCGGCGCGCCGCCCGGCCGGCCCGGAAGGTCCCCGGTGCCGCCGCGCCGCGGGCCAGTCGCGGGTGACCCGGCGCGCGCCCGACCGGGGCCGTTCAGGAGAGAGGACAGGGGAAACCAAGGTTTCCCCCGTAACGCCCCCTTCCTCTCCTCCGACGCCGGAGACGGCCCCGCGTGGGGCCCGGACCGTGGCCGCGGGGCCACCGCGCCAGCGGCCGGAGGCGGCGGCCCCCGTCGGGGGCCGGTGCGGCCCGCGGGCCGCACGGAGCGGCGGCGCCGCGACCCGCCGGAGAGACGCGGTGCCGGGGCGGCGCCCCGGCAGGCGCCCCGCTGCGGCCGGATCACTCGTCCTGGACGGTGATCTCTTCGGGCTGGCCGGGGCGGGAGCCGCCGCCGTCGTCCGGGGGCGTGGGGAGCGGCTGGACCGCGTCGTCGCCGTCGAGGTGGACGCCGTCGATGGCGAGCACGAGGAGGCAGTCGACGCCGGCCTCGGGGGCGTAGATGCTGGCGCGCAGGGAGCCGTCGAAGGCGTCTTCGGCGAGGACCTCGGCGGTGAGGGTGGCGTGGACGCCGCTCGGGAAGGTGGGCGCGGGGTCGGGCGCGGGCGGGCACTCCTGGAGGCCTTCGCCCTCGGCGTCGGGGTCGCGGTCGCCGTCGTTGGGGAAGGCGACGCAGCCGGCGCGGGCCCCTGCGCCGCCGCCCGCGGAGGACTCCGGGGCGTCGCTGTCGCCGGGGGCGCCGGGCTCCGTCTCGCCGGAGTCGTCCTGGGTGGTGACGGGCGGCAGCGGCTCGGGCACGGGGACGCCGAAGGCGTCGAGGGAGACGAAGCCCTGGGCGCGGAAGTCGGCGCCGGCCTGGCTCGCGACCAGGGGCAGGCCCTCGATGAACAGGACGAGGTCGCCGTGGGCGGTGTCGGAGAGCTGTGCGCCGAGGGTGAGCCCGGTGAGGGCGCCATCGATGCCGAGGGCGCTGCAGCCGGGGGCCGCGCGCAGGTCCGTCACGACGAGGGCGTACGCGCCGCGGGCGAGCGCGGGGGCTTCGGCGTCGTCCAGCGTGGGCACGAAGGGGCAGCCGGTGGCGAGGGCGAGCAGGGCGGAGAGGGAGAGGGAGCGGCGCATCGGGGGACCTCCGTGGGGTGCGGGCCCTGGGAAGGCAAGGGCCGTGCCAGCCCTCCAAGTGCCTGAAAACACGAGCGATCGCGGGGCGCGTCGCGACATCCGACGCGCCGCACCGGGACATCCGTGTCAGGGCGAGGGCGGGCTCAGGCCGGGGGGCCGAGCGCGGCTTCGGCGCGGGCGAGGGCGTGGATGACGGGGTGGTGCGGACCGGGGCGCACGACGGCGAGGATGCTGCGGGCCTCGGCCAGGGCGGCGCGGGCGGCGCGCGGATCGCCGGCCCGGGCCTCCACGCCGGCGCGGCGCAGCAGCAGGGCGGCGAGGGCGAGGAGGTGGTCCCCCTCGCGCAGGAGGGCGGCGCCGCGGCGCAGGAGCACGCGCGCGGTGCCGACTTGGCCGTTGACCGCGACGACCTCGGCCAGCACACCAGAGACGATGCCCTCCAGCACGGGCAGGGCGAGCCCGCGCGCCAGCCCGAGCGCCTCTTCGAGCAGGGCCTCGGCCCCCACCGCTGCGCCTTCGTCGAGCAGCGCCTCGCCCAAGGCGGCCCGCACCCGCGCGCGCGCGGCCGGCTGGCCGGACTGATCTGCGGCGGCGAGGGCGGCGTCCAGCGCGCGGCGGGCGGCGCGGCGCTCGCCGGCGGCGCGGGCGGCGGCGGCGCGGCTGAGCCAGAGCCCGGCGCGGGTGGCTGGATCGACGGCGGCGGGCTCGGCGTCGAGGGCCTCGGCGGCGCGACGGCCGGCGCGGGCGGTGTCGCCTTGGGCGAGCGCGGCCTCGGCGTCGAGGGCCTGGGCCGCGCGGCGGGCCGGGGTGGCGCCCAAGGGGCGGGCGGCGGCCTCGGCGCGGTCTGCGCAGGAGCGGGCGGGGCCGGCCTCGCCGCGGGCGAGGTGGAGCGCGCCGAGGCCCACGTACACGGACGCGAGCAAGCGCGGGTCGCCCGTGGCCTCGGCGACGGCGTGCGCCTCGGCGAGGTGGCGTGCCGCGCGCTCCAGGGCGCCCTCTTCGGTGAACAGCGCGGCCTGGGCGACCCCGACGGCGGCCTCGTCGGCCCGGGCCCCGGCCTCGCGCAGGACGGCGCGGGCGGCGCGCAAGGCGGCGTGGGCGGCGGCGCGGTCCCCGCGGGCGTGGGCGAGCGCCCCGCGGGCGGCCTCCGCGCGGCCGCGCACGCGGGGCAAGCCGTGGGTCTCGGCGAGCGCGAGCGCCTCTTGCAGGGGCTCGTCCAGCTCCGGGCGCGGGCCGTCGTCCAGGCGGCGCAAGGCCAGCGCGAGCAGCAGGCGGGCGCGCAAGCGGGGGCGGAGGCCGCGGGTGCGCAGGGCGCGCTCGGCCCGCGCGGGACCGGAGGTGGGATCGGCGCCCGGGTCTGCCAGGAGCGCCAACGCGCACATCCCGGCGGTCTCCGGGTCTTGCCGGTGCAGGGCGCGCTCGGTCGCGGCCGCGAGGTTCTCGCGGTCCTCGCCCAGCGCGCGCAGGCGGGCGGCGGCCTCCGGCCCGCGGAGGGCGTCGAGCGCCGGCTCGCGGCCGAGCGCGGCGAAGTAGCGGCCGTGACGCGCCTCGGCGAGCCGGTGGGCGGCGGGGTGGGCGCGCGCGAGGCGCCCCTCGGCGAAGGCGCGCACGGTGGTGTAGAGGTCGAAGCGCGGGTTGTCGGTGCCGGCGCCGCTGCGCACGCGCAGGAGGCCGCGCCCGAGCAGCTTCTCGACGACCAGCGGGAACCAGGGCGCGCCCGGGAAGGCCGTCAGGTCCACCACGGCCTCGCCTTGGGGCACGGTGAAGCCGCCGCGGAAGGTGGCGAGCTGGCCCAGCGCCGCCTCCTCCCACGGCTGCAGGGCGGCGAAGGCGGCGCGCAGGGCGCCGGCGAGGGTGGCCCCGCGCTCGCCGGGCGGCGGCGGCGTGGCGGTGGCGTCGCGGTGCCCGGCGGCGAGGGCGATCGCGAGCGGGATGCCCTCCAGGGCGGCCGCGAGGGCGCGGGCGGCGGCTCGCTCGGCCGGCGGGGCGGGGAGGCGGCCGCTGAGCGCGAGGGCGAGGGTCGCGCCGTCGTCCGGGGTGAGCGGCCCCAGCGCGAGGGCGGGCGGGGCCGGGCCGTCGTCCGGCGGGGCCGGGCGCTCGCGGGCGAGCAGCAGGACGAGGGCGCCGGGCGACCGCGGGCGGGAGAGCGCGGCGGGGATGGCGTCCACGCCGTCGATGACGAGCAGTCCCAGGCCCGCCGCGGCGAGGGCGGCGGCGGCGTCCCCGGGCTGGGCGAGGGCGGCGCCCACCGCGGCCTCGACGGCGGCGGGGCCGCCGTCTTCCGGTGCGCTCACCCACGCGACGGCGGTGCCGGCGGCGGCGACGGCGTGTGCGAAGGCGGCGGCCAGGGTGGTCTTGCCCATGCCGGGCAGCCCGAACAGCACGACGAGGGGCTCGCCGGCGGCGTGGCGGGCGTGCAGCCAGGCGAGCTCTTCGGCGCGCCCGGCGAAGATGTCCACGGGGGGCGGCGGCGGCGGGCCGTCGGGCGCCGTGTCTCCGCCGTGAACGCCGACGCCGGCGACCTCGGCGGCCGGGGCGGCCGCGGCGTCGTCGGCCAGGGCGCGCACCAGCGCGGCGAGGGGCTCCGGGCCGCTGGGGCGGAGGGGCAGGGCCTCCAGGGCGGTGCGCAGGGCCTCGGCGTCGGCCGGGCGCTGGGCGGGATCGGCGGCCAGGAGCGGAGCGACCACGGCGGCGAGGCCGGGGATGGCGGCGTCGAGGGCGCGGTCCACGCCGCGCGCGCGGAGGGCGGCCGTGGGGTCGCCCAGCTCGGCGCGGAGGGCCTCGTGCTCGTTCACGCGCCAGGGGCGCCGGCCGGTCGCCAGCTCCACGAGGACGATGCCGAGGGCGAAAAGATCTGCCCGGCCATCCACGGGGCGGGGGCCGGCGGCCTCGGGCGGCACGTAGCCCGGGGTGCCCCAGCCGGCGGTGCCGTCGCCCTCGCCCGCGATGCCGAAGTCGGCCAGCTTCACTTGGCCCCAGCGGTCGACGAGGACGTTTCCTGGCTTGATGTCGCGGTGGACGATGCCGGCCGGGGCGTCAGGCGTGCGGAGCGCGTGCGCGTGCGCGAGGGCCCGGCACAGCTCGGCGCCCACCTGCAGCACGACGGGCGGCGGCAGCGCGCCCCGGGCCGCGAGGAGCTGGCGCAGCGTCGGGCCCTCGATGCGCTCCATCGCGACGAAGACCGCGCCGTCCTCTTCGCCGACGTCGTAGACCTGCACGACCGCCGGATGCTGCAGCCGCGCGCCCAACCGCCCCTCCCGCAGCAGCGCGGCGCCGCGGTCTTGGCGGTGCGGGCGCAGGACCTTGAGCGCCACCGGCTTTCGGAAGCCGGCCGGCCCGAGCAGCTCGGCCGCGAACACCCGCGCCGTGCCGCCCTGCCCCAACAGACGCAGGACCTCGTAGCGGCCCCAGACGCGCGGCAGCCGGTCTTCGGCCAGGGTGTCGGCGGCGGCGCCGGGCGAACGCTCCATCGGTGCCGGGTATCCCGCGGCCGCGCGGCGCGGCGACCGCCGCGGGATACCCACCCGCCATGCCCAGTCGCGCCGGGACCGTGATCGCCGCGCACGCCGCCGTCGGTGTGGCGCTGTGCTTCGTCCCGCTCTTCAACCTGCTCGGCTACGAGAGCGCCGCCGCCATCGGACTCACGAGCGGGCTCGCCGCCGCCGCCCTCGTGCTCGACGCCTTGCGCACCGGGGCCCTGCGCGCGCCGTTGGACCGCGCGCGCGCCGCGGGCCCGCTGGCCGATTTCGCGGCGCGGGTCCCGGGCTGGTGGTTTGGCCTGTTGGGGCCCCCCGCCCTCGCGCTCGCGCTCAACGCCGCCCGCGTCAAAAACTGCGATCCCAAGCTCGGCCTCGCCTTCTGGGTGGCCATCCCGGCGGTGTCGGTGGTCGTCGGGGCGGCCTTGGCCTTCGGCGCCGCCGCGGTGGCGCGCTCCACGGCGGCCCGCGCCGCGCTCGTGCTGGCCGTGGTGGTGGCGGACGCCGCCTTCCTCGCGTGGCGCCTCGCGTGGTGGCCGCCCATCCATGGGCACACCTTGCTCGCGGGCTGGTTCGCGGGCTCGCTCTACGACGAGGCCCTGAGCCTCCCCGGGCACCTGTGGTGGTGGCGTGCGCTCGTGCTCAGCGCCGTGGCGGTGGGCCTGCTCGCGCTGGAGGCGGCGTGGCGGGTGCGCGGCCGGCGCCCGCTCGGGCCGGTTCCAGGGCTGGTGTTGCTCTGCGCGGCCGCCCTCGCCGTGCAGGCCCGGGACGCCCGCCGGCACGGGCTCTTCCTGGACAGCGACACCGTGCAGCGCCGGCTGGGCGCCGTCGTGGAGACCCCGCACTTCCGCATCCATTACGACCCCGGCCAGCTCGGCGCGGAGGCCGTGCGCGAGTTGGCCGCCGACGCTGAGTTTCGCTATGCTGAGCTGGGCGCCTACCTCGGCACGGACCCGGTGGCCTGGGCGGGCCGGCCCATCGGCGCGTACATCTATCCGGACGCAGAGTCTCAGCAGAAGCTGATGGGCGCGCGTCGGACCTACGTCGCGCGGCCGTGGACGCACGAGATGCACCTGCGCTGGGAGGGCGAGGGCGACACGGGGCTCGCGCACGAGCTCGCGCACCTGTTCACTGCGCCTTTTGGCGGCGGGCCGCTGCGTCTCGCCACCTGGGGCGGCGTGCTCATCAACCTGGGCCTCGTCGAAGGCATTGCCTTGGCGGCCGATTGGCCGGCCGAGCCGCTCGACGCCCACGGGTCCAGCGCCGCGCTGCGCCGGGCGGGGGTCGCGCCGGATCTGCGCCACCTGTTCGACCCGGCGGGCTTCTGGACGCAGCCGGCCGGCAAGGCCTACACGATGATGGGCAGCTTTGTCCGGTGGCTTGTGGATACCCACGGCATCGCCCGCTTTCAGTCGGTCTACCGGGACGGGGACTTCGACGCCGCGTACGGCCGCTCCGTCGAAGCGCTGATCGCCGAGTGGGAGGGCTTCCTCGACGCCCAGCCGCTCTCGTCGGACGCCGTGGCCTGGGCGGTCGCCCGCTACGACCGCCCGTCCATCTGGGAAAAGACCTGCGCGCGGACCGTGGCCGAGCTCAACCGGAAGGCGCAGGCCGCGGAGGGGCGCCAGGACTGGAAGACGGCCCTCCAGCTTCGCCAGCGATTGCGCGAGCTGCAGCCAAAGAACGCGGGTCAGATCTACGAGATCGCCCTCCTCACCGCCCGCGCGGGGGACCGCCCGGCCGCCCTCGCGCTGCTCGCCGAGCTGGGCGCGCGGCCCAGCCTCGACGCCCCGCTGCGCGCCAAGGTGCGAGAGTCGGAGGCGGACCTTCGGTGGGAGGGCGGCGAACGTGCGGCGGCGCGAGCAGCCTATGAGGATTGTCAAGCCGAAGCCTTCGCCGACGACACGTGGCGCCGCTTGCTCGCCAAGGCGCACGGGGCCGGTCTCGCGGACGACGGCGCGGCCGAGCAGGCGCGCCGGTACCTCGTCGGGGAGGCACCGCCGGCGCTGGACCAGCACCTCCTGCGGGATTGGGCGGAGGCGCTGCCCGAAGACCCCCTCCCCCGGTACCTGATCGGCCTCAACCTCGCCCGGCTGGGCGATTCGGCCGGCGTCGTCCGCTGGCTGGGCCCGGTGCAGCTCACGGCGCCGGCCCTCGAAGAGCAGCGCCGTCTGCTGCTCGCGCGGGCCCTGCGGCGCAGCGGAGATCTCGGCGGGGCGGCTGCGGCCCTCGGCGGCCTGGAGGCGAGCGCATCGGTCGAAAAGCGCCTCCAAGCAGAAGAGGAGCGCGCGCGGATCGCCTGGATGGCGGCGGGTGGGGCGGCGGCCCTCGCGGGGCTCGCGCCGCGCGCGCCCTGACGCCCCTTTCCTGCCTCCGCCGCTCCGTTATTGACGCCGCGAGGTGAACCATGCGGGCGTGGGCGATCGCGGCGGTGCTGCTCGGGATGGGCTGCGGGGGCGCCGAGAAGCCGGCCCCGGGCGGGGGGGCGTCGGCCGGCGACACGGCGGCGGCGGGTGGGGACGGCGGCGGCGGCGGCAGCGGCGCGGCGGGGGGCGGCGCCGGCGGCGGCGATGGCGGCGGGAGCGACGCCGGCGGGGAGGTCGGCGGCGGGTCGGGCGCCACGGGGGGCGGCACCGGCGGTTCGGACACGGGCGGCGCCGGCGGTACGGACACGGGCGGCACCGGCGGTTCGGACACGGGCGGCACCGGCGGTTCGGACACGGGCGCCACCGGCGGTTCGGACACGGGCG
>Ga0068872_10001348_pt1 | contig 19815 bp, 20 predicted proteins | sample NOAtaG_7_FD_66441 | JGI IMG/M metagenome (GOLD analysis project Ga0068872, IMG submission 66441) | Freshwater lake microbial communities from Lake Erie, under a cyanobacterial bloom - NOAA_Erie_Diel1S_2200h metaG | ecosystem: Environmental > Aquatic > Freshwater > Lake | place: USA: Ohio, Lake...
AAAAAAAGGTTTATGACTTAATCCTTTTGAGCAGCAACGCCCATTTATAGCCAATTCGTTAGGCAATTTTGTCAGAAAAAAGGTGATCGGTTTGCCGCTAAATTCTCAAGTGCTTTCCCGGCCTTTGTCTTTTTTAATGTTTCTTGTTTGTTCTTGTTTTCTTCGTTCAAGCTGGGCTATATCTTCCAAGTCTTTTGCCCTGTGTACGTTTGCTTTGCAAGCAATTAAATCGTTGTACGAAATTACTGGTATTTCTAACCCCTCTACAGTTATTGAATCAGCTCTCTGTTTGATCGTTTTGAAATCTCCTTTGCCATCTAGAAAAGGTAGCAATTCGATGTAAAATGATTCTAATGGGAGCCGTATTATCACTTCCGATAATTCCTTGGTTGAACTTTGAAATTCAGTAATATCATATCCCAGACTTACAAAAGCGGCTAATAGTTTTTGAAAATTATCATTCGTGGGGTTAAACCAAATATCAAGATCACCAGTAGCTCTCTGAAATCCATGGATATTTACTGCGACACCTCCAATTATCAAGTATTCTACCAGCTCCTTTTCAAGACCTTTTAGGAATTTGATGGATTCAACTAGATACTTATTCATGTTGCCTTCTTCTTCAGATTTATTACATGATAATCTGAGTTGCTCAAAGGTGTTATATCACTTTTGGAAAATGCTCTACAAAATTCAATCAGATCAAACATCCGAATAAATCTTTGCGAAGGCGTCAATGAAAGATCCTGAAGTATCTGCGCGTCTTTCTTTTTGTCCTTATCTATTAGTTGAATCTTAATCATTTTTCGATCTTAATCGCTTAGACAGAACAAATTTAATTTTTTTTAATTTACCAACTCTCCCAGCTCCATCCAACGAAGTGTTTTTAACTCAATCTGCTCGTTCAATTTTCCGATTTCGGTTGACCACCCTGCGAGCTGTTGATGATCGGTACTGCCTGCGCTCAACAACGTTTCGAATTCTGACTTTAGAAGTTCTAACTGCTCGATTTCCAAGGGAAGTTGATCAAATTCATTCCTTTCTAAAAAAGTTGCCTTCTTCTTTCCATTGCTTTTCTCCTCGACTATTTTCTTTGCTACAAATGGTGCCTTTTCAGCCTCTTCTTTTTCTTCCAGCCAGGTACGATAGTCTGAATAATTTCCATTGAAAGGCTTGATCTTTCCGTCTCCTTCAAAAATGAATAATTGATCAACCAGGTGATCCATAAAGTAGCGATCATGTGACACCAGCAACAAACAACCGCTGAATTTTTCCAGGAAATCTTCTAGGACATTGAGCGTGTCAATATCAAAATCGTTAGTCGGTTCATCCAGAATCAAAAAGTTAGGATTCGTGATCAACACCTTCATCAGTTGTAATCGTTTTTTCTCTCCCCCACTTAGTTTCTCAATGTAATTGTATTGCTTTTCGGGTGGAAACAAGAAAGTATCTAAGAATTTCGAAGCCGACATTTGAGTGCCGTCTGACATCGTAATGTACTCGGCTATTTCTTTTATCTCCTCAATCACACGGTGAGCGGGGTTGAGTGTCTCCACTTCTTGGGTAAAATATCCTATTTTGGTAGTGATGCCCGGAATCATCTCGCCACTTGTCGGCTTCGCCTTGCTGGTAAGTAAATCAAGGAATGTGGATTTACCGATCCCATTTTTTCCAACGATGCCAATGCGGTCTTTCTTCTTGAATACATAGGAAAAGTTATCGACCATTTTGCGGTCGCCATAGCTTTTTGTAAGATGATGGAGTTCCATAATCTTGCCCCCCTGCCGGGCTTCTTGAATGTCCAACTCTAGTTTGTCTCGCTTCAGATTTTGCGATGCGACATCTTTCAGTTCGTAAAATGCTTCGATGCGATACTTTGCTTTTGTTCCCCTTGCCCGTGGCTGCTTGCGCATCCATTCCAGTTCTTTTTTCAATAGGTTTCGCGCTTTCGTGACCTCCGTCTTCAGCATCTCTTCCCGTTCTGATTTCTTTTCGAGAAAGTAGGCGTAATTGCCATTATACCGATACAGCTTACCGCGGTCTAGTTCCAATACCGATTTGGAGACATTGTCGAGGAAGTACCTATCATGCGTCACCATAAGCAAGGTGATGTTCTGCCCACTTAAGTACGATTCCAACCATTCGATTGCTTCCAGATCAAGGTGGTTAGTAGGCTCATCCATGACGATCAAGTCCGGCTCTGTTAACAGCATTTGAGCAAGAAATATCCTTTTCTTCTGTCCGCCTGATAACTCTTTAAACTTTTGATCTAAATCTGTAATGCCTAACTTTCCTGTGATCTCTTGAACTTTCGCATCGTAATCCCAGGCATTGAGTTCCTCCATTAACTCTAGGACATGTTGCATTCGCTCAGGGGTGGTATGAGGATCATGAATGCATTCTTCGTATTCACCTACTGCCTTGGCAATTTTATTCTTGTCATCAAACAGGATTTCTTTGACGGTCAGTTGAGGGGCCACCTGCGGCTGCTGGGTGAGGTATCCCAACTTAATGCCGTCTCTCAGGCTGACTACGCCATCGTCTTGTTTTACCTGGCCGGTAAGGATTTTGATGAGCGTAGTTTTGCCGGTTCCATTCTCGCCAACCAAAGCAATTTTTTCACCCTGGGCGATGCCGAGGGTTATGTCCTTGAAAAGCCAGCGATCATTATATGATTTGGAGAGTGATTCAGCAGATAGGTAGTTCACTAATAAAAAATTAAGCCTGCAAGTTAGCAGAACCTATCCATGCCATCACTAGTTGGCTGTTATTAAAATGGGATACTTCGATTAACCTCTCTTACGCTAGCTTATATTGCTTCTTGTAAAAACAAAAAAAGCAAAGGCCTAGTTGAAAAGAAGTAATAGAAGCGATGGTAAAAAGTAGCTGCATAGCACACACCGGTTAAATTGAATTTAAACTTAAGCTAAATAATACATAAAACCTAATAATCAATCAGTTATGATACTAGGAATGATCTAAATTATTGATAATGAATTTATTAAAATTAATTCTGAAGGAACACTCAAAGGCAACTGCGAGCAAGATTGTTGGCTATATTGGATCCGATGCAGTACGTTTCGCATCCTTGGTAAAGATTTTTTTGAAAGGCCCCTACCGTGTTACTCAACGAGCCGCCTGGCCGATTAGCTATTGCGTTCAAAAACATCCTGAATTGATCAGGGGGCACCTAGAAAAGATGATTGACTTTGCCGACCAACCTGGAGTACATGATGCGGTGAAAAGAAACACGATCAGATTTTTGCAGTTTGTCGCTATACCGAGAAATCTACAGGGTAAGGTTTTTGATTTTTGCTTCCGTTGTTTAGCTAATCCAAAAGAGCCAATTGCTGTGCGCGTTTTTTCCATGACTGTGTTAAGCAATCTGGCGAAAGAAAACCCGGAACTGAAGAACGAAATCATTCCACTCATTGAAGACCAATTGCCCTTTGCAAGCGCAGGATTCCGATCTCGTGGCAATCGCGTGTTGAACGAATTAAAGCGATAACTTTGCGGTTGCTCAGAATATGGATTTACCTGATACATCTGTAATAACCTGCAAAAGTTGTGGCTCTACCTTTAAGGGAAACTACTGTAACCAATGTGGCGAAAAAGTTATCAAGGCATCTGAGCGTTCCTTCAAAACGTTTTTGAATAACGTATTGATCTCCATCACTTTTGCGGACAGCAAAATGATTAAAACGCTTTGGCTGGTCTTGAAAAAGCCAGGATTTATTTCAAGAGAATTTGCCGAAGGTAGACGCGTAAATTATCTTAACCCTACGTCCCTATTCTTTGTACTAAATCTGATCTATTTCTTCTTCCCTCTGATTCAATTATTCAATGCGTCACTTAACACACAATTGCTATCGCCCTTTCGTGGTTTCTATCAATCAATTATTGCCCATAAGATCGTTAGCCTGGGCATGGAGTTAAGTAGTTTCAGTTTGGTATATAACCTAAAGACAACCGGATTTGCTAAGCTAATGGTAATGATTTTTGTGTTTATCGGCTCTCTTCCATTAAATCTCTTGTATCAGAAGAGGAATCGATTCTTCACAGATCATGTAGGCTACCTTGTTGAATTGGCCTGCTTTAACCTATTCGTAAATGCAATTGTACTATCCATTTTAGCGGCATTTTTTGGACTAGGCCAATATCTCAATGAAGAAGTACTTACAGCGATTTTTATTTCTACTAATCTCTATTTTCTACTCCGTTCCGGTGGTGTATTCTATGGCGAGCGAGGATGGCGGCTTTTTTTAAAAGCGGGTCTTATGATTTTGTTTCTAAAGGTGGCACTTGAAGTGTATAGAGCGATCTTGTTCTTTGTGACAATTTGGTCGTTGTGACCACTAAGTAGATAAACTTGCAATCAATTCATCCGCAGTCAGGTGCTCATGGCGTGGCACTAATTTCTTGTATTGGTGGAGCGATTGAATCGCCTCGCGAAACTCTTTGTTAAGTGCTTGCGTCAAACCCAGGTTAAAGTAGGTATTCGGGAATTCCGGATCGATGGCAATGGCCAATTGATAATGAATTTTTGCCAGTGGAAGATCTCCAATCTCTGCATAGACATTGGCAAGGTTGTAGTGTGATTCGCAATGACGGGGATCTTCCTTAAGACTAAGAGTAAAATAGTCAATTGCCTTAGAATGGTTTTTTGCATCAGATTCCAGAATTCCTAAGTTGCAATAAGCATCAGCAACAGAATCGCCTTGCTCTATCGCCTTTAGATAGGTTTGACCTGCTTCCTTATCACCTTGTTCATCCAGCAAAAGTGCTTCTTCAAATAGCGAAAGCTTGTTCAAACTGACTACTCTGCCACCACTAAAAAGATTGAGTTGGCCACGCTTTTCCATGGCCGATTGTCGCCTCTTTTTAACAGGCTTGAAGCCAAACTTTTGTGGACCTTGGCTGGGGAATAAAATTACTTTGCCCATGATGCAAAGGTAAGTGTTCTACAAAGGGCCTACAACTAACTCTTTACAATAAGGAACTCAACCCTTCTATTAAGCTTCCTTGATTCCTCAGAATCATCGGTTGCGATGGGTTTTGTTCCACCAAACCCTTTGCCTCTTATGCGTTTTCCCGAAATCCCTTTGGATACTAGGTATGCTTTGATTTTAGTAACTCGGTTTAATGATAGTTCTAAATTTTTTTTCGGATCTCCACTATTATCGGTATGTCCGTCCAGTTGAATTTCCACTTTTGCGTTGTCCTTTAGGAAATCAACCACCGCATCAAGCTCGGGGTACGACTCCTCTCGCAAAGTTGTTGTACCCGTGTAGAACAAAACACTTTTTAAGTTTACAACAGTTCCAATTTCAATAGGCTGCAACCTAAAATCCATTTGAAGTGAGTTCAGTTTCATAGAATTCAAATCCAGTCGTTCGACCACATTTACAAATCCTTTTTTTTGAACTTCGATTGTGTAGGCCTTCGTAGTAGGGATTTCAATTTGGTATTTTCCGTTGCCCGAAGAGTTGACAACGTACGTTGAATCAGTTTTGAAAGTAAGTTTGGCGGCTAAGCCGTTGCCTCCCTTACTATTTATAACACTTCCGGAAATCAAAACGTATTTGGAGCTTAAGGGCACATACTTTTGTTCAACTATTTTTATCACTGTATCTGCTGCCAGTGGTGTGTTGGCATCTAGCAGTTGACGAATATCGCCATATCCATCGCTATCTCGGGTAGTTGTAAATAGTGCTAGTCCATTAATGTTTCTATAGAAAAGTTCACGCGCTTCAGAGTTGATTGCACTGCCTAAGTTGATTGGGGTAGACCAATTTTTCCAGGTATCATCTAGTCTTTCTGATTTGAAAACATCGAAGCTGCCGAGGCCTTGCCAACCATTGGAGGCAAAATAAAGCGTCTTTGTATCACCACTTAACCACGGGCTTACTTCTTGGCGAGCCGTATTGATTTGTTTTCCTACATTCACAGGCTCACTCCACTTACCATTTTGCCGGGTGCAGATGTAAATATCTTCGGCTCCTGTCGTTACATAAGATTCAGCAGAATAAACAAGAATACTTTGATCATCATTAATCGCTGCGCTAAATTGATCCGATTTATTTAGAAAATAGGGTATCGAGATATTTTTTGGAATCGACCACCCACTACTCGCTTTTTCACTAAACGAAATACCCTGAGTGCTGACAACGCCAATTTTAGAATAATGCCCAGCTAAAAACAACTTGGTACCATCTTGATTGAAGCCTATTGCCGCGTTATAGTTCTCGTTGTTTATTTCAGTGCCTCCGTGAATAGGCGTCTGCCATACCCCATCTAGATTTAGCGAAACCCAAATATCTCCGGGGTCCTTATTTCCTCCAACGTTTTGTGGGTGTTTTGCAAGCGTTAGGTAAAGCACTTTCCCATCGGGACTAATCACCGGGCTTTGCTCGTCATAAACGGAATTGACTAGCTTAAACGGATTTAATTCTTGCGCGCTTACCGACTGCAATAAGTGAAAAAGTAACATTCCCAATAAAGAGGTCGATCTCCAACTAACATTCAACCATTCACCACTTACCATTTTTCCCTTCATTTTTTTACCTGCTTACCCATTCACTGTCTTTCAACGAAAATCGCCAGGGCAAAAGAGCATCTTCTTCGGCATAGTCAATACCAATCCGAGGCGAAGATACAACGTGCTGTCTTGCAATCGAGATACCTTGATCTTCAATCCAAATTTCGGAACCTTTTAATGATTGTCCATTCAACTTTCGACCAATGCCTAATGCTTTCGTCAGTTTTCCAGGGCCACTCGTGAGTCTCTTGATTGATTTTGTTCTAGCCCTTTCAAGCATGTGGTTAATACCTGCCGATGGCTTCAGTGCCCTGATCAATACAGCGTCAGCTTTTCCTTTCTCATTGGTCACCACATTCATCATTTGATGAATGCCATAACATAAGTAGACATATGCTCTACCACCCGCGTCAAACATGACTTTGTTCCGTTCCGTCATGCCATTGTAGGCGTGGCAACCACGCTCGTTGCCTGAATAGGCTTCGGTCTCTACAATCACGCCACTTGTTAACGTTTCGTTAACGTTGGTTACCAATACTTTACCAATTAACTCGCGCGCAATCTTTACCACATCTTGCCGTTCATAAAAGGAGTAGCTCAGTTTCGCCATTGGTCAAACAATTCTTATAAATTTGCGGCTAAAATTAAACACACAAACGCATATGAAAAACATTTTAGTGATTGCATTATTGGTGGTTGGCTTAGCTGCTCAGGCACAAGTGCAAACTCCGCAGCCTAGTACAGCCTCTACAGTTACTAACGTAGTCGGTCTTACCGAGGTGAAAATTGAATATTCTCGCCCTAAAGCGAAGGGTCGCAAGATCTTTGGTGCTAGTACGGTAGACTTTCTAACGCCTTATGGAAAGTTGTGGCGCACAGCTGCCAACACCGGATCAAAAGTAACATTTAGCGATGATGTGAAATTTGGCGGTGTAGATGTTCCCAAAGGAACTTATTTGTTGCTATCTATTCCTGGCGCTGCTGAATGGACTGTAATTCTTTACAAAGATGTCGCTATGGGCGGAAACACTGAAGGTTATGACCAAACTAAGGATCAAGCTCGCGTTGTAGTTAAGTCAGAAAAGCTAAGCGAAAAGGTAGAAACGTTTACACTTGAGATTGCCGACTTCGCTGAAAACAGCAAGTCAGCCAACTTGCAAATCATGTGGGAGAATACCTCGGTAAAAGTACCAATCACTGTAGACTTCGATGCAAAAGTGATGAAGTCCATCGAAGCTAACACAAAGGTTAATCCAAACAACTACTTTAATGCTGCCGTGTATTATTTAGAAAACGGAAAAGATCTGAACCAGGCCTTAGCTTTTGTGAACAAGGCAGTTGAGGCTAACCCAACAGCTTTCTGGATCCTTTACCAAAAAGCCCGGATCCAAAAAGGACTGAATGACAAAGCAGGTGCTTTGGCCACATCTAAAGTTTCTTTGGAAGAATCAATCAAAGCAAAAAATGCTGACTATCAAAAGATGAACGAAGAGCTTCAAAAGTCATTGAAGTAATTTATTCAACTTGAAAAGTTAAACCCCTTTGAGATGCTCAGAGGGGTTTTCTTTTTTAGAGGCGACTTGAATTAACAAAGCAAGTGTTATCACTACTACACATCCAATGATATTGTAGTAAAGAAAAGCGATTTCTTCATAGAAGTAAAAGTAGCAGACGAGCACACATGATTCACCGATCAGCGCAGCGATGAAAATGGCATTGCTCTTGACATGCTTTAGATAGAAAGCCACCAAAAATATTCCCAAGATCGTTCCGTAAAAGAGTGAACCCACAATGTTTACAAACTGAATGAGGTTTTCGGCAAAATTGGCCAATGCCGCAAAGACCATGGCAATGACGGCCCACAATATGGTAAAATACTTAGATGCATTTAGGTAATGTAAGGCCGATGCCTCTGGCTTGAAAGATCGTTTGTAAATATCAACTGTGGTGGTCGAAGCAAGCGCATTCAATTCAGAGGCCATGGATGACATGGCCGCTGAGAACATGACCGCCAGTAGTAAACCGATAATTCCATGCGGTAGATAATTGAGTACAAAGTTTAGAAAAATATAGTCGCGGTCTTGTGTCTTGGCTCCGGGAATAGCAGCAGCGATTTTCGCTTTCACCTCTTTTCTGATTTGGGCTTCTTCTTCTTTGATGGATTGATACACTAATTTCGATTCTTCCTTTCTTTTCAGATCGTTTTCCTGAATACCCTGAACCAAACCATTTACAGCAACCTGCTTTCTATTATACAATTCAGCATATCTCCTATCTAGCAAACGAAGTGAGTCTGCTTGCCCTGTTTGCATTGCCTGACCCTTTAGCGTTTGATTATGGAAAACAGGTGGTTGAACAAAAAGATATAAAACAAAAACTAACACACCGATAAACAAAATCACAAATTGCATGGGGATCTTCAACAGGCCATTCATGATGAGCCCCATTCGGCTTTCGCGAATTGATTTACCACCGAGATATCTCCCCACTTGTGATTGATCAGTGCCGAAATACGACAAAAACAAAAAGGTAGATGCAATTAGTCCAGACCAAATATTAAAGCGATCGTTCCAACTGAAATTAGTCGTGATTATATTAAGCTTTCCTAACTCCCCTGCAATCTGAATAGTGTCGCCAAACGAAACATGATCTGGCAAGAGCCGATAAGCAATAATCCCTGCCAATATCATTCCCCCCATGATCACCGTCATCTGCTGCCGTTGAGTGAGACTTACTGCCCGGGTCCCTCCAGATACCGTATAAATAATAACCAGTGCGCCAATCAGGAAAGTAGTGAGGAAAATATTCCAGCCTAAGATAGTTGAGAGCACAAGCGAAGGAGCAAACAACGTTATTCCTGCTGACAATCCTCGTAGCATTAAGAACAAGATTGCCGCCAAGGTCCGAGTCTTTAAATCAAAACGTGTTTCTAAATATTCATAGGCCGTATACACTTTTAGTCGATAGTAAATAGGAACCATTGTAACGGAAATGATTACCATCGCGAGTGGTAAGCCAAAATAAAATTGAATAAAGCGCATTCCATCTTCGATGGCCTGCCCTGGAGTAGAAAGAAAAGTAATCGCACTTGCCTGGGTAGCCATGATGGATACTCCGATCATCCACCACTTCATGGTGTTATCCCCCTTCAGGTAGCCTTCAATATTTTTCGAACCCCTTGTTTTCCACACACCGTATAGGACAATCGAAAAAATAGTTCCGAAAAGAACAATCCAATCAACTACATTCATTTGAAAGATTGGGTAAGGAAATAGAATAGTACCACCTGGAACGCCATCAACGCGAGCACTAACCAGTACCAGCTACTCCACGAGGTAAAGACGGGGGGCTTTTCTTCCATAAAAAAACTATAATTTTAACTTCTCCGGATCCTGGTAGGTGTTCCAGAATGTAAGTAAGTTGATGAAGTTATCGCTCTTGATTTCGAAAAACAAAATAATTCGTTTGTTGACGATGCATTTATGTACAGTCTTTGATGAACTGTGTAGTGGGTAAATACGAGGGTTTTGCTTAATTAAATCTAGCAACCCCTCTACTCGATCTAAAAAATCATTGGCAACCAGATCGCCCCACTCTTTAAACAGATAGTCGGCATTTTGTTGAAGCGTTTTTGTTGCTTCAGGAGTCCATCGCAAAGAAAAACTCACGACTTATAGCGATCCCTAATTTCTGCGATTACTTCCTCATGAGGTCTTAACTCGCCTCTTTCCGCCTGCTGAAGACCACGGTTGATAGAATTTTCCATCTCATTATTTTCCAAGTTTTGTTTACTTAGACCGAAATCAAGAAGGCTTCTTATTGCGCTTACCAAGGAAAGATCATTAACTTGATCAAGACGCTTCAAAATTTCCGCTTTTTCAGTGGTAATGTCCATCTGCGTAAGTTTTTTCGAATTTAAAGTTACAGATTTTATTCGATCAACAATTTACTTCGACTTTCTTTTAGCTTTTACATTGCCCATTGGCTGTTTAGGCTTCCCTAATGACACCAAATTTGCAAATAGCCTATAAGAGCCCGGCACACCTTCAGGCAACTCTCTAAAAAAGGAAAGACCTGTGTACACATAGTGTCCCAGTCCGTAGTTGGCGATTAGCAAACTTCCATTCTTAGCTGGCTCCCCGGTATCGTTACAAGAGAGCAGTGCATCGTAGTTCTCATGCCAGTTGGAGGGGAAATACAGCCCACGCTCCTGCACCCAACCTTCAAAGTCTTTGGATGTTATCTTGTTAGGATAATTTAGCGCGGGGTGATCGGGCTTCAAAATTCGCACCTCACTGTTTTCTTCTGTCACACGATCGCGCGAAAGCGTAATAGGGTATGGCGCAAATTTATCTTTCTCTATTTCAAAGTCACTATTCGTATTGTATTGAACCACCAACGTGCCGCCCTGCTTAACATATTCCAATAATTCGGGCATAAAGAACTTAATGCGTTCGTTGGTGTTCAACGTTCGAACGCCCAACACTACTGCGTCTACTTTTTTCAGATTTGCTGCGGTTATTTCTTCGTTCTTCATCTCCCATACTTCATAGCCCATATTGCGCAAACTTCCCGGTACATCATCACCAGCCCCGCGTATGTAACCGACAACCGACCCTTCCTTTTTCAAATCTATGCGCAATGCTTCTGCCTCGGCCTTTGGCATCAATGTTTGTGTCGGAATATGATCGTAATCGATTAGCTGGAGTGAATAGTCGTACGCCTTATCATTGATCTCTGCTACTGCTTTCAAGGTCGCATTCAATTCGTCCTTACTGGCAATTACACGGAAGGTTGCCGACTGTTCTTGTCCGCTTTTTGCCAAGTCAATGGGGATCGAGGTAGGCACTGATTTCCACCCTTTTGGCAACTCCAGTTTAATCTTTCCGTCTACGCCATCTTTGGTTGCTTTCAATAGCACCGTAACTTCTTGTGGATCTTGATTTTTGAAAATATAGACCGGCTTGGTAAGATTGACAAACAGCGGAGGTACAATTTCAAATGGTCTCATGAGTTCACCCTTCACAGGATCTGTCCATTTGTAAACCAAAGGGGCAGGAATATTGATTGCTTCGCCATTTATAACAAACCTAACATTGAAAACAACTGCAGGATCGTTTTCAGGCTTGCCAATCACTTTCCGATCAGCCACGGTAAACAATCCAATTGAATGTGGTTCTCTTAGCCAATATGGACTTGAGTAAGTCAATGAAGCAGCAATCTGGTGAGTTGATTTTTTAATAAAGGGAACGTTGTTTTTCAGAATGGTAGAGAATGTTGTGTCATACAATATCGCATCGGAATGAATCCCTGTCATCGTAACCTCGGCTGGTGACCGATTAATGACTTCAAAATTAACGGTTGTCAATTCCCCAGGGGTGCCCCAATAGGTACCTGCCACTACTTCAACATACAATCCAGCACAGTCTTGAATGAGCTGATTCACCTCTTTCCACTTTCTATCACGCCAGACCGAAAAAGGCAGAGCGCTAATTTCTTTCCTGATTTGTACAAGCAATGAGAGTGAAGCCGATGGGTTCTCATATTTATACTCTGCTATAACTTTATCTACCAGTGGTTGAATCTTCTCAGTCCCCTTCAACCTACTCCAAGTTGTATTTACATTTTCAAAAAAATCTTTAGTGGAAGGAGTACCTTTTACGAATTCAAAAAATTCCATTGCGTCTCCCCTTCTGCCGGGTGAGCCAAATCCTTGACTCTTGTGTTGTGTGCGACTGTCAGCTGCTATCTCAGCATAAGATTTACCGAGCAGCATGTTGTAGCCGCCCACATTTACTGCCAGTATTCCGGGTGTGTTTTCATTAATGGTTTGATTCCACCAGCGTCCTGTGTTGGTGTACATTCTCTTCACTTGCCATACTCCATAGTCTTCGACCTGCGTTGGGTATTTCGTTGCATCATTGGATAAATCAAAAGCTTCTTGCGCTAGGATGGCAGAAGCGGTGTGGTGCCCATGTCCCGCCCGCTCATCGGGTGGAAAACGGGTGAGGATAACATCGGGTTGAAACTGCCGGATCACCTTCACCACGTCTGAAAGGATTTCCTCTTTATTCCAAATCTCAAATGTCTCTTTGGCGTTTTTTGAAAACCCAAAATCATTTGCTCTGGTAAAAAATTGTTGCCCACCATCTATTCGTCTGGCTGCCAAAAGTTCTTGCGTACGAATCAAACCCAATTGATCACGTATTTCTGAACCGATTAAGTTTTGGCCACCATCTCCCCTTGTCATCGAGAGATATGCTGTGGCAGCCATCCGATCGTTTGCCAGAAAAGCTATTGCTCTAGTGTTCTCATCGTCAGGATGAGCCGCCACGTAAAGAACGGATCCTAAAAAATTCAGCTTATTGAGTTTGAGTTTGATCTCCGCTGCACTAGGCTGTTTTTGGTGCTGTGCAAACATCAAGTGAAAAGAAAACAGCCCTACTACTACTGCAAGAAATCTCATAATTTATATTCTGTTTGTCATTGGTATTTTTAAGTCGGGCGAAATTAGCAAAGTCAATCTAAAACCACCACGCTATTTATTCAGAACTTTCCGCGTTTCTCGTCATTCACGAAATACGATCCGTCTTGTCCGATTTTGAACGTGACTTTGCGTATGGGTTTTTTAAGGTCATTCGAAAAAATCAAATTGATTTCAACATCCTCGCCATTATTTTTTACATCTTCAATGAATCCCACCGCTAATTTTACAGGAGTGCCTACTTTCACCTTGCTCGTTCTGTTAGAACGACCATTAATCACATTTACTTTCACCTCTCCCTCGGATCTCAGCAACATAAAATTGATGTCTAAAAAAGCAATAGGTGTATCAGTCGTCTTCTTGGGTTGACTTCCATCAGAAAAGGTGTAGGTACTCGGGTCACTTGACTCCCTCTTCTTAAACGTCAAATCAATCTTGGATTGAAATTGATCGGCTGGCATAAATGGAATATCCTCTTGCGCATGAAGAACAAGAGATGCTACACTGCAAAATACCACTAAGCTAAATTTCATTTTTACTCGACTGATCATCTCTACCGGCCAAACTTTAAATACTGCAAATTAGACCAAGATTCCGCAGCATCATAATTATTGATAATTTTGAACTTGTTAAAGATTAGTTAACCGCATATTTTATGATTGACAAACGTGTATTGAACGCGGATGAGGCCGTTAGAGATATTCCGGATAATGCGATACTTATGTTAGGTGGCTTTGGATTGTGTGGCATCCCCGAAAACTGTATTTCGGCACTACTGAGAAAAGGGATCAAAGGACTCACGTGTATTTCAAACAATGCAGGTGTAGATGACTTTGGCATTGGCCTATTGCTAAAGACCAGACAGGTTCGTAAAATGATTTCGTCCTATGTGGGCGAAAATGCAGAGTTTGAGAGACAGCTCTTGTCTGGGGAATTAGAAGTTGAGTTGATACCACAAGGTACGCTTGCTGAGAGAGTGAGAGCAGGTGGTGCAGGTATTCCCGCGTTCTTCACGCCTGCGGGTGTCGGAACAGAAGTCGCGGTTGGAAAAGAGACTCGGGTGTTTGAGGGAAAGACCTACCTGATGGAGAACTGGCTCCGGTCTGATTTCTCAATTGTGAAAGCGTGGAAGGGAGATGCAGCCGGAAATTTGATTTATAAGGGTACAGCCAGAAATTTTAATCCAATGATGGCCACAGCAGGTAACATTACTATAGCAGAAGTCGAAGAACTGGTGGAGATAGGTGAATTAGACCCGAACGAAATTCATACACCGGGCATCTACGTGCATCGAATTTTTCAGGGCGCTAACTACGAGAAACGGATTGAACAAATGACGATAACCAAAAATTAATATGTTGGACAAAGTTGGGATTGCAAAAAGAATCGCACAAGAAGTGCGAGACGGAATGTACATCAACCTGGGGATTGGTATTCCGACATTGGTCGCAAACTACATCCCGAAAAACATGAATGTAGTTCTGCAATCGGAAAATGGGCTACTCGGCATCGGGCCATTTCCATTAGAAGAAAATATTGACCCGGATTTGATTAATGCAGGCAAACAAACCATTACAATGATGCCTGGCTCAGCCTTGTTTAGTTCCGCAGAGAGTTTTGGAATGATCCGCAGTGGCAAGGTTGATTTGACAATTCTTGGCGCCATGGAAGTATCTGAAATGGGTGACATCGCGAATTGGAAAGTGCCAGGTAAAATGGTGAAGGGTATGGGTGGCGCTATGGACTTGGTCGCTTCGGCTAAAAACATAATAGTAGCCATGCAGCATTGTAGTAAGGAGGGTGCATCTAAGCTATTACGAAAATGTAGCTTACCTATCACGGGGTTAGGTTGTGTGAAGAAAATTGTCAGCGACTTGGCTGTGCTCGATGTTCTTCCTTCAGGCGGATTTAGGCTACTGGAAAGAGCACCCGGAGTGTCTATAGAACAAATAAAAAATGCCACGGAAGGTAAGTTGATTATAGATGGAAATATACCTGAAATGAAGTTGCAATGATTTCTTAAATTTGCATTAAGATGAAGGTAATCAAAACCACTTTTGAGCAAGAACAAAAAGAAAAAGAAGAAGCTTGGCTAAAGCTTTCACCGACCAAACGCTGGGAGATTGCCTACAAAATAATCAATAGTACGCGCGATCCTGCGATCAATTACTCCTACAAGGGCTTGAAAGTTAAAATAACAAGACTCTCGTGAGCTTACATAGCGCAGAACATCTTCGTTTTCTTAAGTCTCTATTAAAATTCAAGGTCAAATTTTTGATTATTGGAGGCCATGCCTCTATTCACTACGGAGTAAGAAGAACAACTAGTGATTTGGATATTTTGATAGAGCCGACCATGACAAATGGCGAACGGCTGTTGTCAGCTTTTGAGAACCTAGGTCTTGAAGTGCCTGACATCCGTCCCGAAGAATTCTCCTCAAATCTTATTCTGTCGTTTGGCTTTGAGCCCGATGCGGTAGATATTCTCAACTATACGCCAGGAATTGAATTCGAAACTGTTTACAAGAACTCCATAACCGTTGATTTTTCAGGATTAAATATACCAATGATCGACATTCGAGACTTGATACGAAATAAAGAGGCCTTAAATAGAGAAGGCGAAAAGGCGTTATTGGATAAATACGATGCGGAAGTATTGAAAAAAATCATCCAAAAAATGAACAGGTAAATTCAAGCCGGATATTACATCTTCAAATCATCGAATCTTCAAATCTTCAAAATAGTATAATGAAAACCTCCGAAATCAAATTTAAAGTAGAGCTGGACAATAACAATATACCCGAAAAAATCTGGTGGGATGCCACCGAAAAACCAGACCCGGGCCTTAGCGAAACTAAGGCCATCAGTATCTCTCTCTGGGATCACGTTCAGAAAAATACGATGCGTATTGATTTATGGAGCAAAGAAATGCCGGTGGAAGAAATGAAACGGTTCTACATTGATTGCTTGGGCGGTCTGGCACAGAGCATCTTGAGTTCAACGGGCGATGAGCAAATGTGTGGAGAGATTAATGCCTTATGTGAACGATTAGCCAAACAAGTTTCTGCCGAGAAGGCCTAATTGCTATATCGTCTTAACATTTTCTCGCAAACGATTTAAAAAAAAGTTAATATCAATCGTTTGTATGTATCGTTTTTCTTGTAGTTTTAGGCACTAAACCAAATATACTGTATGAATAAAATCTACTATAAAGCAGTTGTGCCACTACTTTTTATGGTGTTCGGTTCGGCCAGCCTCATGGCACAAACGACCATATCGGGCAAAGTAACGGATGGTACTACTAAGGAAAAGTTAGCGGGTGTAAACGTGGTGGTTAAAGGCAAAGTGATCGGCACAATTTCCGATGTGAAGGGCGAATTCAATCTAAAACTCAATCAGGCACCGCCCCTTACGCTGGTGTTCTCATTTATAGGGTTTCGGACGCAAGAACTTGAGATAAAAGGCGGTACGGCTGGCGAAGCAAATGGAACCGCTACAACTGGGCTTGAAATAACAATGGAAGAAGAATCGCTTCTTGGGCAAGAGGTTGTGGTAGCCGCCTCGCGCGTTGAAGAAAGTATCCTAAAATCGCCTGTAACTATTGAAAAGATGGATATTTTAGCGATCAAACAGTCTGCTGCCCCCGATTTTTATGACGCGTTAGCGAACGTAAAAGGCGTACAAACAGCATCTGGAAGTTTGAATTTTACGGCTGTCAATACCCGCGGATTTGCCAGCATTGCAAACACCCGATTTGTACAATGGGTGGATGGAATGGACACACAAGCTCCGTTGTTGAACTTCCCAACAGGTAGTATTATGGGAGTGAGTGAACTTGATGCTGAAAGCGTAGAGTTGATACCAGGTGCAGCATCTGCGCTATACGGACCCAATGCCTTCAATGGGATTTTAATAATGAATAGTAAAAATCCTTTTGACTATCAGGGCCTTAGTGCACAGGTAAAAGCGGGTATCACCAATTCAACAGCCGCTGGGAGTGATCCTATGACTCAATATGGCATACGATATGCAAAGGCATTTAATAATAAATTCGCCTTTAAAATAGGAGCATCATTATTGCAAGCAAAGGATTGGCTGGGGAACGACTATAAAACAGATAGAATAAACACCGCATCGACCACCGATCTAAGTGGGCGTCCAAATTTTGACGGACTTAACTTATATGGAGACGAAAATCAAATTGCATTGGCTGCTCTCGCAGGGTTACCTAATTTACCTACAGTTACACGTACTGGCTTTCGCGAGCAGGATTTAGTCGATAATCGCGATGCAAGAACGCTTAAGCTTGATGCTGCTTTGCACTACAGAATTACCGATAAGATAGAAGTTTCTTACACTTATCGCTATGGTGGTGGAAGCTCCATCTATCAAGGCGCGGAAAAGTATGCCCTCCGCGATTTCAACCAACAGTTTCATAAGATTGAATTTAAAGGAGATAACTTCTTCCTACGCGGTTACCAATCTGCGACAGATGCAGGCAAATCGTATAACCTTACAGCGCTTGGCACATTCATGAACGAAACCTACAGCCCATCTGGCACAGAATGGGTTCCATCTTTTATTTCCGCTTTTCAGGGATCTGTTCCTGGAGTTGGAGCAGCTGACGTTAACGCAGCACGTGCATTCGCGGATAGAAATAGACCCACCCCAGGAACTCCCGAGTTTACGAACTTGGTAGACCTTATCAAGGCTAACTTCTTCCAAAAAACGCCAACCGGCACGTTTTCAGGAGTGCAGGATGGAATAGCTCGTGTTGCAAGAGGTGGAGCGTCATTTTTTGATAACTCAAAGTTGAACCACATCGAGGGTAATTATAAGTTCTTCAACCAAATTAAATGGGCCGAAATCCAGATTGGAGGTAATTTCCGTCAATACGATTTGTTTTCTAATGGCACAATCTTCAATGAAGCACCCTCTGACGGTGTAAATTTCTCTAGGGTGGTAATCAACGAGTTTGGCGGATATGCTCAAATTGCCAAAACGTTTGCAGAGAAACTAAAGATCACTGGTTCCTTGCGGTATGATAAAAATGAAAACTTTAACGGCCAGTTGTCGCCACGTTTGTCAGCAGTTTACGAGCTTGATAAAAATAACAACTTACGCGCTTCGTTCCAAACTGGCTTCAGAAATCCTGATACGCAAGCACAGTTCATTTTCTTCCCAACTGCAGGACCTACACTTCTTGGTAGTGCCGAGAAAAATGCAGGAAGATATGGAGTGCATAATGGTGGGTCGTGGACTCAAAGTTCATTCACAGCGTTCAGAAATGCGGGCGGCACTCTTGCCGCAGACGGTACTCCAACAGGAAGTGCCACAGCAATCGCTTTACTTGAAACAGCAAATGTGGCTTATGTACAACCTGAACAACTTCGATCATTTGAATTAGGTTACAAAGGACTTGTTTTTTCAAAACTACTTGTTGATTTGAATGGCTATTATACATCATATACTAATTTCTTAGGATCTCAGATTGTGGCCGCCAAACTGCCAACTACCCATCAGAACGTAGTATCTGCTCCAGGCAGGCTCTTCTCTCTCTACAACAATTCACCACAGGAAATTGAATCTTATGGCGTTGGTCTTGGATTAACTTATAGCCTTCCTAAAAATTTTATTGTGAATGGAAATTACAACTGGGCAGATCTTGATGCAGAAGAAACAGATGAGTTCAATGCCGGTTTCAATACACCAAACAACCGCTTTAGTGTTGGAATTGGCAACCGAAAAGTGGCAAAAAATTTAGGCTTCAATATCAACTATAGGTGGCAAGAAGATTTCATCTGGGTGTCTTCATTTGGAAACAACTTGCCTGCTGTAATCCCTTCGTTTGGAGTTTTAGATGCCCAAGTAAACTACAAAGTTTCGGCTATCAAGTCTATGATAAAACTGGGAGCAACAAACCTCGGAGGTGGCGACTACCGAACCAATTTGGGTTCTCCTTTTGTGGGGCAACAGTACTACATCTCCATTACGTTTGATGAATTCTTAAATTAATCCACGTAGAAAAAATTAAGCTATGAAAAAGACTAAAATTGTATACATCGCACTAGCAGCGACATTCATCGTTGGGTCATGCAAGCAAGAGCCAATCAAACTAACTCCTCCAGAGGTTGTTACTCCACCTGTTGTAACACCTTCAAAAGGCTCCGCTGACTTCACGAAATTTGTGGCAATTGGTAATTCACTTACTGCAGGTTATCAAGCTGGCGCGCTTTTTACTGAAGGACAAAAAAATTCTCTTGGCGCAATTCTAGCTCAGCAGTTTGCAACCGTTGGTGGCGGGGCATTCAACCAGCCCGATATCAATTCTGTTAACGGCTTCAATACCACAACTACGAACCCACCGGCTGGTAGTGCCACTATTCTCGGAAGAATAGTATTGTTTGATCCTGACGGCTCTGGTCCAAGAACTGCCGGTCCTGCCGCATTGGGAACGCCTGCAAGAACTGTTACCTGCCCTTCAGAAGTGGTTACTCCTGCAGTGCCTGGCTCAGGTAATGCCCCTGCTGATTTTTCCGGCAACAGGGCTGCGTTAAATAACTTCGGGGTACCTGGAATACAATTAGGCCAAGTGCTCACATCTTTAACAGGTGGTCCATCTACTGGAAATCCAGCATTCAATCCGTTTTACCAGCGATTTGCTTCAAACCCTGGGACGTCAACTATTTTGCAAGATGCTATTGCAGCAAATGGTTCCTTCTTTATGTTCTTCTTGGGTAATAACGATATCCTTGGGTACGCTACTACTGGTGGATCGGGTGCTATTCCATTAA
>Ga0068872_10001351_pt1 | contig 19806 bp, 15 predicted proteins | sample NOAtaG_7_FD_66441 | JGI IMG/M metagenome (GOLD analysis project Ga0068872, IMG submission 66441) | Freshwater lake microbial communities from Lake Erie, under a cyanobacterial bloom - NOAA_Erie_Diel1S_2200h metaG | ecosystem: Environmental > Aquatic > Freshwater > Lake | place: USA: Ohio, Lake...
TATCTCTAAATTTAATACTCGACGCTTCAATGAGCGGTGATTTTAAATTAAAGTTGATCAAATTTGTTCCGGCATCAAAATCTCCTACAATTATCGTATTAGGACTTATCATTAAACTTGGTACTAGCAATTCTTTTATCACATCAAATTTTTTAACTGTGAGTTTGTATTTAAAAGCATCTTTATATTGCACTTTGCCTTTATTTGCAGATACAAAGGTTGGATAATAATCGTGCAGTGTTTGTTTAAACGCTAATGGAAGATCAGTTAAATTAAATCTACCGTTAACATCTAAATTAAAATAGTTTGATGTGAGTTTGATGCTTTTATCAGTTACATCTTGGTTAAGCATAAGATCAAAGGTGCTGATCTTATAAGTTTTAATACTGTCTTTGTAAAGCGTATTATCAAAATTGATATCACCTGTTAGATTATTTACATCATCGCCTTTTAAATTGATCAAGATCTGTGTAGAGAATTCTGCCGGATCTTTTGTGAAATGTAATTTCTGCAAGTTCAATTTGTTTACAGTTGAAATGAAATCCATTTGAGGCACTTTATTTGTAAAGTTCACAGTTCCATTAAAATCAAAATCGGCATTTGGATCAGTACTTACTAAAAGGCCGTTAAAGGTTTTGTTTACAAATGATCCGTCAACCTTGATGTTGTGATATTCATAACCATTAAAATGTATGGTTGTAATTCCGCCTTGCATCGATGCTTTTATTTTAGCCAGTGTAACACCACTTCCCTTTAGCTTTAAGTCAGAATTCAAATTATAAAGTCCTTTTACGCCCACCAACGAACCAATATTGAAGTTGGAAGTTCTGATCTTACCTTTATATTCTAAATCATCTGCTTTAGCCCCTGTTTTAATGGCTATATCCGCATTAACAGATCCTAAAGCTGTTCTAATATTTCCGTAAACAGTAAAATCATTTATCAATCCATCAAATTTACCATTGTAAGTTATCAAACCTAAATTCTTGAGCTGGATCGGCAGGACCAATTTTTTATTTTCCTTGAATGGATAATTTGGTATTTGAATAAGATCGGTGTAAGAAGTAGATAGTTTTTTAGTATCGAAATGTAAGAAGCTATTATTGAAATCGGGTAATCCAACTATGGTAAGGTCTCCCATAAATTCAGTATTGGATTTTAGTTTAAGTTTAAAATCCATTAAACTAAGATCAGCTATGGTGCCTTTTACTTTACCTGATAATTTTACTGTGTCCATCAAGCCTGCTAATTCTTCTGTAAAGGCCGCAACATCTTTTAAATACACTTTTGATTTTGGTTTTAAAAGTACATCCATTGTAACCTTATTAATAAAGTCACTGTATGCTTCCCAATTATCATGTTTGAATCTAACATGACCTCTGATCACAGTGCCTGGTGTAACAATATCTAAATGATCGCAGTATACTCCTTTTTCACTGATCTTTAAATTACTGGATAGATTAGAAAGGGTAAATCCGCTTTGCTCATTAAATCTCAAATTAGAAAGTGCAACAAGTATCGTGTCTTTTTGAAATTGAATTTGAGAGAATTTACCTGAAACATTATTGGCTCGAAGATTATTAAAGTTAATAACTTCGGTAGCCTTCGTGTCTTCGTTGTTGTTCTTGAACATGAAATTCACATTATCCAGGGTTAGATCGTTAAATCGAATGTCCCAGGCCGATGCGCTTGTGTCTTTTACTTTCGTCCCCGTATCAAAATAATTTACAATGAATTGAAAATTCATCACGCTATCATTTTTGGGGATTGATAATTTTGCGGTAGTATTTGATAGTGTGATATTCTTTATGTTTACTTTTTGATCTGAGAAATTAAATGAATTTAATTCTACAAAGATCCTTCCGCCACTCAATAACGTATCTTTGTTCAGATCTTGAATATATACACCTTTCAATTCAGCTGTTTTAAAGAAATGAAGTTCAACCGCTGAAATATTTACTTCTGTTTGTAATTCTTCTTCCAGAAAATTAGAGGCTTTTTGCGCTAACCAAGTTTGAAACGAGCTGCTTTGGATCAAAAATAGCAGTGATGTAACAAGAAGAACCACAACTATTGTGAGCCACATAAGGCTTTTTAGTATTATTCTTGTAAATTTACGCATTGCTATGACCTTCTAATTTACGGAAAATTAGCACCCTTAAAACCAAAAAAATGCAAATTAATAACAGTATCATATTAGCAATTGAAAGTAGTTGCGATGATACCTCGTGCGCGGTTTTGAAGGGAAATGTTGTTTTAAGTAATTTTACGGCAAATCAGGCAATTCACCAGCAATATGGTGGTGTTGTACCCGAATTGGCAAGTCGCGATCATCAAAAGAATATTGTGCCGGTTGTGCACAAAGCGCTTGATGAATCAGGGGTAAAGCTATCGGAAGTAAGTGCAATTGCTGTTACCAGAGGCCCTGGATTAATGGGAAGTTTACTCGTAGGTTTGAATTTTGCTAAATCATTATCTCTTTCTCTTGGCATTCCTTTGATCGAAGTTGATCATATGCAGGCGCATGTATTGGCCCATTTTATTTCAGATAGCGCACAAAGAATTCCCCCATTTCCTTTTTTGTGCCTAACAGTAAGTGGAGGGCATACGCAATTGATCAAAGTTTTGGATCATTTTAAGTTTGAATTGATGGGCCAAACTATTGATGATGCCGTTGGTGAAGCATTTGATAAAGCGGCTAAAGTAATGGGTTTGCCTTATCCGGGCGGGCCGCTCATAGATAAGTTTGCGCAAAAAGGAGATACGCATCGATTTAAATTTTCTGACACTAAATTGCCGGCCTATGATTTTAGCTTTAGCGGGATCAAGACATCTTTCTTGTATTTTATCCAAAAGGAAACCGCAAAAGATCAGGATTTTATTAAGAATAACCTCCAGGATATTTGCGCCTCATATCAACATCATTTGATCCAAATACTGGTTAGAAAAAGTAAATTATTATTGCATGAAACAGGCATCAAACATTTCGCCATTTCCGGCGGTGTTTCGGCCAATTCGGAGTTAAGAACGCAAGTAAAAGCATTAGAACTTCAGGGTATTCAAACCTATATTCCTAAATTTGAGTATTGTACCGATAATGCCGCCATGATAGGAATAGTGGGTTATTATAAGTTCTTAAAACAAGAATTTTCTTCTTTGGGCATCTCTCCTTTAACGCGTCAGGTATTTTAAGGATCAAACTTAATTTCGTACTTTTGCGCCCTTATGATTTCGGTAAACTCAGTAACGGTAGCCTTTGGAGGCTTTAATTTGTTCGACAACATCTCTTTTTTGATCAATCCAAAAGATAGAATTGGCTTGGCAGGAAAGAACGGTGCAGGAAAAAGCACCATGCTTAAGTTAATTGCCGGCGAAGAAAATCCAACCAAAGGAGATGTTTCAACGCCGCGTGATATAACCATTGGTTACTTACCTCAAGACATGATCCATCAACATGGAAGAACGGTATTTGAGGAAACTGAAAGTGCTTTTGCTGAAATACAAAAACTCGAAGTTAAATTAGAGAATATAAATCATCAGTTAGAAACGCGAAACGATTACGAAAGTGAATCGTATATGCGATTGATTGAGGAACAAACCGATATTTACACTCGCCTCGACATGATAGGAGCGGGCAGTAAAAATGAAGAGATAGAGAAAATATTAAAAGGCCTTGGTTTTGCGCGTAAAGATTTTGATCGTCAAACTGCTGAGTTTAGCGGAGGTTGGCGCATGCGCATTGAATTAGCAAAGATCCTTTTACAAAAACCACACATCTTATTACTGGATGAGCCTACCAACCACTTGGATATTGAAGCCATTATTTGGTTAGAGGAGTTTATGGAAACGTTTTCTGGAGCCGTAATGCTCATTAGCCACGATAAAACGTTTTTAGATAACGTTACCCAACGAACCATCGAGATCGTAAATGGGAAGACGTATGATTATAAAACAAATTATTCGCGTTACCTAGAGTTAAGACAAGAGCGCATTGAGCAACAAGAAAATGCCGCTAAGAATCAACAAAAGATCATTAATCAAACAGAGGTATTGATCGATAAATACAGAGCAAAAGCAAGTAAGGCTTCCTTTGCACAATCCTTGATCAAAAAGTTGGATCGTATGGAAAAAGTGGAGGTTGATGATCTGGATACTTCTGTCATGCGTTTTCGCTTTCCACAACCTGCACATAGCGGTAAAATAGTTTTAACCGTTGAAGATGCCGGAAAGAAATATGGTGACAAACGTATTTTTTCTGATGCAAGATTTATTATCACAAAGGGAGAGAAAATTGGTTTGGTTGGCAGAAATGGTGAAGGAAAAAGCACCATGATGAAAATGATCGCGAAAAAAATAGAACACGAAGGTATTGTTCAGTTAGGACATAGTGTATTACCGGGATATTTTGAGCAAGATCAGGAAGAAAAGTTAGATCCAAAAAAAACTGTTTTTGAAACAATTGATGAGTTAGCTGTTGGTGAGGTAAGAAAACAAGTGAGAGGCTTATTAGGGTCGTTTTTATTTGGCGGAGAAGATATTGATAAAAAAGTTCAAGTATTAAGTGGAGGGGAGCGCGGGCGTTTGGCCTTATGTAAATTATTACTAGAGCCTTACAATTTATTATTGATGGATGAGCCCACCAATCACTTGGATATTAGAAGTAAGGAAGTATTAAAATCCGCGATCCAGGATTATGAAGGAACAGTGATCATGGTTAGCCACGATCGTGATTTTATGAAAGGAATTTGCCATCGCTTGTTCGAATTTAGAGGCGGAAAGGTACGTGAGCACTTATGTGATATTGAAGAGTTCATGCAACTACGAAAGGTTGAGCGATTGAATGAGTTGGACCTTGATAAAAAAACCGGCAAACAAGAAGCTTTTGGAAGTGTTCAGCAAAAAGTTGTGGAACAGAAACCTGTAGTTGATAAGACAAACGACGCTGAAAAGAAGCAATTGCTTAACAAGCTCAAAAAAACCGAAGAAACCATTGAAAAATTGGAGCTTGAAATAAAACAAGCCGATGAAAAGTTAGCTGATCAGGAGAACTATGAGAAGTTGATGAACGACCAAGTGTTCTTTACGAATTATTCAAAACTAAAACATCAGTTAGAATCCGAATTAACCAAATGGGAAGAGATCTCTAATCTGTTAAATTCCTAAGAGCTTATGAAACCTCTATCTTTGTTAGGCGTATAAAACACAGAGTATGAGTATTAAAAAGCACATTCCAAATGCCATCACCTGTTGCAACCTATTATGTGGTTGTATTGCAATTATTCAAACTTTTGAGGGTAACCTGGTGTTGGCTTCATATTTAGTTGGATTGGCAGCCATATTTGATTTTTTAGATGGATTTGCCGCAAGGGCACTAAAAGTAACTTCACTTATTGGTAAAGATCTTGATAGCCTTGCCGATATGGTTACCTTTGGCGCGGTTCCGGGTTTTGTAATGCACAAAATGTTAGAGATCGGTTATTTGGTAAATCACCGCGATTACGATATCATTGTTCAAAACCAATGGCTCACCTATATTCCAATTCTTATCCCAATTTTTTCAGCTATTCGTTTAGCAAAATTCAATAACGATACCCGTCAAACCGATTCGTTCATTGGAGTTCCAACGCCGGCCAATGCTATTTTAATTTGTTCCATCCCATTGATCGTTAATTGGGATACTCATTTTGACCTGAAGCATTGTGAGGTTATTCATTTCTTAATTCATCCTTACTCGCTCATTGTCATTTCAATTGTGATGTCGTTTTTAATGGTTGCCGAATTACCTCTTTTCTCTTTAAAATTCAAAAGTTTTGGTTGGAAAGGAAACGAGATCCGTTTTATTTTTCTAACTCTAAGCGTACTTGGCCTTATACTTTTCCAATTCCTTGGATTGGGAATCGCTATAGTTCTGTACATTGGTCTGTCTGTAGTAAATAATCTATTTTTTAGAAAAGATGTAATAATTTAAAGTAAAACATTATGAAACATTTTACTTCTTTAGTTGCTATTTCACTTTTTGCTCTTGCCGGATGTAAAAAAGTTGACATGGTTAATCCTTCAGATAAAGAATTATTTGGGGAATGGAGGTATGTGAGCAGCAGTGGTGGGTATGGCGGTTCAGGGCACACGGGCATGGATAACAATGATTGTATTGAGTTTAAACAGAACGGAAAGTACCTTAGGTCTGAAAATGGGAAGAAAACAGGCGATGGCTGCTTCAAATTTGATACTTACAAATGTATACACGGAAGTGTTCATGATAATTATGGTACAATAGCCTATATGCAAAAAAAAGTGATCAGCTATTACGCTTCTTTTAAGGTCTCTAATGATACCCTTTACCTTGACGCTGAGGCGCATGATGGGATTTCTTATGTTTATGTAAGAAAATAGGTTCCAAACCTAAAGTAATTAACCAACTCGCCTAATTATAAACAACCCTCAAAAGCTTGTTTTTATATTGCTTTTAACTTGTTAATTTAGCACTTCTTAATTTAAACACATGGCAAAATATATTGCAAATATTGATGTAATGCCTCTTAAAGCATTGCTAGATCCTCAAGGGAAAGCTGTAACTGGCTCAATGAAAAATCTGGGATTACCTGAGATCGAGAACGTTCGCATTGGAAAACATATTACTTTAGAAATTGAAGCAGCTTCAAAAGATGCTGCTAGTGCTAAGGTAGATGAAGCATGCAAAAAACTACTTTGTAACCAAATAATGGAAGGGTATGAATTCTCCATTAGTGAGGTGAAATAAATTTTTGTTATTGGTCTTAATTAGTTTACATTTGAAATTCTAAAATTTAAAAAAATCAGTATGGGATATCTATTTACCTCAGAGTCTGTGTCGGAAGGACACCCGGATAAAGTAGCCGATCAAATTTCGGATGCTTTGATCGATAATTTTTTAGCGTTCGATCCACAAAGTAAAGTGGCTTGCGAAACGTTAGTTACAACAGGTCAAGTAGTATTGGCTGGTGAAGTAAAATCAAAAGCATATCTAGATGTTCAAGAAATTGCGCGTGAAGTAATTCGCAAAATTGGATATACTAAATCTGAATATATGTTCGAAGCAAATTCTTGCGGTATATTATCTGCTATTCACGAACAATCTGCCGATATCAATCAAGGTGTTGATCGTAAGAAAAAAGAAGAGCAAGGTGCAGGCGACCAAGGTATGATGTTTGGTTATGCTACCAACGAAACTGCAAACTATATGCCTTTGGCTTTAGACTTAGCGCATGGTATTTTGTTAGAATTGGCTGCATTACGCAGAGAGAACAAAGAAATTAAGTATTTACGTCCGGATGCAAAATCACAAGTTACTTTAGAGTACGATGATAATAACAAGCCGGTTCGTATTGATGCTATTGTGGTTTCAACACAGCATGATGATTTTGATACTGAGCCAAAAATGTTAGCGAAGATCAAAAAGGATATCATCAGTATTTTAATACCACGCGTAAAAAAGAAGTATCCAAAATACGCTAGCTTATTCAATGACAAGATCAGTTACCATATTAACCCAACCGGTAAATTTGTGATTGGTGGTCCGCATGGTGATACAGGTTTGACTGGTCGTAAGATCATTGTAGATACTTACGGTGGAAAAGGTGCTCACGGTGGTGGTGCATTCTCAGGTAAAGATCCAAGTAAGGTTGACCGTTCGGCAGCCTATGCAACTCGTCACATCGCAAAAAATTTAGTGGCCGCAGGTGTTTGTTCTGAAGTATTAGTTCAGGTTTCTTACGCTATCGGTGTTGCACAACCAATGGGTATTTTTATTGATACTTACGGTACAGCAAAAGTAAAAATGACAGATGGTGAGATCGCAAAGATCGTTCAAAAAGTATTTGACATGCGCCCATACTTTATCGAGCAACGTTTTAAATTACGTACACCAATGTATAGCGAAACAGCTGCATACGGACATATGGGTCGTAAGAACGAAACAGTAACTAAAACATTCAGATCGCCTGATGGTAAAACAAAAACAATGAAAGTTGAATTGTTCACTTGGGAGAAATTGGATTATGTTGCTAAGGTAAAAGCAGCGTTCAAGATCAAATAATATTCTTAGATATACATTTAAAAAGCCTTCCAATTAGGAAGGCTTTTTAGTTTTTAGTATATTTGATTGTAATAATTCTAAACCACAATATTTATGTTGAAGAGTTTATTGATCATTGCTACAATTATTTTTTCTTCAAAACCATTTTCGGTTAAGAGCCCTGATTTTGCGGATAACAACTTTATTCAATTTAAGTTTACCTGCGATGGACAAAATTTAAGTCCGGGTTTGGTGTTAGACAATATTCCTGATGGAACAAAATCATTGGCGCTAATCATGGATGATACGGATTCTCCCAATGGTGAATTTGTGCATTGGGTAATGTGGAATATGCCCGTAAAGCCAAAGATCGTTCAAAATAAAGCAGAGGGAATTGTAGGAAAGAATACTCAAGGTAAAAATGTTTACTTCGGACCCTGCCCGCCAAACGGCATGCATACCTATCATTTTAAAGTTTATGCTTTAAATTCTTTACTAGAATTGCCCACAAGTTCAGGAAAGGTGGAATTGTTGAATGCAATGGAAGGACATATTATTGGTCAAGCAGCGTTAAAAGGAAGATATGCAAGAAAAGGTGAGCCAGTTGGAAAGTAAATTGACAATGATGAAGAACTATACATTAATTGCTATGTTGTTAACTACTGTGTTAAGCGGATGTGGCAATGTTGATGATAAACTCATTGAGCAGGATTTTAAAAAGAAGTGTGCCGATTGTAAGGTGGTAGAAATCTATAAAGAGGAGTGCCAGGATGGTTCCATTTTATCTTGCTATCTTATAAAGATCAATTACACGCAAAACAGCGACTCTATAAAAAGTGTGATGTGCCAATATATCAAAGGTGATAATGGCGAATGGCATTTGGTTGAATAATTTGGCTCAAGCAGTGAAACCCCACAAGCCCCTTGCTTTATTATTTAGCCTTGCATGTCCATAGCAAAGCCATGAAAAAGAGTTCTTGATCCTTAACAAGACCGATTAAAATTGATTTTAAAACGGATGTTTTTTTAAGAGCAGATAATTAAACCTTGCGAACGTTAACCGCGCTAGGGCCTTTTTGACCGTCTTTTACTTCGAATTCAACTTTGTCACCTTCAGTGATCTTGTCAGTTAGATCATTTGCGTGAACGAATACCTCTTGACCCGAATCAGCTTTAATAAAACCAAAACCTTTGGCGTTATTGAAAAATTTTACCGTACCTGTTTCCATACTATTTTATTTGACACTAAAGTACAGTTAATTATTAAGGAAGCCAAACTATTCGCGGTTTTGAGGCATTCTAGGCAAAACAACAAGCTTTTCATCACCACTTACTAAGTGGGAAGGCTTACTATTTTTTCTTCACTTTCTTTTCGGCCCCTTTCACTTCTTTCCAGCCTGTAATGTCGCGTATCACTACCGATGCACAGGTTAATCCAAATACTGCGGGTAAGTAAGAGATGGTGCCATAAGCCGACTTTTTGAATTTACTTCCGTCGGTGTGCATGATGGAGAATTTTGCTGGAAGTTCGGTGCTATAAACGCATTTAACTCCTTTATAAATATTCATATAACGTAAGCGTTTTCGAATATACTGCGCTAAAGGGCAAATGTTAGTGTCTTTAATGTCTGCTATTTGTAATTTTAATGGGTCCATTTTACCACCTGCGCCCATGCTTGAAATGATCTTATTATTATTCCAATAGGCGCTTGATATTAAATATAATTTTGGCGAAATACTATCAATGGCATCGATGATATAAGTGAACTTTTGTTTCAAAAACTCCTTCATGTCATCAGGGGTCTGAAATTTATTTACAACATTTATCTTACAATCCGGATTAATAGCGATCAATCGCTCGTACATTACATCGGCTTTACTTTGTCCCTGCGTAGTTGCGAGTGCTTGTATCTGTCTGTTTCTATTTGTAGGGTCTATTGTGTCTCCGTCAATTATGGTCATGGTTCCAACGCCCGCTCTGCAAATAGCTTCTGCTGCATAGCCGCCTACGCCGCCCAAACCAACAATAAGCACGTGTGCATTGAGTAGTTTCTCTATCCCTGCATCTTTCACCAATAATCTGGTGCGTTCCATCCAAGCTGTGTCCATATTATTTTTGGTTGGCCATTTTTGGCACAAAATTAAATACGCTTTTAAAATTCTCTTCTATTTGTTGTTGTACAAATTCATCATCTACCCCTAAAAGTTCGCCAGCCTTTAAATACACATATTTTATCGAAAGGTCTTTATCATCGGTTTCTAAAAAGAAGCGCTTTCTACCAATTGTTTTTATGGCTTTTGCTGCGTTGCTCTCATAGCCTAGTAGATCTTTTCCAAATGAAAAATAATAGCCTTCGTTGGTAAGAACTCTGGCAATGTTATCATTGTTATTAAAGCCATGAATGATCACCGGCACTTGATTGTTGTTGTGATTTAGGATATTGATAAGTTCGTTAAATGCTTTTACGCAATGAATTATCAATGGTTTTTTTAGTTTATTGGCAATTTTAACGTGCTCAATGAACACTTTTTCTTGCAATGCAAAATCAACCTTGCTTACTTTATCTAAGCCACATTCTCCTATGGCTAAACATCCTTTTTCATGCACTATTTCGCGAAGGTGTTCAAGGTCATCTTGATAATTAGCATCAATATGCCATGGGTGCAAGCCATAAGAGTAATATTTTACTCGATCGTTCCTTTCAAGAAAAAGATTCACCAATTCAAGATGTGCATCAAAGATCTGTGAATGTGTATGTATGTTAATAAACACGGTTAAAAATAAGGGTTTTGCCTTTATAATTGAACACGCAATATTAGTAATTTAGAATCGATTTATATACTGAATGTCGTCAAATTATAACAAGCTTTCGTCAATAACCCTTAATACATTAAAAAGTATTGTGGGCGAAACTAATATTTTCACTAATGGTGAGAAATTAGAGAAATATGCCTCCGATGAAACCGAAGATCTTGTTTTTATACCTGAAGTTGCTGTTTGTCCGCAAACCGTTGAGCAGATCTCACAAATTGCAAAATTATGTAATGATCAAAAGATCCCATTAACAACGCGCGGAGCAGGCACCGGATTAAGTGGGGGCGCATTACCAGTTAAAGGCGGCGTTGTGTTAAGCATGGAAAAATTCAATAAGATCTTGAATATTGATACACGCAATTTACAAGCAACCGTTGAGCCGGGGGTGATCAATTATGTTTTTCAGGAAGAGGTAAAAGCTTTAGGATTATTTTATCCTCCGGATCCGGCAAGCTGGGGCAGTTGCAGCTTAGGAGGTAATATTGCGCACAGTAGCGGCGGACCAAAAGCGGTGAAGTACGGTACAACGCGGGATTATGTATTAAACCTGGAAGTTGTGTTAGCCAACGGGGATGTGATATGGACGGGCGCCAATACTTTAAAATATTCTACCGGATATAACCTCACTCATTTAATGATTGGTAGTGAGGGTACTTTGGGCATCGTTACAAAAATTGTGTTTAAGTTGATCCCATTACCAAAGCATGATCTGTTGATGTTAGTTCCTTTTAACTCTGCCGAAAAGGCTTGTGAAGCGGTTGGTTCTGTATTTCGCGAAGGAATTATTCCAAGCGCGATGGAATTCATGGAACGTGATGCGATCGAATGGAGCACAAAGTTTAGCGGTGAACTTAATTTTGAGATCAAACCTGAGTGGCAAGCCTTGTTGTTGATAGAAGTTGATGGCAATAATTTGGATGTACTCATGAGTGATTGTGAAAAGATCACCGAGATCATGCAGTCTCATGATAGTGATGAGGTTTTGTTTGCTGAATCAGCTGAACAAAAAAATGCGCTTTGGAAGATACGCAGAAAAGTAGGTGAGGCAGTAAAAAGTAATTCGATATACAAAGAGGAAGATACCGTAGTTCCAAGAGCGGAATTACCGACCCTGCTAAAAGGCGTTAAAGAGATCGGCGCAAAATATGGTTTTAAAAGTGTTTGTTATGGACATGCTGGCGACGGGAATTTGCATGTGAACATCATTAAGGGCGACTTAAGTGATGAGGTTTGGGATAATGATCTTCCAAAAGGAATTACTGAAATATTTCAATTATGTAAAAAGTTGGGTGGAACCATTAGCGGCGAACACGGCATAGGAATGGTTCAACAAAAGTATATGCCCATTATTTTTCCTGAACATCACTTGCAGTTGATGCGCAATATCAAAAAGGTTTTTGATGAAAATGAGATCTTGAATCCGGGTAAGGTTTTTAATTGAAGAGTTTAATATTGTACTTAAGCTTAGTTTTTTGAGCGGAGTTGAATTGTATCCAACAACACTTATTAAGGGCGAAAAGGGCAAAGCCTTAGTACAAAAATTGCTAAATCTCTTTTAAATCATCAATTACAGTAACAAAAGCCCTTTAATTTATTATATCTTTACATTCAGTTACATTTATTTTTGTTAAGTTTAAAGATTAAACTATGTTTCGTTTAGCTCTCTTTATATCATTTGTTTTCTCTACTTTTTTGGGTGCACAAAACAATTTAAAGTATCCAACTTTATTGTGGCGCATATCTGGCAATGGTTTAAAAAAAGACAGTTATCTCTACGGCACTATGCATGTGAGTAATCGCGTTGCTTATCATTTATCTGATCAGTTTTTTGATGCATTAAAAAGTGTAGATGTAGTAGGTTTAGAAACAAATCCTGCAGAATGGTTGTTGAATATGGAGCTTACCGGCGAATTAAGTAAGGCGAGTGGTGTTTCTTTGTACAATCCATACGGCGGAAATTTTTATAAGAATGTTTTTGGAATGCGTTTTCCTGATAAGCAAGTATACAAATCGTTATTAAGCTTTGATCCTGAGATCATCAACGGTTTGTTGTATCGTCAAAGTAATAGTCAAGAAAATTTTGAAGAGAATACTTACATAGATCTTTTTATATTTCAGGCAGCAGCCAAGCTCAATAAAAAGATCGTAAGTCTTGAGGATTTTGTGAAGGCGGAGATCCAGTCTAAACTTGCTTCAATACCTGATGCAGACTTTTATCCTGATGATAAGAAGGGAGATGATTATGGTGGATACGGACAATACGGAGGAGGTGATAGAATTGAAGATGCCTACCGACAAGGAAATTTAGATGCAGTAGATAGTTTGACACAATTGATGGAAACAAAAAATATGCAGCAATACCTATTGCATAATCGTAATGTTTTCTTTGTGCAGCGTATTGATTCTATTTTAAAGTCGGGAAGTTCACTCTTTAGTGGAGTAGGCGCTGCTCATTTGCCTGGTAACAAGGGGGTGATTGAAATGCTCCGAAGGCTAAACTATAAAGTAGAGCCTATTAAACCTAATCAAACCAAAAAAGCCATAAAAGAGCAAGAGGTCATTGATGGTATATTAAAGCCTGTAAATTTCGAAAAGAACTATGCCTCTGATTCACTTTTTTCGATCCAAGTTCCTGGCAAACTAACATCAATAATGAATTACGACAACATTAAGTATTATATCAATGCTGATATGATAAATGGTAATTTTTACAATGTGGCGCGTTTAAAGACCAACTCCACCTTAAATAATTATACTACAGAAAAAATGACGAGCATGCTTGATAGTTTATTCTTTGAGAATATTCCTGGCAAGATCATTAGTAAAAAAGACATTGTAAATAATGGAATTAAGGGTTTCGATATCATCAATAAAACAAGACGTGGCGATCTGCAGAGGTATCATATTTTTATTACAGACCTTGAGATCATTTTATTTAAGTTAGGTGGAAAAGGGGAGTTTGTAAATTCATCTGCCGGCAAACAATTCTTCAACTCAATTAAATTTGAACCAAAATTTGCAAGTACTATTGTTTACCAACCGCCAACCAAAGGTTTTAAGGTGAAGATCCCTAGTGAGCATAGCTATAGCCGTAATGATTATGTGGGTGTAGCAGGCTTGGTAGAAGACCTGAGTGCATATGACAAAAAGGAAGGGAATTTCTTTGGTGTGAAGCATGCCATATTCAATGACTTTTATTATTTGGAAGAAGATAGTTTTGAATTGAATCGATTAGCATCTTACGCGCTTCAAAATTTTAAATTCACCAAAGAGATAAAGACCGAACTGAAAAAGGAGCAAGGCTTCCCTTGTATGTATTTAACAGCAAGTAACACTGTTGGTAAAAAATTCTGTGGCAAGATCTTCATCAAAGGCGTTCATTATTATTTAGCCTATTCCATAAGCGATGGTAAGGCTGACCTAAACAGTGATTTTTTTAACTCGTTCGAACTAACGGATTTCAATTACTTAAATGAGATAAAGGAAATTAAGGATCATGATCTTCACTTCACTACAAAAGATGAGACGTCGAATACACCAAGTAGTAGATTCAATGAGCAATTCGTGAAAGCCTATACACGTATCAAGGATTCGTTAAGTACCAAAAAGCATAAAACGGATGATTTTGATTATGTGTCGCAAACTAAGAATTATTATTCTCCATCAAGCCACGAGTATGTAGAGATATTTTATGAAAAATATAACGATTACGATCATCGCACTAAAAAGGAATTGATAGAAAAAGTAAGAAAGAATTTAGGTGAAGTATTAACAATGAATATTCGAACCATTTCTCAAAAGGAAGAGAATGGTATTTTAACCTACGAGTTTTACATGAAGGATACAGCTACTGTTAGAGCCATAAAAGCTAAAGTATTTGTAAAAGGTGGTACAGTTTACCAAGTAAAAGTGCCTTGCGATACGGTGTATGGATTGAAAGGGTGGGCCGCGGAATTCTATAATTCCTTCAAATTAAAAGACACAGTTATTGGTAAGGATCTTTTTAAAAATAAGTTCAAAGATCTATTAAATGATCTTGTAAGCGCAGATACAGCAATTCAACGCAAGGCATTATTCTCCTTAAGTAATTCGGTTAGTTTAGAAAAGGAGTATTTAGACGATTATCTTCAGTTTATTCAAAGTGATAAGCTTAACAAACTCAACACGGAAGCAAAAGCGCAATTATTTGTAAGTGGTGGCATTCTTGAAAGTGAAAAAATAATTCCTGTATTCTCAAAACTTTACACACAATATACAGATAGCGCTTACTTGCAAATATGTTTATTGAAAGGTTTGGCCTTTTACAAGAACAAAAATGCGTTTAAAACTGTTGGCGAACTTTTAATAAAAGAAACTCCTTTAGTTGGCGATGAAAGTGTAGTTGGAAATGTATTTAAAGTAATGCAAGATTCTCTGGAACTTTGTAATACCTTGTTTCCTTCACTTTTAACGATCACAAGAAACGCCGAGTATCATACGCCGGTTTATAAATTGTTGAGTTTGCTCATTAAAAAGAAGATCATTACCGCTCAGCAAATTGCCTTGAGTAAAGCAGATATTTTGCAGGATGCTAATGCTGAATTGAAACGCTATAATGCTGCTTCGCAAGGAAAAGGTAAAACAAATTCTTATGGAGGCAGTAATCCAAACTTAGAAGAAATGGTAAGTATGGTGAAAGAAAATTTAGAGACCTTATCCACAAACTCCATTGTAAAAAATACAAAATATAAGGATGTGTTGAATTTAAATGATCAACCTTTACTGGTGAACTTTGCTCACATTTTAATGCCCTATTATAAATCAGATGAAAAAGCAAAACAATTCATAGATAAAGTTGCCAAAATAAAGAACGATCAGATCATGATGCCAATGTTTGTATTGTTGAAAAAGAATAACGTAACCTTAAATGATACACTGGCAAACTACTACGCCAAAAATCCTAACACGCGTGCCTATTTTTACAGTGAATTGGAACGCGATAATTTAACCTCGGTGTTTCCTAAGGAATATGCAACTCAACTGCAATTGGTAGAATCGGTTTTAAAGGCATATAATTTAGTAAATACTTACTCATCGTATGATACCGAGAAACAAAAGGACAGCTTGCTATTTCATAAAGAGATAAAAGCAAATAACAAATACGAGAAGGGAACTGTTTATATTTTTAAAACTCCTAAGAACAAAGTAGGATTGAATAAATGGTCGGTGGCTTTTGTTCCTGCGTTAAGCGACAATAAATTAAATACCGATGTTGTAGTATTGCGATCAAATGATCTTTACAACGAAACATTAACAGAGAAGGAAATAGAGAATGAGATATTAGATGAGTTCTCAGGCATTTATAGAGGTAGAATAGTTTCCAATCGTTCAAATTATTACGGTTACGAATGAGTTTAGGAATTTTATATTTATTTCCCGGTCCTTTAAGCGAAACCGAAATTGAGATCGTGTTACCAAAACACAACATTGACCTCATTAAAACTATAAAATATTTTATTGCAGAGGATGCAAAAACAGCACGACGTTTTTTAAAACTCTGCGCGTATCCAAATATTCAAGATGCCGAGATCGCTTTGCTAAATGAACATACAGAAAGTAATACAGTGGGAGCATTATTAGAGCCATTACTCAAAGGGCACAATGTAGGTTTAATGAGTGATGCCGGTTGTCCTGGCATTGCCGATCCGGGGGCAGAAGTAGTAAAATTAGCTCACAAAAAAGGAATAAGGGTTTTACCTTGGGTTGGGCCCAGCTCAATTGTACTTACCATTATGGCTAGTGGATTTAATGGCCAAAATTTTGCTTTCAATGGTTATTTGCCCATTGAAAAGGATAAGCGCGTGAAACGCATCAAAGAATTGGAGTCGTTAGCGGTAAAATACAAGCAAGCGCAATATTTTATTGAAACACCATATCGTAATAGTCAGCTGTTTGCCGATCTTTTAGCAAGTTTAAACCCATCAACCCAATTATGTTTGGGTATTAATTTAACCGATGCTACTCAAAAGGTGATCACCAAGTCAGTTTCGGAGTGGAAAAGCACAGAGGCACCAGAAATTCATAAAATACCTGCAGTTTTCGGCATCTATTTTTAAGAACTCCTTGTTTAAAACATATTTTCTTGCTCAGGTCACGAGCGTAGCCATTTCTTACCTTGCGTACAATGAGTTTAGTGGGCACCATACGGTCAAAACACAATTTGATCTTGAAATTGCTGTTGGTAGTGCTTGTTTCTTTTATTTTCACCATTCTTCTTCCGGGTCATAAAGTAAATTTTCATAATGTAGATGAATTTGACGCGGTTTGGCCATACAAGGATCTTGTTTTGGATGAAGATCTATTCATCAAAAAAACAGATGCACAGATAAAAGAGGAGCAAGATAAAATTAGGAGTAACGCTTCACTTGTTTTTAAAGTGAACACTGCAGAGAAGGAAGAGAAATTGCAGGAGCTTTTAAAAAATGACGCGAAGTTGCACTCGCAGTTTGCGCCAATTTTTGATTCCATCTATAAGATCGGCGTTACACAAACAAATGAAGCAGCATTTGGTAAAACGATAATGCTTGTAGAGGATGGCGTAGGAAAATTTGTTTCGTATGATGATCTGTATACGATTGACTTTGCATCAGAGATGCTAACGAACTTTGCAAAAGAAAAGGAGATAAAAACACCCTCATCCCTAAATTTAAATGATCTATTGGCCATTACAGTATATTTCGACGCGGCAAAATCGGAGTCATACAAAAACTCACTGCTGGATGCTGTTTCAATTTATAAAGCGGCGTACGCTAAAGGTGATAAGTTGATTGAGCAGGGTGAGCAATTAACTATCGGTAAGCGTGAATTGATCTCTGATTATTTCAGATCAAAGAAATCGGAAGAAAAGATCTCATTGCTAACATTCATAGGTAGATGGGGATTGATGTTTGTGCTTACCATCACTTTACTTATGTATCTTTTCTTTTTCAGAAAAAGTATTTTTGGGCAGAACTTACAGATCGCATTTTTATATTTATGCTTAGTAGTAGCATTCTTTGCCAATTACCTGTTCTATAAATACGGTTTGATGCTGTCGGCCTTGCCTTTTATTTTAACTCCCATTATAGTTCGCGCATTTTTTGATAGCCGCACCGCTTTATTCGCGCATCTAATATCAATATTATGTTGTAGTTTTTTTATGGCCGACGTGATGGAGTTCATTCTTATGCAATTGATCACCGGAATTGGAATCTTATTCTCCGTATCGGAGATGCGCAAGCGTCAGCAAATATTGAATGCTGCGATCATCGCTATTGTTTTTTATTTCTTGATCTTTTTATTTTACCATTTAGGTTTTGGCACCAAGGAATTAACCACGAAGTTCAGTGCTTATCTTCCTTATTTGATCAGTGGAAGTTTGGTTTTGTTGGCCACACCTTTAATATTTATCATCGAACGTTTATTTGGTTTTATCTCCGATTTTAAATTATTAGAATTGTGCGATCTTAATCAACCTCTGCTACGAGATCTCTCTCAAAAAATTCCCGGCACATTTCAGCATTCGCTTCAAGTGGCTAATTTGGCCGAGGAGGCCATTTATTTTATTGGTGGAAATACCTTATTAGTGAGAGCGGGCGCTATGTATCACGACGTTGGTAAAATAAACAACCCTAGTTATTTTACCGAGAACTTAGGAAATAATGTTAGTCCACACATTGAAATGCAACCAAAAGAAAGTGCGCGCATCATCATCGATCATGTGATCGAGGGAATTCAGTTAGCTAAAAAATATAAATTACCTGAACAGATCATTGATTTCATACGCACGCATCACGGTACAACCACAGTTGGATTTTTCCTTAATATGCACAAGAAAGAACAGGATAAATTAAACATCAATGAAGATGACTTTAGATACCCCGGTCCAATTCCATTTAGTAAAGAAACTGCCGTTTTGATGTTAGCCGATGGCGTTGAAGCCGCATCGCGAAGTTTGAAAAAACACGACGCCTTAACCATCAACGATCTGGTGGATCAGATCATTGATTACAAGATCACGCAAAATCAATTGATCAATGCGGATATTACGTTTAAAGACATCACACTCATTAAAAAAATATTTAAAAAACGATTGATGACCATTTACCATGCACGCATAGAATACCCTGTCTAGATGATCTTGATTAAATAATTGATTTTCAGTAATTTATATATAGTTTTTATTTAATATCTTTGTAGTAATATGAAAAGAATAATTCTTCTCTTTTTTGGTGCACTGTTGGTCTTTAGTTCATGCAAAGTGTTCAGATCTAATATCATGTTAAGAACACCAAAGGATTATAATTACGATAAGTTGATCGACTCTTTAAGCAGAGCAGATTATCGATTGGCTGCTAACGACGTTTTAAGCTTTAGGGTTTACACCAATGAAGGTTTTAAAATGGTTGACATGGCAACCGCTCAAACAAATATTAATTTTATTCCAACTATTGATGCACGCATTGAAACGGATGGTACTTCTCGTTTACCATTAGTTGGAGTAGTTCCACTTGTAGGTTTAACAGTAGTTGAGGCTGAGAAAATTTTGGAAGAGAAGTACTCAGTGTTTTATAAAAAACCTTACATCAATTTAAAGATCACTAACAAACGTGTGATCGTTTTTCCGGGAAGTGCAGGTGACGCAAAAGTTCTTTCGATCTCAAATAATAATACAACCATCATGGAGGCTTTGGCGCTTGCCGGTGGTCTTTCTGAAGACGGTAAGGCGTATAAAGTAAAATTGATCCGTAATACGCCGGGGCAAGAGCCGAAGGTTTATTTGATGGACCTTTCTAAAATTAGCGGATTAGCAGCAGGTAATACACAAGTTCAAGCTTATGACCTTATCTATGTTGAACCACGTTATCGTCCAATTCGTACACTTTCCAATGAGGTAGCACCGTTGTTAACCCTTTTAACA
>Ga0068872_10001352_pt1 | contig 19804 bp, 15 predicted proteins | sample NOAtaG_7_FD_66441 | JGI IMG/M metagenome (GOLD analysis project Ga0068872, IMG submission 66441) | Freshwater lake microbial communities from Lake Erie, under a cyanobacterial bloom - NOAA_Erie_Diel1S_2200h metaG | ecosystem: Environmental > Aquatic > Freshwater > Lake | place: USA: Ohio, Lake...
AATGGGTGGCGTTAAAGAAGATATTTATCTGGCCGGAAATCCAACTATTATTTTAATGAGTGGATTACAAGGTTCAGGTAAAACAACTTTTACAGGTAAGCTTGCTAATTATTTAAAAACAAAAAAAGGAAAAAAACCTTTAATGGTTGCTTGCGACGTTTACCGTCCTGCCGCTATTGATCAATTGCACGTATTAGGCGCGCAAATTGAAGTAGATGTTTTTAGTAATAAAGAAGAAAAGGATCCTATAAAAATTGCCGAAGCGGCGTTAAAGCAAGCTAAAGAAAATGGCAATTCGGTAGTGTTGATAGATACAGCAGGACGTTTGGCAGTGGATGAAGCCATGATGACCGAGATCGCTAATTTGAAAAAAGCGATCAAGCCAAATGAAATTTTATTTGTGGTGGATAGTATGACAGGACAAGATGCTGTAAATACTGCCAAAGCATTTAATGATCGTTTGGATTTTAATGGTGTTATTCTTACAAAATTAGATGGTGATACGCGCGGTGGTGCGGCATTATCTATTAAAAGCATTGTAAATAAACCTATCAAATTTGTTGGAACAGGCGAGAAGATGGATGCACTGGATGTATTTTATCCGGAGCGTATGGCCGACAGAATTTTAGGAATGGGCGACGTTGTAACTTTAGTGGAACGCGCTCAAGAACAATTTAACGAAGAAGAAGCACGTAAACTTTCGAAAAAAATTGCTACCAATAAATTCGACTTCAACGATTTTATTGCTCAGTTACAACAGATCAAAAAAATGGGTAACCTAAAAGATCTAGTGGGAATGATACCGGGCGTAGGCAAAGCAATTAAAGATGTAGATATTAATGATGATGCCTTTAAAGGAATTGAAGCGATCATTTCATCCATGACACCGCAAGAACGATTAAAGCCTGAATTATTGAACGGCGCACGTAAACAACGCATTGCAAAGGGTAGCGGACAAGGCATTACCGAAGTAAATAAATTACTAAAGCAATTTGAAGAGACCCGCAAAATGATGCGCATGATGAATGATAAAAATGCCATGGCAAAAATGATGCGTAATATGCCTAAGATGCCGGGCAAGTAATTATGAATGATGAGTTATGAATGTTGAATTGTAAATAGAAAAATGTATGGAATTAATTGACGGAAAAAAGATTTCATTGCAATTACAAAGCGAAATTGCTGAAGAAGTAAAAACAATTATTTCCAAAGGCGGAAAGCAACCACACTTGGCTGCTGTACTTGTGGGTAATGATGGTGGCAGCGAAACCTATGTGGCCGCAAAAATAAAAGCTTGCGAAAATGTGGGATTCAAATCAACTTTGATCCGTCATACCAATGAAATTACGGAGGCTGAACTATTGGCCACTGTACATAAATTAAATGCCGATAAGGACATTGATGGCTACATTGTTCAAATGCCTTTGCCAAAACACATTGATGAGCAAAAAATAATTGAAGCAGTTGATCCTGCAAAAGACGTAGATGGATTTCATCCGGTAAATGTTGGACGCATGGTGTTGAGTTTACCTTCATACATAAGCGCAACACCAAACGGAATTGTTGAGCTTATTAAGCGTTACAAAATTGAAACTGCCGGTAAGCATTGTGTGGTTATTGGTCGTAGCAATATTGTTGGTTCACCCATGAGTATTTTAATGGCAAAAAATAATGCTTTTGCAAATTGCACAGTAACAATTTGTCATAGCAAAACAAAAGACATTTCTTTCTTCACAAAACAAGCCGATATTATTATTTGCGCATTAGGCAAACCTGAATTTTTAACTGCAGATATGGTTAAACAAGGTGCAGTTGTAATTGATGTTGGTACAACACGCGTTCCGAGTACTGAAAATAAAAGTGGTTTTAAATTAAAAGGCGATGTGAACTTTGATGCCGTTGCTCCTAAATGTTCTTTTATCACTCCGGTTCCGGGTGGAGTAGGGCCAATGACGATTGCTTCTTTGTTGAGTAATACTTTGCAAGCAGCAAAAAAAGTGATCTACAAATAAATTATTTTATTTTACTTTTTGTCTTGAAACAAAAAGTAATACCCGCCCGAACGTACCGTTCGGTACGGGCGGGAAAAATTCAAGGCCATGCGATTCCTCGCACAAGCCACCGCCCCTAGCACGCATGGCCAGGCCCGCGCACGCGTCTCCGGAGGAAGATTGGGCCGAAAATAAGCTTCTGTGTTTCAAAAATATTTTAGTGCACGTATCCAAAAAAACAGCTGCCTCTTTTTACGGCGCGCGTGAGGGATTGTAGCGGAAATCCTTTTTGCGTTTTTCACGCAAAAAGATTGGAGCGGAAAGCCCGACCCCGAGCTAAGACGATGTTCGAAATGTTGCGAGGGGGAACGCCCAAATAAAAAAAACTAAGATTTATTTTTCTTAATAAACAGAATGTAAAACACATTCCGTGCGATCTCTAACAGCAAAGAGTTTACAGTAGCAGTGATCACAAAAAAGTACGACATGTTATAGCGTTTGTCGCGGTATAAAGCCAAGGCGTATTCTCTGAATAGTTTTGCTTGTGTGAATTTTAATTCTTTTTTACTCGTAGATTGGTTTGATAAACGGAATTTACCTAAAGGCTCAGGAATAACATAACCATTTCCATAAAGCATTAACTCAAACTTCAAGTCAAGATCCGTTGTCCATGTATTTCCGTTGCGGAATTTCGGTTCCGGAATTTGATCATAGGTTTCTTTTCGCCAAACAGAACCGTTTGGTTCGCCAATGGTATTGGAACCGTATAAAAAGTTAGAGCGTATTCCCCATTTGCCTGAGATCCTTCCGCCACCAAATATGAATTTCTTAGTAAAAACCGTTTTGCTTTGCTCGTCGATAATTTGAATAAAGGTATTTACAAGTACAATGTCTTTATTTTCGGGAGCTTCTAAAATATTTACGGCTTTTTCAATGCAAGTTGGTTCCATACCATCATCTGCGCCCAAAAACGACATATACTTTCCGGTAGCATACGTAAATACTTTCTTAAAATTTGCGAGAAGTCCAATGTTAATGTCGTTGGAATAGATCTTTATACGTGGGTCATTATATTTCCTGATAAGTTCCACAGTTTTATCTGTAGAACAATTATCAGAAAAAATGATCTCAATATTCTTGTGAGTTTGCGCTAAACAGCATTGCACTGTTTCGTCAATGAATTGTTCGCCGTTGTAAACAGGAATGCAAATGCTTACTAAAGGCTGTTCCATTTAAAATTACTTCACGCGTTTTAAATAACCATCAGGGGCAACACTGATCAATAATTTATTGTCAATTTGCTTGTCGATCACAAAGTCTGAATTTGTTTTCAAGTATTCAAATACAGCAGTTTTAGGATTGTTACCTACATCCCAAGGACGATCGTACATTCCTTTCGGAAGATCTTCTACAATAGTATCAAATACAACGCAGTATGAACCAACGGTTGTAAAGTTGGCATACATTTGTAATTCAGCTAATACATGATCATGTGTGTGGTTAGAATCCAAAAGAACCATTACTGTTTTCTTTCCGGCCACATGTTTTGCAACTTCTGCAACAATAGCTGGATCGATAGCCGAACCCTGGATCATTTTAATGCGTTTTGCCATTGGATGTGCTTCAATTTCCTTGCGGTTATGATCGCGGATATCAATATCAACTCCTAATACTTCACCTTTACCAATCAACTCCATGATGGATGCATAAAATATCAATGATCCACCATGAGCGATCCCTGTTTCTACAATAAGATCTGGTTTTAATTCCCAAAGCAATTCTTGCATTGCTATCATATCCTGAGGATATTGAATGATAGGGCGACCCATCCACGTAAAATTGTATGAGTAACGATCTCTATTTGAAATATTATTGAATTGCGCCGCAGCGTCTTTTAATTCTTTATTGGTACCGAAGCTTTTTATTAATTCTTCGCGTTCTTTTTTAAATTGTTCTACCGGATTCATCTTTAATTATGTTTAGTTGTTTTGTATTATCTCCCCAAAACTTAAATGGTTCGTAATCGGGGTAGGGATAAAATCCCAGATTTAAATTTATGTGTTTATTATGCTCTTTTAAATAATTCTCTACTAATTCTTTTATGCTGATGGGATTATTGCTGCTGCAATTAATAATACCCTCCACTTTTTGTTGCAATGCGAATATAACTATATTTTCCGAAACCGTTGTAACCGGCAAATAATCACGCATTTGGTCTCCCTTGCTCATATTAAACGTTGGCTCATTTGCTGCCAAGGCCTTTTCCAAAAGTGGTATGATCGACTTCTCACTTTGACCTTTTCCGTACATATAGAACAAGCGTACCCATTTTAAATTAAAAGATAACTTACTTTTCAGGGACTCTAATTCTTGACGGAGTTTATTCTTAGCAATAGGGTAGGCAATGGTTGGATCGCTTTCCATTTCTTCAGTTAACTCACCTTCGCGCATACCATATTCTAAGCAAGTTCCAATTACTGTAAGATCATTTAAACCGTTCGATATGAGGTTTTGAAGGAATTTTGTTTGAGCCGGAAGTTCTTTGGAAATGTGATCTTCGCTTTTAAAATTAGCTAAATGCCCCCAACCTAAATGTATCATTTTGTCGGGGGAATTGAATTTTTTAAACAGATCTTCTTGGTTTGTATCGTATATATCGTACTCCACAAATTGCACTTTATTAAACCACTCTTTTTCTTTGGCCCGAGCAAGATCATTTGAAGTGGCAATAACGGTTATACTTCGTTCTAGTAATTTCTGTACCACATAATTACCAATAAACCCATTAGCGCCTGTAACTAAAACTTTCATTTAGAGAATTTGCAATTTTGGAATTGGAACAACAAATTTACCGCCCCAGCCTTTTACATAATCCAATTGTTTTACGATCTCATCCTTTATATTCCAAGGTAAAATAAGAATAAAATCAGGCTTACTGTCTTTAATGCTTTGTTCGGTAACAATAGGAATATGACTGGCAGGCATGAATTTATTTTGTTTGGCAGGATTTGCATCAACAACAAAGTCGATCATATCTTTTTTTACACCGCAATAATTCAATAGTGTATTTCCTTTGGCTGCCGCACCGTAAGCAACAATTTTTTTACCGGCTCTTTTTTGTTGGATCAAAAATTCGAGAAGGTCGTTCTTTATTTTCTGGATCTTAGGACCAAAGCTTGTGTAATAAGAAATGGATAACATACCCGCATCCTTTTCTTTTTTAAGTAGATCGGCTACTGCATTTCCAATTGGTTTGCTGCTATCATCTTTATGTTTAGCAAAAATACGTAAAGAGCCTCCGTGTGTTGGAATTTCTTGCACATCAAACATCTCTAGGCCATTGGCTTCAAAGATCTGTTTTACGGTTGTGAACGAAATGTAAGAGAAGTGTTCGTGGTAAATAGTATCAAATTGATTGTTGAGCACTAATTGGTATAGATGTGGAAATTCCATTGTGATCACACCTTTTTCTTTCAGAACAAGTTTCATTCCTCCAACAAAATCCATAATGTCCGGCACGTGTGCTAACACATTATTCCCCAGAAGAAGATCAGCTTTTTTACCATCGGCAACCAATTGCTTTGCCAATTTTATCCCAAAGAAATCGATCACTGAATCAATGCCATGATTTTTTTTGGCAGCAGCAGCGGTGTTGGCAGTTGGTTCTATACCAAGTACGGGAATTCCTTTTTCTTTGAAATTCTTTATAAGATAACCATCGTTAGATGCTATCTCCACAACATGAGAATTGGAATTGAAACCAAAACGTTCGATCATCATCTCTGAATATTTTTTGGCGTGTGCTAACCAACTTGTAGAGAAGGATGAGAAGTAGGCGTAATCGCTACTAAATATATCAGATGATTTGTAGTACTCATCAACTTGTACAAGGAAACATTTTTCGCATACCAAAACCTTAAGTGGATAAAACATCTCAGGCTCGTTCAACTGTTTTTCAGTTAAGTAAGAGTTAGACGGCGGACTATTTACAAGGTCAGCAAATTCAGTTTTAACGGGTGTTTTACAAAAGCGACAATTCATAATTTATATTCCTTTAAATGATTGATCAATAAGTGCTAGGGTTTTATCTTTATCAGTGATTTTTGTGATAGGTAAAGGCCAGTTTATTTTAAACGCAGGATCGGCGTAATTCAATCCGCTATCTGCGTTGGATGCATAGTATTCGCTGTGTTGATAAACAAGCTCTGTATCATCTTCCAGAGTTTGAAATCCATGTGCAAAACCTTCGGGAATGTATAAAGATCTTTTATTTTGTTCTGAAAGTTCAGTGCCAAAATGCTGTAAAAATGTTGGAGAATCCTTGCGAAGATCAACGATCACATCATATACCGATCCGCGAATGCATCTTACAAGTTTTATTTCTTTGAAAGGCGGAACTTGATAATGCATTCCTCTCAATGTTCCTTTGTGAGTGTTCCAAGACTGATTGCATTGCACAAATTCTTTTGTGTGCCCGATCTGCTCAAATTCTTTTTTGCAAAATGTTCTTGCAAACGAACCACGATCATCTGTGAGTAATTTCAGATCAACAATATAACTTCCTTTTAATTTTGTTTCGGTGAACGTCATTACTTAGCGCTTGATAGAACTTTCTCTTTTGTTCTGTATAATTCCTGATCAATAAGTGAATTGGCTATTAAGCTTTGAATGGTCTTTAAACGGATAAGTTTTGATTGGCGGAAATTGCTATCGTTAAATCCCATTTCTTCCAATCCTTTTTTCAAACCTTCAATGGCGTCGTTCAAACTTACTTGTGGTTGATGATCGGGCGCTAATTTTGCGAACAGGTCAAAGCTAACTTTATAAGAACGTTTATCGGGTTGCGCGTTTGCGTTGATGCTAATTTCAATTCCATTAAAAGCTTTTTGTACTGCGTAAGCTAACTCTTTTACTTGGTAATTCCATATATTGCTTCCGGCATTTACAACTAAAAAAGGCTCATCAGCTTTTCTGTGCATAGCCCAATCCATGGCACGCGACATGTCTTTTACATGAATAAGCGGACGCCAAGGTGTGCCATCACTTAAAATGGTGATCTTTTTATCAACTATTGCAGCTGCAACAAAATCATTCAATACAAGATCCAATCTTAAGCGATCGCTAAAACCACAGGCGGTTGCAAAGCGTAAGCAGGTTACTTTAAAATTCTTGTCAGCTATTGGCTCAAGATCTTTTTCGGCATAAACTTTTGATTTTGCATAAGCCGTTAAAGGATTAACCTCCGACGTTTCGGTGCGAGGTGCTGTATCAGCAAATCCGTACACGCTACAACTGCTCGCAAATACAAATGACTTTACGCCTTGTTTTTTTGCTTTTTTAGCAATATCTACCGCCGAATGATAGTTGATGTCGAGCGTAGGTTTTTCGTAAACATTACCCATAGGATCGTTTGAAATGGCCGCAAGATAAACTACGGCGTCAAATCCTTTTAGAACGCTTTCATCAAAATTCCTCACATCGCCGTAGAACTGCTGATCAAGATAAGTATCTCCTACCAATCCATTGTTAGTATAGTTTTGGATAAAATAGCCAATATCATAACCCGCTATAAACGCATTAGGATGTTTACTCTTAAGATATTTTACGGCAACCGGGCCAATATATCCGAGGTTACCAATAATTAAAATTCGTTCGTTGTTTACCATATTTTCCAAGGGGCTTTATGTGTTTCCCATAATTCTTCTAATTCGATCTTATCACGCATTGCATCCATGCATTTCCAAAATCCATTATGACGGTAGGCACTTAGTTGTTTGTCGTTTGCTATATCTATTAATGGTTTTTTCTCCCACTGAATTTTATCCATATCTCCTTCCAAGTACTTAAAGATCCCTGGTTCAAGAACAAAGAAACCTCCATTTATCCATACACCATCACCTTCGGGCTTTTCCTGAAATTTTGAAACAACTCCTTTTTCATTCATTTCAATATTACCAAATCTTCCGGGTAATTGTATGGAAGTTAATGTGGCTAACTTTCCAGAGTCTTTATGAAATTTAACCAAAGCATTGAGGTCTACATCTGCAACACCATCACCATAAGTAAGCATGAATGCTTCGTTTTGTACATGTTTTTGGATGCGCTTGATACGGCCGGCCGTGTTGGTTTCAAGACCAGTATCTACCAAGGTAACTTTAAAGGATTCAGAGTTGGTAAAATGCACGTCAACAACGTTTTTTGCTAACTCAACCGTGATATCAGAATTATATAAAAAATAATTGATGAAATATTCTTTGATCAAATGACCTTTGTAACCAAGGCAAACCACAAATTCATTGAATCCATGCTTGGCATAAATTTTCATGATATGCCAGATGATAGGCTTGCCGCCTATTTCGATAATTGGTTTAGGTTTGATGGTTGTTTCTTCGGATATTCTTGTTCCAAGTCCCCCTGCGAGTATAACTACTTTCATTTTGAAAATTTAGAGTCTCAAATATATTAAAATAACGGTAAATATAAAATTTATTGAATAAATGAAAGCCCTTGTACACCAAGTAGTTTGAAGGCATTTTAAAGAAAAGGGATACAAAAAAAAGTTCCCGTTTAATTTAACGGGAATCTTTTTTATAATTACTAAAAATCGCTCTGTATTTTACTGTTTGATGATCTTGTGAAGGCTTGTACCTTTCTCATCATTTACTTTTAATAAATAAATACCGGCATCAACGTTGTTCAAGCGAACTTCAAAATTTCCAATTTGGGAATGATCAGAATAAATTAAAGCGCCTAAAGCATTGTATATCTCAATATCACAAGGAAGTTTTGTTTGAGAAAGTATCACAATGCGTTCGTTGAATGGATTTGGGAATATCTTAGGTTGTTGATCTGCATTAAATTCAGTGACGCCATTACAAATAGTTATGACCTGTGTGAATACAGCAGAATTCCAACAGCCATTTCCATCAGTTCCGGTTACAGTATAAGTGGTGGTTACAGAAGGAGATATAGTTACAAGGAATCCGTTGATGTTACCCGGTTGCCAGGTATAAGTTGAGGCACCATTTGCTGCAATGTTTACAGTTTGACCAGCACACGAAGTTCCAGACCCAGATGTTTGAATGGTTGGTAAAGGATTATTAGTAACTGTAATTGTTGTTACGGCAAACCCTGTGCAGCCTAAAGAATTTGTACCTGTAACAGTATAACTAGTGGTTACAGTTGGTGAAACTGAAATGTTTTGTGCGATGATGGATCCGTTGGTCCAAGTGTATGTGTTGGCGCCTGCTCCTGATAGATTCGCAATATTTCCTTTGCAAAGAGTTGTGATCTCTGAAGAAATGGAAACCGTAGGCGAGGCTTTGCTAATTACACTTATAGTCGACACGCCCGATTGTCCGCAAGGATTGCCTGCTACAACGCTCACATTGCCAGACGTTCCGTTAGAGATCACGCTTATAGTGTTTGTAGAAGAAGTACCAGTCCATCCGCCGGGCAAGGTCCATGTATAAGAAGTGGCACCAGTTACCGGCGCAACGCTATATGTGGTTGCCAGCGAAGAACAAATGCTTGCATTTCCATTTACTGTTCCGGGCGTTGTTGGAGGTCCGGCGCAAGGCGCGTCATTATAAATTTGAATAACCTCGGCAGGAGTTAATACTCTGTCGTACATATAAAAATCGTCTAATTTGCCTTTAAAGTACCTCACATTAGAGCTAGACCCTCTACCTATAGTAATAGGAAAAACATTGTTTGTGTTAATAGTTGCAGCAGTGCTTGTAACAAAACATGTAATGCTTGGTTGAAGAACGCCGTCAACATAGATTTGAATTGAGCCAACCGTAATACCTACACTTGAATTTTGAATGGCAACAATGTGATGCCATGTATTATCAACGGTGGTGGTATTTCCTCTAATGGCTGCTGCGGTAGATTGATCAAATCCATATCCGGTGCAATTATAATTAGCAACTATTTGCCAGATCCCTCCAGCCATAGATGGATTTCCATAATTAAATGGAACCTGAATAACCGTATTTGATGTTTGAGCCCAAAAGGAAACTGAACGCGAAACAGTTCCGGTTGGCCCTGCATTCAGCATCACAATATAATCGGATGTTCCATTGAAGTTGTATGCACAGTTTGGTTGATTGAATCTATCGGTGGTTAATGTGGCTCCGGAAACTGATCCATGATTTAAGTTTGCCTTCATATCATTGGCATTTCCGGTAAACGGCCAGCCGCCAACTAAACCAAGAGTAGGTACCTGAGCTAAGATAGCTTCACCGGTAAGCCAAAAAAGTAACAAGATAAATTTCTTCATGATATGTGTATTTACTACCAAATATAATCTATTTTTTGGACCATCCCTATTAAAAACAAGGCATAAATTGGACCAATAGAGATTTTTTTAGTATCCAATTTTTTTAGTACTTTTAAAGGCTATCATGGCCCCATCAACCCTACCAAATGAGTAAAAAGATCACCATAATTGTGCCTATCTACAATTCCTCTGCCTTTATGAGCAATTTATTGGAAGGAATTGATGCTGAACGCAAAAATTCTAACTGGGATCTGGAATTGGTATTGGTAGATGATGGAAGTAAGGATAAAAGTTTTGATAAGATCGTAGAGTTAAGTAAAACTTACACTTACATCAAGGGAATAAAACTTTCAAGAAATTTTGGTCACCAAATAGCAGTAAAAACAGGCCTTTCGCATTGCACCGGAGATTACATAGCAATAATTGATGATGATCTTCAAGATCCGCCTTCATTGCTTCCCGGCTTTTTTAAGTACTTAGATGAAGGGTATGATGTTGCTTATGGCGTTCGAAAAAAACGCAAAGAGAATATTATAAAAAAGATAAGTTACAATAGTTTCTATCGCATTTTAAAAAGATTAAGTGATACCGAGATCCCTTTGGATAGCGGTGATTTTTGTGTGATGAAAAAGCATGTTGTTGACAATATGCTGAAGCTGCAAGAGAAAAATCCATTCCTTCGTGGTATTCGTGCTTGGGTTGGTTTTAAACAAATTGGAGTGGAGTACGAACGCGCCGCCAGATTCGACGGTCAATCGGGATATACATTTAAAAAGTTAATGAAGATAGCCATGGACGGCATTTTCTCTTTTTCTTCAGTCCCAATTCGCATTATCACTTGGCTAGGATTCATTGGTTTATTATTCGCCATTGTGTATTCTGCAATTGTTATCTATGAGTCTTTCGTTAATCAAATAGACGTGAAAGGTTTTGCTTCATTGGCCATTATTATTTTATTTTTCGGTTCACTTACGCTTATTTGCTTGGGTATTATTGGAGAATATATTGTTCGTATTTATGATGAAGTGCGCAACAGACCTTACACCGTAATTGAAAAAACCATCAACGTATGAGTTATACCCACGTTGCGATATTAGGTGCTAACGGTTTTATAGGAAAGCATCTTACAAAGGTGTTGATGCAAAATTCACATCTAAAGATCACTCTTTTTGGAAGAGGCGCCACAAACGATTTTAGTGCCAGTTTGCCATATCACCAACTTGATCTGAACAATACTTCTCAACTCGAAAAATATTTTAGAGAAACCGAAATTGTTTATTACTTGGCCTCGGATTCAATTCCCTCTTCGAGTTGGGATGATCCAAAATTTGATGTAGAAAAAAATTTATTACCCTTTATTAATTTCCTAAATAATGGCGCCAAACACAAATTACGAAAAGTGGTTTTTGTGTCGAGCGCGGGAACAATTTATGGTCCTTCAAAAGAAAAATTAACAGAAGATTCAGATAAAAAACCATTTTCGCCTTATGGTATCACAAAATTGGCAATGGAAAATTATCTGAATTATTTTGAGGTGCGTCACAATATTAAGCATGATGTTTTTAGAGTAAGTAATGTTTACGGTGATGGGCAAGACACTTCGAAAGGTCTTGGCATCATCAATACATTTTTAGAAAAGATAATCTCAGAACGAAACATAACCATTTACGGGAATGGAGAGAATATTAGAAATTATATTTGCGTGAATGATGTTGCTAAATTATTAAGCATGTCTATTTCATCAGGTAGCGATTCAAATATCTATAACCTCGCTTCAAACGATAATATCAGCATCAATCAATTAGTTGATATAATAAAAAAGATCGTTAAGGAAGATTTTAAGGTTAACTATAAGGAGACAAGACAAAGCGATAACCCTGCTATTAGCCTTGATAATTCAAAGTTAAAAGCAAGTTTTAAGGATTATAAATTTATAGAGTTAAGTCAAGGTATTGAGCAAACCTATAAACATATTAAAGAAAAATTAGGAGTAAAAAATAATCAGAACTAATTATGGCAAAGACAAAAGTAGCCGAGAAACCTGTCCGTCCGGCAGGCGGAAAAGTGGTGGTTCCTGCAGCAAAAACAACAAGGGAATTTAAGATCGGCAGCAAAACAATTATTGTTTCAAACGAAGATCTTATTTGTACAGGTTTATTGCTTGTTTTAGTTTTTATTGTTCATTCTATTCGTACAAACTTTGCAGGCATTCCATTTGAACGCGACGAGGGTATTTACAGTTATTTCGGAAAATTAATTCTCGAAGGAAAAGTGCCTTACAAAGATTTTTATGAGGTAAAGTTCCCTGGTTTGTTCTATTTCTTTGCGATGATCGTTGGATTATTTGGCGATACAGTGCAAGGAATGCATACAGGCTTTATGTGGGTGAATATTTTGTCGATGATCTTCTTGTATTTTGCCGCTCGAAATTTATTTTCTCCTGTAGCAGGTGTAATTACTGCTGCAACTTTCGCATTTGTGTCGTTAACACCAAACCTAAGCGGATTCACTGTACAGGCAGAGCATGGCGTTGCTTTCTTTATTAGTATGGGATTGCTGTTTTATTCATTGGCAAGATCAAAGGGCAAACTCATTTACTTTATGTTAATGGGACTTGCTATGGGTTGTGCCTTCATGGTGAAAACTACCGGGGTATTCTTAGCCTTATGGGGAGGATTTATAGTGATCACTGATTTCTGGTTCACCAAGCCGCGTGTATGGAAACAATTCTGGAAGCAAATGTTCGCCTACGCAGTTGGAGGTTTTTCAATAATTATTTTAATGTTCCTTATTATTGCCTCAAAAGGTTCTTTCAATGAGATGATCTATTGGACCATTGAACATGCGAAGCAATACGCTAGCAGTATGCCTTATGAAGAAGGTATCAAATACTTTAAGTATACACGTGATGCTATTATCCAGAATTATAAATTCTTTTGGTATCACAGTTTGCTTGCAGTTATTCTGTGTTTATTACGACCAATCAATATCAAATACAAAATTCTCGGAGTAACACTCTTAGGTTTTTCATTCATGACCATTGTTCCGGGCTACTTTTTTTATGGTCACTATTGGATCCAAACGGTTCCAGGACTCGCTCTAGTTGCGGGCTTAACGTTTTATTCAATTATAGCTATCCTTAGAGATACTTTAAATTTCAAACAGCCAATCATTAAATGGATCTACCTTGGAATTTTCGGCGCGCTCACGTTTAGCCACGTTTCAACTTTGAAATCCTACTATTATCATCCAAACTACGAACGTATCTTAAGAGCTGTATATGGTAATAATCCGTTTCCTGAGTCGATGGAAATTGCAAACTATATTAATTCGCATTCAAAACCCGAAGATAATATTGTGTTGATCGGTTCAGAGCCGCAGATCTATTTCTATACAAAAAAGAAATCTCCATCACGCCATGCGTATTTTACGTCCATTGTAAACAATGTAAAAGATCATAAAGAATGGCAGCGCGAATTTGCAAGAGATACTGAAAAAGCAAAACCTAAATTTGTGATCTTTTTTAATCATCCTTTGTCTTTATTGGTTCAGGCTAACGTTGATAAATATGTGTTTGATTGGGCTAATAAATTCATTACGGAGAATTACAGGATCGTTGGTTTAGTGGATATGATAGAAGGTCAGCAAAGCGTGTATGTTTACAATGAACAACTAAATACATACAAGCCTGTTTCGCAAAATCTGATCTACATTTACGAACGTAATACTACTACTACTACTACTACTACTACTACTCCGAAACCTTTATAGAGAACTCTTTTATGGAATTTACATCATTGTATTTTCTTGATGTGAAATTTAAAATTGTGATACCTGGCTTTGTAGCTTTAAAGTAGAAGTAAACTCCGTTGGAATTTCCTTCCCAAACTGTATTCAAATGATCAAGCATTGTTTTGTCGTAGTCGCCATTTAATTGCCAAGTGTAACCAGTTCTATGATCTTCAGGTAAATTTATTCGGAATTTCTTATCGAGTTTTACTACGCATGGTTGTGCATCTTTGATCTTAATGGTTTGGTAAGAACACGCTGAAGAAAATATCACAAAGATCAAAAGCAGTTTTTTCATCAGATCAATCCGTTATATTTGCGTAAGAACCATTCTACGGAAAGTAAAACAAGTAATAAAATAAATAACCATTTAAGATCGATCAATTCGGTGGTTTCGTTTTGTGAATAGGTGATCGGTTTTATGGACTCATTACTTAAGATCGAGTTTTCTAGGTTTTTGATATCATCTAATTTGTACATTTTTCCGTTTGTTTCATTACTCAGTTTTTGGAGCAAGCCATGGTCGGCAATTGTGTTTATCTTCTCAGAGATAACTGGTTTTACTATGAGTATTCCTTTTTTTACGCTTACTATAGCGTCTGATTTGGTTCTTGCTTCATAGGTATATTCACCTGGCGCTAAAAGACCCAATGAAAGTTTGTAAGAATTTCCTTGTTTGCTAAATGTATACTTGAATTCGTTTCCTTTTTCATTTTTAATTACTATGCTTACATCAGGTTGAGTGATGAGCTCATAGCTTTTGTTGTATACTTCGGCACTGAATTCAATGGGCTCATTTTCACTTATGATCTTTTGAGTGTAAACTCTAAAAAAACTTTTATCACTTTTCACCGATAAGTATTGAATTGATTTGCTAATAAGTTCGTTGAAGGCATTGAAATTATTATTCTCTTGAAAATTTCTCAATTTCCATCGCCATAGTCCATCCCCAATAAATACGCCGCTTTTTAAACCGTTGAGTTCGCTAAAAAAGAACAGAGGTTCAGTTGTAGTTACCGAACCTATTCTTTGATTCAATAAAATTTGCGCGCCGTTTGAAACATTGTATTTAGCAAAGTAGGTTTTAATAGCTGGAAAGTTGTTTATTGAATTCCTTAATTCTTCAGAGATCGTAAATAATCCAAAACCATTGTTTATGGCGGGCTCCGTATCATTGAATTTATCTATCATTGAAGTTATTCGTAATTCATTTAAACCGGTGTTAGGGCCGGGATTTATAATTAAATAAGGAATCTGATTTGATATACATTGTTCTAAAATGGATCTATTATTTGATGTATAATTATGAATGATGACCAAGCTAAATGGCTTAATTACTCGGTTAAATTTATCGGCAAAGTCTTTTATCAATTCGTAATTTTTCATATTTTCAATACTTTCACTAATGGCAGAAACATCGGGATGTGGAGCATTTGAAACGATGAGTATTTTGTCTCGGTTGTCTATCACATCAACCACAAAGCTTTGAGAATTATTGCTCAAATTGGTTTCGCCTTTTACCGGAGCAACATTTACAGTGTAACGTTGTACACCTGGAGCATCAGCATCTAAAATAAAATTTATTGTAGAGATAAAATTTTGTGAGTTGATGTTTATTTTTTGCTCGCCTTTTTTGATGTTATTCTTAAGGATGCTTATAATGCACTCTTCATTACTTAGCTTCAGCGCTTTTATATTGATCTCTGCCAAAAATTGATTCCCTAAATATGCTACCTGGTTATGATTTATCTTTTGTATAGATGCATCTTTTTTTTCAATGGTATCTCCTAATGCAATGGTATATATAGGTAATTTTAATTTCTCTAAATTATAAATTGGATTAGTGCCTTTATTAAGTATGCCATCGGAGGCGATTATTAAGGCTCCAATATTTTGCCCCGAAAAATTATTGGCTACATCTGCTAGTAAGTTCGACATATCCGTTTCTTTATCCTTAAAGTCTATACTATCTGATAAACGGGTTCTTTCACCAAATAATAATTGTTTGATGGTAAAGCGTTCTCCTAGGTTTGTGTTGAGCGATCGAACTTTATCACTTAATGATCTAGAAAGTGTTGTACTGTCCTTTCCTGAAATAATTGAAGATGAATTATCAATGGCTACTAATATGATCGGATCTTCGCTACGATTATTAACGTGCTTTAAAAATAGATTGGTCAATAAGATGCAAATGAGTGTAACACAAATAGCTCTGGTTGTAAAAAGTATTTTTTGTATTAGCGCGGTGAGCTCTCCGCTTTTTTTATCTTTATAATAAAGTAACAAGGAGAAACCTGCGCCAATCATAAAGCACAAAACAAAAAGATACCAGGGTGTTTCTGAAATTATCTTTACCAAACAGCGAAATATTTAAAGGTTAAAAGGATCTTAGGTAAGCATACCCCCGCATACATTAATGCATTGTCCGGTAACATAAGCGCTCATATCACTCGCTAAAAATAAAGTTACATTAGCAACATCTTCCGAAGTACCACCTCTTTTTAATGGAATGCCATCGCGCCATTGCTGAACTACTTTTTCATCCAAGGCTGCTGTCATTTCAGTTTCAATGAACCCCGGTGCAATTGCATTGCAACGAATATTACGAGAGCCTAATTCAATTGCCACCGATTTTGTAAAACCAATTATGCCGGCTTTTGAGGCGGCATAATTACTTTGCCCTGCATTTCCTTTTACGCCAACAACCGAGCTCATATTGATGATCGATCCTTTGCGTGCTTTTAGCATGGGCTTTTGTACTGCTTTGGTTAAATTAAATACTGATTTTAAATTTGCGTTGATCACTTCATCCCATTGTTGTTCGCTCATGCGCATTAACAATGTATCGCGCGTGATGCCTGCGTTGTTTACAAGCACATCGATCGTTCCAAATTCTGATACAACAGCATTCACAAGTTCATCAGCAGCTTTAAAATCTCCCGCATCGCTTTTATAACCTTTTGCTTTTATTCCAAAAGCCTGTAATTCTTTTTCGAGAGCTAACGCTTTTTCTTCAGAGCTTACGTATGTAAAGGCTACGTTGGCACCGTTTTGCGCAAAGCTTAATGCTATTCCTTTTCCAATTCCGCGCGTGGCTCCGGTTATTAAGGCCACTTTATTTTGTAATAATTGCATAATGAATGTGTTAAAAAGCAAAAGTAAGTATAATTTTTGGCTCAAAAAGGTATCAAATTTTAACAAATATTAGAGTTTGGCATGATACTTGTCTAATTTGATAGAACAGTAGTATTATTGTAGAATGTTAAAAACTAGACAAATGAAAAAAGTAATGAAATTAAAAATGATCGCCATTGTGTTTGTGAGCTTATTAGCTAGCAACGCATTCGGTCAAGCCCAAAAATTAATTGGGGATTCGCTAGCAGGTTTTGATGAACAAGCAGCCACGCATGCTGCATTAACAAATCATTGTTTTGGAAGTGAGTTTTCTGCTTATATTGAAATAGCAAAGCGTAAATATGTAAATGAAAAATATGGTTTAAAAAAACACACTCAGTTAACATTAGCACCAAATTTAATAGGTAAAACTACTCTTTTGGGCAAAACGTCAGCTGTGGCGCCTGCTTGTACCAACGAAGATTTTGAAGGTACGCCTGCAGGTCAAGTAACAACAGCAAATCAGGTTTTAGGTTGGACAGCTTCCTATGGTACAGTAAATCAAGCAAATCAAGTATGTCAACTTACTCCGGCAAACTGCTGCCCAAATGCACCAAATGAGATTCAAGTTTTCTCTTCAGCTACAGGTATTAATGATCCGGTTATTGGAGCCACTTATCCTATTTTTTCTGTATTTGGAACGAGTGGACCAAATCCTGGTATAGCCTCTAATCCTCAGTTAGGTTTGCCAAACATGTTCGGTAATAATTTCATTCGTATAAATTCAAATGTTTCGCAGCCTGCAGGCCCAGGTGGTTCAGGTCACCGTTCTGTAGCAATGCTTTCAAAGTCTTTTAATGTTACCGCACAAAATGCCTTGTTCCAATTCGCATTTATTGGTGTGTTTGCTCCGGCTCATGCTTGTTGTGATGCCCCTTCAATGCAAATCATTCTAACAAACTGTACAACCAACAGTGTTTTACCATGTCCTAATTATTCCGTTACAGTTCCTACTTCACAGTGTTCTAATACCAACACCATTCCATATTTTAATACTGGCACTGGTACGCCTTTTACGGGTTCAGGGCAGTACGCTTTTAATAAGTGGAAATTAAATACTATCGATTTAACCCCTTACATTAATCAAAACATTTGTATTGATGTTTTAGTTGCAGACTGTCCTTATGGTGGTCACTATGGTTATGTTTATTTTGACGCTCAATGTAAGCCAATGGATATTATTGGAAACAACAGTAACTTCCCTGCGGGCACGCCAAGTATCACTTTACCAACTTGCGGCGCTAATGGAGCAACTATTACTTTACCTAGCGGCCTTGGTCCATATTCATGGCAAGGTCCTGGTGTACCGGGCCCTTTCACCGTACCATCATTTACTAACCAAACATACATCACCTCTGTATCAGGTACTTTGAACGCGATCATGAATCCTGCAGGAGCCTGTGCACCTATCATTCGTTTGATCACAGTGAGTATCACTCCTGCACCAAACTTGAACTTAACCCCGATGCAACCATCGTGTTCAAATTCGGTGGCGAGTTTAACGGGAACACTCACGGTTGGTGCCACGCCAATGACGGCTATTCATACGGGTCCAACCGGAACAGTACCTGTTAACGTATCAGGAAATACATTCTCCTCACCCGGAGGAACGGTCACCACTTTAGCACCGGGTATTCATACCATCACCATTTTGGATGGTATTGGATGTAACCTAACAAAAACAGTTCAAATAAATCCGCCGCTGGCAATTCCAAACTTTAGTGTTGGATCACCAGGGGCAGACTATACATTAACATGTATCAACACACCGATCACCATGACCACAAGTAACGCGGGTTTAACTTACACATGGACAAGTCCAAGTGGAACAGCAACCGGCAACTTTGTGAACGTGTCTATCCCGGGTAACTGGCTAGTGGTAGGTCAAAGTCCGGTATCAGGATGTAGTATATCGGTTAACTTCTCTATCTTCCAAAACTTAACTTCACCAACTATAGTAGTAACTCCTACTGTAAATAACATTACCTGTGCCGGTGGATCAGGATGTTTTACAGTAACAAGTAATTTAGGACCTAATGTAACTACCAATTGGTTCCAAGTAGTAGGAAGTAGTACAGTATATGTTGGTATTCCTCAAGGAACTATTAACACATATTGTGCAGGTTCTCCGGGAGTATTTTGGGCAGAGTCAGTTAATAATTTAACAGGATGTAGATCAACAAAGAGTGTTCAAGTAACAGCTTCAGTGGGTGTACCGGTATTTACAGTAACAAGTCCAACCAACTTTACTATTGGTTGCGCAAGTACAAGTATCACCAGTATGCAGGTAACCAATGTACTAACTAGCCCTACACCAAATTCTGCGTGTAACTATACATTTGTTGCTCCGACAATTTCAGGAACACCGTGTATCTCATGTTTTACTGCTAATCCAAACCAAAATGGTATCATTTTACCTGGCACATGGGTAGTTTATGTAAAGGATCTAAGTAACAACTGTATCTCAAGTCAATCGATCAGTATCATACAAAATACGATCGCGCCAAATGTTGACTTCATACAGCCGTTGAGTTTATTAACTTGTAGAGAGCCAAGCATGGTGTTG
>Ga0068872_10001353_pt1 | contig 19799 bp, 13 predicted proteins | sample NOAtaG_7_FD_66441 | JGI IMG/M metagenome (GOLD analysis project Ga0068872, IMG submission 66441) | Freshwater lake microbial communities from Lake Erie, under a cyanobacterial bloom - NOAA_Erie_Diel1S_2200h metaG | ecosystem: Environmental > Aquatic > Freshwater > Lake | place: USA: Ohio, Lake...
CCACAACCTACATGGTTCAAAGCAACCTTTCGGGCGCCTGTAGAAACCGTGATACAATCACGGTAAGCGTTGCTCCTTCATTCACACTTGCGATGGGGCCTGCCCAAACTTTGTGCCAGTCGGGTTCAGCCACCTTGTCGGTCACACCCAACCCAGCAGGCACCTACACCTACAACTGGTCTCCCGCCGGCTCCCTGAGTGCGTCCAATGTGTCCAATCCAACCGCCACACCTGGAGCCACGACCACCTACAACGTCACAGTCACTTCGGCAGCGGGTTGTACCGTCACGGGGTCCCAACAAGTTACCGTTTCCAATTCCGTTTTGGCCGCTGCACCCACTGCATCACCCACGCAATCCTGCTCGGGTGCACCTGTGACCCTTAACGCAAACGTCACTGCAGGTGATTGCAATCAATACACTGGAGGAACCATCGCCTACAGCCCTGTGACTACCGGCACTTGGAATTCTATATTCCTTTCCGATGACCAAGTGTCAGGTGCTGTGCCCATTGGTTTCAATTTCACCTTTTACTGTAACACTTACTCCCAGGCATACATTAGCTCAAACGGCTTTGTGACCTTCAACCCCGCATCCGGATCTGGTTGCTGTGGTGGTCAAGTTTTGCCTAATGGTGCGGATCCCAACAACTTGATTGCTGCAGCATGGGATGACCTTTACCCTCCTGGAGCAGGTGCTGTTCGCTACCAAACCCAAGGAGTGGCTCCCAACCGCAGGTTCATCGTTGAATGGAGTAACGTGCCTTTCTGTTGCGGAACTGCCCCTGCAGTAACGTCACAGGCCATCCTTTATGAAGGTTCAAACCGGATTGAAATCCACAGCGGTAGCATAAGCAGCATCAGCCCCGGCACCCAAGGAATCGAAAACTCCACTGGCACCTTGGCCATGACTGTTCCCGGACGCAATGGCAGCACATGGTCTTCAGCGGGTGACGCTTATCAATTCACCCCATCCACTCCGCTGCCTTTCACTGTCACTTGGCAGGCACCCTTGGGCACCACCGTTGGCACCGGTACCAGCATTTCGGTTACACCCAGTACAACTACGACCTATTACGCCGTAGCCAACAACGGTATCTGTTCCGCTACAGCTCCGGTTGTGGTATCTGTAGCGAGCGCCAATGCTGGTCCTGACGTGAACATTTGCCCTGCCGGCCAAAACGTGAACCTCTTGGCCACCTACAATGGTCCACCCCCGCCGTCTAACTGCAACCTCTACACGGTTACCAACATTCCATTTGCCCCCTTGCGTGGTACCGGAACTTCCCTCACGTTGGGAGACGACCAGGTTTCCGGTGCGGTTCCGATTGGGTTTAACTTTACCTTCTTCTGCAACAATTACGCCAACCTATATGTAAGCTCCAACGGGTTTCTAACCTTCAATGGAGCGAGTGGAAGCGGTTGTTGTTCCGGTACAACCTTGCCTACAGCCACGATTGACAATTTCATCGCTGCAAGTTGGAATGACTTGTATCCGCCTGCTGGTGGAACCATCACATATGCCACAAATGGAACTGCACCCAACCGCGTATTTGTGCTGACCTACACCAACATCAACCATTGCTGTTCTGCGGGCCCCATCAACACCTTCCAAATCTTGTTGTACGAGACCACGAACATCATTGAGATCCACACCACAACCATCACTGACGACGGAAGCACCCATACCCAGGGCATCCAAAGTGGAGCGAACTTTGCTGCAGTGCCCGGCTGGGCTGGCACCAATTTCACTGCCAACAACATCGCCTATCGTTTCTCCCCACAAGTGGGCGCTGTCACCTACACGTGGTCACCTGCCTTGTACCTGACCGCCACCAACGTGGCCAACCCGACTGCCTTGAACGTACCCACTGACATCACCTATACGGTTACCATCAACAACGGAACCTGCATCATGACTGATGACGTGAACATCACGGTTTGTTTGCCAGTGGAAAGTGTGTCTTTGACAGCCACCGCAGAGGGTGAGGATGTGCGCTTGAATTGGACTTCCATCAACGAGCAAGGCCTTGATCGCTATGTGATTGAGCGCAGCTTGTCGAACAATACCTGGGAAGATCTCGGCCAAACAGCTGCCCATGGGTCCCAAGGCACATTCCAATACGAATCGTTCGACCGTGAACCCGGCGCAGGCTCCAACACCTACCGTTTGCGTCTGATTGACCAAAATGGTGCCGTGAACTACTCCAACCTTGCCGAGGTGACTTTCGATGGCAGAGACTGGGTGACCGTTACGCCAAATCCTGGAAATGGCTTGTTTGCTATGCAAATCCACGCCGCCCAAGCCGGTGAGATTCGAATTGAAATCCTGTCTGCCGATGGGAAAATGGTTCGCGATGCTATGGCGGAAACGGATGCCTCTGGAAATCTCCGCCACGAGTTTGATATTCAAGCGCTTCCGGCCGGCAACTATTTGTACCGTGTGAGCACACCCACTGGAAAAATATCCGGAAGGGTTGTGAAAATAGATTAATACCTTGCTTTCTTCACGAACAAAGCCCGCCATCAAAAGCGGGCTTTTTTAATGGATTTTGACATCCTCGACGATGTCTTCCCCCATGTCGTGATTCATTTTGTCCCGGATCTGGGTCTTGGAAAAACTCAACTCGGTTTTCCAGGATGGATCACTGATTTGGACATGCAGGACACCCTCTTTGAACCAAATTTTTTGCGTTTTGGATGCAATGGTAAGACCCATGATACGCCCCCAATCGGCAATGGCAGCTTCGATTTTCATCTTTTGACGAATTCCGGCTTCATTCAAAAATGCCCTGATGGCATCCCCTAGTTCAAACTCATTTCCGTTCATGGGGTCAACACGATAGATTTGGGATTTAAGTTTCTAGCACCTTTCCTTCCGTCACGCGGAAAAATTTCAACCTTGGATTGGAAGCATTTTGAAAAGCTTGGTGCATCCGTGGCAGGGAAGTATCCGTAATGAAAACCTGGCCATTGATTTGGGTAGTTAGCAGCCGAGCAATCGATGCAAGCCGGTTTTCATCCAATTTGTCGAAAATATCATCCAACAACAAGACCGGGTCTTTGCCGCTTTGGGTCCTCAACACCTCGTATTGCGCCAATTTCAACGAAATCGCAAAAGTCTTTTGCTGGCCTTGGGAGCCAAAATTCCTGACAGATTGCCCTTCAACCTCAAAACAAAGGTCATCTTTGTGGATTCCAACCGTGCTTTTTTGAGCAAATCGATCGGTATTTCTTGCAGCCTGAAGCATCTCCAACCACCCTGATGAGGTGTTTTCCGCAACATGGGTGTCGAGGGTCATTTCGGGCAGCTCCTTTTCTGACACGATGAGGTTATAATACCGGTGAAAAATGGGCACAAAATCTACCAGAAAGGCATTTCGAAAGTCCGATATCACCACTCCGTTGCTGGCCAATTGAACATCCCACAAATCAAGTTGTTCCGGATCCCAAAATCTGCGTTCAGCCATCAAGGACAAGAGTGCATTTCGTTGTTCCAAGGCATTTTCATACCGAATGAGCGCAGCAAGGTATTCCGGCGAATATTGGCTGATGAGCGCATCCATGAACCTTCGCCGGTTGGCAGGAGGACCATGAATGAGCAGGGTGTCGTTTGGCAACACACTCACGATTGGAATCCGTCCCAAGTGCTCCGACATTTTTTCGGTGACTTTACCATCCACCAGCATGCGTTTCCCTTTGGAAGGCAGGTAATTGCACTGAACGGAAAAGCCCCCAGAGTTTTTTGCCACCGAGCCGGTGATGGAGAAATAGGCCTCTCCTTCCTTCAAGGCATATTTCTCGTGTTTGGATTGCCACCCGCGCGTCATGCACAAAAAATGCACGCCCTCCAGGATATTCGTCTTGCCCTCCCCATTGTTCCCCGTAAAGCAATTGATTCCCGCACAACAAGAAAGGTCAAGGCTCTCATAGTTGCGGAAGTTGGTCAATTGAATTCGGGAAAAATACATGGGTCAAAGATACAACCCCTTGAGCATTGCAAGGTGGCAAGGTGGATGACCAACTTGTACTCATTCTGTAGGCAATGTTTCATTGGGCGGTATAGGGTCGTGGTTTGTCCTGTCCTGAGGGGGGATTGAAAGGACCCTTTCGGGGCATCACACTCCTTCGATTTCTTAAAATTAATCCTTAATTTGGCCGCCTAACTTGCGTTTCCAAAATGGCAAAAGCTACATCGAAGAAAAAGCAGCCTTACTCCAAGGCGCAACTGTTGCATTGGTATGAAGAGATGCTGCTTCAAAGGCGGTTTGAGGAAAAAGCCAATCAAGTTTATACCCTCCAGAAAATCAAGGGTTTTTGTCACCTCTACATTGGTCAGGAGGCAGTATCTTCCGGCATCGAATCGGCCATCCGAAAAGATGACTACCTGATAACGGCCTACCGCGACCACGGCATGGCATTGACTCGTGGTATTTCTGCCCGAGAAGTCATGGCGGAGATGTACGGCAAGCGCACAGGATGTGTGAAGGGCAAAGGCGGATCCATGCACATGTTCAGCAAGGAGCACAATTTCATGGGCGGTCATGGAATCGTCGGAGGTCAAATCCCCTTGGGCGCAGGATTTGCGTTTGCAAGCAAATACCGTGGTGAAGACCGGATTTCGGTGACCTGCTTTGGGGATGGCGCAGCCCGTCAGGGTGCCATGCACGAGGCCTTCAACTTGGCCATGTTGTGGCGTCTCCCGGTAATTTTTGTTGTGGAGAACAACAACTACGCCATGGGCACTTCGGTTGAGCGTACCACCAATGTGCATGACCTCTACAAGTTGGGCCTGTCCTATGAGATGCCTTCTTGGGCAGTGGATGGAATGAGTGTGTTTGCGGTACATGAGGAGGTGAGCAAAGCTGCGGCATTGGTCAGACAGCCAGACCACGGTCCTGTGCTGTTGGAAATGAAAACCTACCGCTATAAAGGCCACTCGATGTCCGACCCGATGAAATACCGCACACGAGATGAATTGGAAGCCTACAAAAAGGAAGACCCGATTCTGGAACTTATGGCTTACATCGACGAGCACAAAGCTGCCACACGCGCCGAATTGGAAGCGATTGAAGCCAAAATCGAGGCCATCGTGGAAGACAGCGTAGTTTTTGCGGAAGAATCGCCTTATCCAGCACCGCATGAATTATACGAGGACGTCTACATCACACCTGACTATCCTTACATCCGCCATTGATCTCCCATTTGAGGGATTTTGGCCCATACTTTCTAGACTTTTTTCACATCTCGATCCAAGATGAACTATAGACTCATTAACAACATCGTAGGCTGGGCAACATTTGTTTTCGCCTTCGTGGTTTACCTCCTTACCATGGCACCCACTGCATCTTTTTGGGACTGCGGTGAGTTCATTGCCTGTTCGAATGAGTTGGAAGTACCCCACCCCCCCGGAGCGCCCTTCTTCTTGATTTTAGGAAGGTTCTTCGCAAACTTTGCCTCGAGCCCAGAAACTGTTGCCTACATGGTGAACATGGTGAGCGTGCTTTCGAGTGCTTTCGGTGTTTTGTTCATTTTTTGGACCGTCACTTACCTGGCCAAAAAGATTGCGGCCCCATCAGACTCCAAACCGGATTTCTTCACGACCCTTGCCATCATGGTTTCGGGCATTGTGGCAGCCTTGACCACCACTTTTCTGGATAGCTATTGGTTCAATGCAGTTGAGGCAGAAGTTTATGCCTTGAGCTCATTTTTCACGGCGGCGGTTGTTTGGTTGATGTTCAAATGGGAAGAAAAAGCAGATGAACCGGACCATTTCAAGTGGATTATCCTCATCGCATTTCTGATGGGTGTTTCCATCGGGGTTCACTTGCTGAATTTATTGACCATTCCCGCGTTGGCATTCATTTACTACTTCCGGAAGTACAACCCCACCTGGATGGGCGCTTTGGTGACTTTTGTGACCTCGGTTGTTATTCTGGGATTCATCCAATATGGAATCATCCAATTTTCAGTGGAAATCGCCTGGAGCTTCGAGCGCTTTTTCACCGGCATCGAAGAAGTAGACTTGAACACAGGTGCTTACAACGCGTCTGGTATGGGCCTTCCTATGGGAACTGGATTGGCGATTTTCTTGCTGCTTTCCATCGGCGCACTGATCGGACTCATCGTGGTCACACAATCAGACAAGATTGCTTCGCGCTTTTTTGCTAAAGCTTCTGCTTGGAGAGTGGTATTGAACACGGCCGCTTGGAGCACAGTGGTGATTTTGATTGGTTATTCATCTTACACCATGATTGTGGTGAGGGCCGATGCTGGAACTCCCATCAATGAAAACGACCCGAGCAACATCTCGGCCATGCTCAGCTACCTCAAACGCGAACAGTATGGAGACAGGCCTCTCTTTTATGGAGTACGCTACAACGATGTGACGGGTGATAACCAAGTGCTTCTCCAAGACCGCAAGGCCTTCTTGACCATCCGCTCTCCCCGCAAGCTCACCGATGGCACCTACACATTGGAGGACGGAAAATCCATCACGGTCCAGGCAGGAAAAGCCGTTGGTTTCAGTGTGCCAACACCTTCGGAAGGAGACTCACTTTACCGTACGGAGCTGAAGGACGGTAGAAAAATCGCCATAGATCCCCAAACCCTTGTGGCTACCCGGATTGAAGACCGCTATGCTTGGGAGGGATACAAACAAGATGTAGACTACAACAAAGGGAAGGTGCTTTTCCCAAGGATGCACAGCCAACAAGGTGGGCATTACACGGGAGCGTTCGGTTATCAGAAATATGTGACCAAAAAAGGAGCATCCGACAGCCCCTACGATGACAAGCCTTCCATGGCTGACGACATCCACTTTTTCTTTGACTACCAACTTAGGCACATGTATCTGCGGTATTTCATGTGGAATTTCGTGGGCAGAGAGAGTGACATTCAGGACAGCAGGTGGGAGTCAGGCCTTGGATTGGGCTACTTGAGTGACCTCCCTGAAGAGATGCGATCGAACGAAGGCAGGAACCACTACTTCTTCCTTCCCCTCTTGTTCGGCTTGTTGGGCATGGTCTTTCAATTCTCCCGCAGCTGGAAAGACGGCACCAACGTCATGCTGCTCTTTTTCTTCACTGGATTGGCAATTATCCTATACCTGAACCAGACCCCGATGCAGCCACGCGAAAGGGATTATTCCTACGCAGGCTCCTTCCAAACCTTCGCCATGTGGATTGGTTTGGCGGTCATTGCCATTTACCAAGGTATTAGGGAAGTATTCAATACGCGCAAATGGGCCTTGGCGGCCGCTGTTTTGCCCATTTCTGGACCCATTCTAATGGGTCAACAAGGATGGGACGACCACAACAGGGCACTTCGCTGGGTTGATCCGGACTCCGCTTACAACCTGCTGCAATCTTGCGAGAAGAATGGCATCATTTTCACCAATGGTGACAACGATACCTTCCCCCTTTGGTATATCCAAGAAGTGGAAGGAGTGCGGACAGACGTGCGTGTGGTCAACCTAAGCCTGCTCAATACCGACTGGTATATTGACCAGATGCGGATGCAGAGCAACGAATCACCACCCCTCCCCATTACGTTGGATCCATCCCAATACTGGGGCGAGAAAAACAGCTACATTCCTTTTGATGCATCCAAGCCCACCTTGGTTCCTGTAAAACGAGACGAGGTTTTGAAAAACGGAACCGTACAGAAGGAACTGATGCCTTACCTCCAATCCCCCTTGGTATGGAATGTGGGTGCACGTGGTGGTGGCGGAGGGCGATACCTGCTCAAACAGGACATCATCATCATGGACATCATCCTGAACAACGCACGCAACGGATGGGATCGTCCGATTTACTTCTCCAGCACCATCCCGCCTAGCAGCTTCCTTGGCCTCCAAGGCAACTTCCAAGTTGAAGGATTGGCCAACCGCTTGGTTCCGGTGGACTTCAGCAAAATGCCGTGCCCAAGCAACGATCCTTATGGTCGTCAGGGAAGGGTGGACAAGGACATCTCATATGAAAAAGTGATGAATGTGTTCCGTTACCGCGATCTCAATAATCCTGACCTTTACGTCGATGATCACGTTCGCAGGACCATCGTCGGCAACTTGGCCAGCATGATTTTCCGCACTGCCAACGCCTTCGCTGATGCTGCGGATTGCGCCGAAGCCCAAAACGCACAAATCCGTCAGTTGCTCAAAGCCGACAGCACGGGCTCCAAAGCCGATTCATTGAAGAGTATTCTGTCCCGCAATAGGGCATCCATCCAAGACGACCGTAAAAAAGCCGCTGAAGTGCTCGAAATGTGTGAAAAAAGAATCAGCGACAAAGCACGTGGCTATGATGTGATCTATCCGACCTTTGCAGGAATTGTCTGGGACCGACTCGACCGCCAGGACAAGGCCAAAGAGTACTTCACAAAGGTCATCCTGAAGGCAGAACAATGGTTTGAGTTCAAAAGGGTCTACCAAGAAGAGTTGGACGATTATGAACGTGTATTCGGGACCATTCCCTACCTGATGCCCCAATTGGACCGCATGAAGGCCTATGACCTAGCCCAACGTGGAGCGCAGGTGTTGTTCAATGAGACCGGTGACCCACGCTATCAGGCCGAGGCGGAGCGTTACCGCCAAATGACCGCTGCTCCGGCAGCACCTGCCAAGCCCTGACGCTGCATCCTTTCGGGTGGTTGGATTCGAGCAAAGATTAATGCCCGGATTCGACCACCCGATTTCTTTGCCATCCAACCCACAACTGAAACCATGAAAAAACCATATCGCGCCGAAAACCGGGAAAAAGACTACGTCTATGGAGCCCGTGCCGTGATGGAATCCATCGAGGCAGGTCGAAGAATAGACAAAGTGCTGGTGAGGAAGGGCTTGGAAAGTGATTTGCGCAAAGATGTGATAGCGTTGGCCCAACAGCACAAGATTCCCGTGCAAGTGGTGCCTCCCGAAACCATCGACCGTATTGCACGTGGTGGAAACCATCAGGGTGTATTGGCTTTTACGGGAGTGATCCAATACGCGGACTTGGAGGAAATCATCATCGGCGTGCGTGAACGTGGCGAGGCTCCCCTTTTGGTGATGTTGGACCAAGTCAGCGACGTACGGAATTTTGCTGCAATCGCAAGGAGCGCAGAATGCATGGGTGTTCACGCCATCATCATCCCCGAGCAGGGTGCCGCACGCATCAATGCCGAAGCCATGAAAATTTCAGCAGGTGCGTTGAATTATCTGCCTGTTTGCAGGACCAATCATCTCATGGATGCCATCAATCTGCTCCATTCCTACGGAGTGGCCGTAATGGCATTGGATGAAAAAGCCCAAAACAACGTATTTGATTGTCCCTTGGCCGAACCCATTTGCCTCTTGTTGGGCTCAGAAGATCAAGGCATCAATCCCAGACTGCTCCGTTCCGCCGATCATTTGGCCAAAATCCCGATGTACGGCAACATCAGCTCCCTGAATGTCTCGGTAGCCACAGGGATGGTATTGTTGGAAGCCGCCCGGCAACGCCGTTTTTCGGATCCGGCCAATTGATTTTCCAAAGCCGTCACAGCATGGACAGACCCGGACAAAAACCCAATGCACTCGTCCACGAAAGCAGTCCATACCTGCTCCAGCATGCCCATAATCCCGTAGACTGGCACCCTTGGAATGAACAGGCTTGGGCGAAGGCGGTAGCGGAAAACAAACTGGTCATCGTGTCCGTGGGATATGCAGCCTGCCATTGGTGCCACGTGATGGAGCGCGAAACCTTCGAGAATATTCGGGCAGCCGAGCTCATGAACAAACACTTCGTGTGCATCAAGGTTGACCGGGAAGAACGACCCGATGTAGACCAGATTTACATGGATGCCGTCCAACTGATGACCGGCCAGGGCGGATGGCCGTTGAATTGTGTCACCCTTCCCGATGGAAGGCCCATTTGGGGTGGAACTTATTTCCCAACGACAAGATGGCTTTCCATTCTGATGCAGCTGCAAGAGCTTTGGGAACAAAATCCGCAGGAAGCCGAGAAATATGGCAACAGTATGCTTGAAGCCGTCATGGCCATGGATGACTTGGAACTTCAGCCCCAAAGGTCTTTCCAAGTTGAAGATTTAGAAGCGATTTTGCTGCCGTGGCGCAGCGCTTTGGATAAAATCGATGGTGGACCCAATCGGGCGCCGAAATTTCCACTGCCCAACAACTACCTGTTTTTGATTCAAGCTGCAAATTTCACACAAGACCAGGTTCTGAACGACAACATCGAACTCACCCTTCGAAAGATGGCCCATGGAGGCATTTACGACCAACTGGGTGGTGGCTTCGCTCGGTATTCAGTCGACTCTCATTGGAAAGTGCCCCATTTCGAAAAAATGGCTTACGACAATGGGCAATTGGTGAGCTTGTATGCTGAGGCCTTCAGACGTGACCCACAACCCTTGTACAAGAGAATTGTCGAGGAAACCTTGGAGTGGGTCAGGCGTGACCTGACTTCTCCCGAGGGAGCTTTTTACTCCTCATTGGATGCCGACAGCGAAGGTGAGGAAGGCAAATTTTACGTTTGGCGCAAACAAGAAATCATCGAAGTGTTGGGGGCGGATGCCGATTGGTTCTGCGATTGCTACCAAGTCACCGAAGGCGGCAATTGGGAACACGGCAACAATATTTTACTGCTTAAAGAGGACCTGGGAAAAGTGGCCAACCAACATGCACTTTCTTTGGATGTGCTCCTTGAAAAGCTAGAGAAGGCCAAAACCCTGTTGTTGGAGTTCAGAAACCAACGCATCAAACCCGGCCTCGACAACAAAATCCTGGCCTCTTGGAATGCCATTCTCCTCAAAGGATACACCGATGCTTACAGGGCCTTCCACGACGAACGTTACCTTCGAACCGCGCTTCGTAACGCAGAGTTCATTGAGTCGCAACTCCGTCAAGGAAAGCTATTGTTCCGGACATTCCAGAACGGACAGGCTAAAATCCACGGGTTTTTGGACGACTATGCATTGGTCGCAGATGCTTACATCGGGCTTTTCTTGGCCACGATGGACGAGCAGTGGCTCACCAAAAGCAGAGAATTGGTTGAAGTTGCCATCCAGCATTTTCTGGACTCCGAACGGAAGATGTTTTTTTATACCTCCGATTTGGATGCCAAGCTCATCGCTCGAAAGCTGGAGGTGATGGACAATGTGATTCCTGGGTCGAACAGTGTGATGGCCCATGTGTTGCATCGGTTGGGCACCCTATTGGAGTTGAACGATTACACCCAGCTCGCTCTCCAAATGCTCGAAAATGTGCGTCCCGATATGCCTAGATATGGATCCGGGTATTCCAACTGGGGCATGTTGATGTTGAGGGAGATATTTCCCCGCTCGGAGGTGGTTGTGACCGGGCCCAATGCCATGCAAGTTGCCAAGGAGATGGATGCGCATTACAGTCCGAATTGGTTGGTCGTGGGTGCTGAAACTGAATTGTCAACCCGGTTAACGCTGTTCAAAAGCCGTTTTGGACAAAATGAAACTCGGATTTACGTATGCAAGAACCAGACCTGTCATTTGCCCGTCACCCTCGTCCAGGAGGCGCTGGAATTGCTGAAAGGAAACGGATTCGGCTGATTGTCTGACCAATTAGGAGGTCCACTCAATCCCACAACTCCAAAATCGGTTGGTGCAAATGAAGACTGTCTTTTGATTCCACCAACCTCAACCTGACCGATAGGTCTTGTCCCTTCAAAGTATCCAGACCCGAAGGCAACGGCCATCCGAAACTTTGCGTCATCGAACCCGCTGATCCTGATTGGGAATTCAGAGCCTCCATCAACAAAATCTCTTTTTTCAGCTCCTCGGCACCTTTCCAAATGGTGATTTCACAACTTCTTGGATTTGCCATGCGCTCCAAGGTAAACCACAATATGGCGTTCCTTTCCTTGAATGCAGGCAACTTCATCTCCAGAACACCTCCGGCTGCGTGCAATGGAACCTCCCTGACCAACCCATTTTGGAATAGTTTGCCATCCAGCAACCGTGCGGTCCTTTTCCCCTGAACTGATTCTGGTCTCTGCCAAACTACCCAAACGGGATTCCCGTCCAGTGCAATGTCCCCGCTCATCAAACGGATTGCATACCCACGGTCGCCGAAACAATCCAACAGCTCTTGGTGTCCATGATGCACCCCAAAATCCGAATTGACCCCTTCGACCATCCTCCCACAGTCCAACGCAAAGGCTACAGCCATCTTGGAATTCAATCCCGTTCCATCCAGCACAAATCCAGGAAAAGGTCTGGAAATCAGCCCATGCCAAGCAAGCAATGTATCGGAGTCATCCGCCAGTGATGCAACTTTCAAACCTAATTGTGTGCGCTCCTCTTCAATTCTCAAGGCGTGTTGTTCCAGCCATTTTCGACCGCCATCCACACTGGGTTTCAGGAACAAAATCGCCAAACATGCAGATGCATACGGAAGTGTAAATGCGCCCGAATTGAAAGCCTGCGAACCCAACCAAGCCAAAGAAAGAAGACACTGACCCGTAAGCAGAATGTCTGGCAAAGAGTAATACCACATCATCCGCTCATTGGGATTGTAGACATAATACAAAGCCAAAACACCCAAAAAGGCCCATCCTAAGGCCCAATATTCCATCAAGGACCGACCGGCAGTGCGTCTCCAATACCAAGCCTGGACCACTCCAGTCAACAGAAGAATTCCGATTTGAATCCGCTTGTAGGGCTCCTCCAGCAACCACTCCAAAAAGGGAAACCATGACTGGATTTGACCGCTGTGGTACAACAATTTAGCTTGGGCCGACTGAGGCAGTGCACTCCCGAAGTACAAATTTGCAAACAGGATCCATGCGGCCAAGGGTATTCCAAAGCCTGAAACCATCGGCACGACTACCCGTTTGAAACCCAACCCCAATCCGTAGTCCATGAATTGCCGCAACAAATGAATGGCAATGAACACCGCCACAATGGGTACGGCATCGAGTTTGGAAACAATAGATAAGGCACTGAAAATGAAAAATGGCCAGGATTTTCCACGGATCAAAAACAGTCCGGCGCCCAGAATCAAAGCCACATGGAGCGGCATTTCCATGCCGGTGAAGGCCACATTGCAATAAAACTTCGAAAGGAGGATGGTACTTCCGGCCATCAGGTATGCCAAAAAAGGCAATTGTATCACTTCCCTGAACAGGGCCGAAAGGAATAGCCCCCCCAACATAACACCACCAGCATTGGAAAGAACCAAGGCATGGTTCGAATCAAGCCCCAAAGCCACCCAAACACTGCAAACCAATCCGTGTAAAAAGCCTGAAATCCCAAAAACAGGTCCTTCTCCCCCGTTATAGTGAAACCAATACCCATCAGGCACCTGGTCCAAATACCTGAGGATGAATCCAGCGTCGTCGAAAAACATGTCCGGCCATCGGAAAAACAAATAGGCCATCACAGCCATGGCAAACGTGACATCTGCCAACCATTCCCTCCAAGTGCGAAGGAGAGCCGCCAATCCAGCCACCGAAGCCCATAGGGCCAAGTGAACCATCAATTTGGCTGTTCCTATCCCGATGAAAAGGCGATGGTATACCATGCCTCCTGCCGCCATGGCCAAACAGCCCAACACCACAGCCACGTAGGCCCAATCCCTTGTATGTTGCTTGGCTTCCATGGGTGAAATCGACTTTTTAAGGCGTTGAGCGTTTCCCAGCCCCTAAAGGTAGGTCAAAAAGGGCCACTCTGCATACTTCACCAGAAGAACATGGAGTTTTGCAGAACGACAAAGAGAGGTCAGCTGCAACCCAAATCGGTGCCACAATTCATGCATTTGAAACAAGTGCCAGACCGGACAGTGATGTGGCCGCACATGTTGCAAATGGGGGCATCGTTGAATTGATAGTTACCCATCGATGCTTGGCTGGTTTTTTGGCCGTGGGTATTGGGGCCGGATTGAACCACTTTGACCTTGTCCACAACGGGGGGAGGGTTGATGGGCAGCCCGTTCGTTTTGGGTGCAGGGGTAGTATCCTGTTTGGACAGAATTTTCTCCGCCAAATCTTCCTCACCGCTCTTCGCATTGGAATCATGCAGATGGACCAAATCCGTGCGTCCGAGGTATTCCATCGCCAAAAGCCTGAACACATAGTCCAACACCGATGTCGACATCCGGATGTTCGGGTGCTCCACGGCGCCCGCAGGTTCGAAGCGGGTGAAAGTGAATTTCTCCACGAATTCTTCCAAGGGCACACCGTACTGAAGGCCCAATGAAACAGAAATGGCGAAGCAATTCAACAAAGAGCGGAAACTGACACCTTCTTTGTGCATGTCGATGAAGACTTCGCCCACGGTACCATCATCATATTCTCCTGTCCGAACGAACACGGTATGACCTGCTATTTTGGATTTTTGCGTGAATCCCCTTCGTTTCTCGGGCAAGCGCTTGCGTTCAACAATGCGTGAAAGTTCACGTTTGAGGCTGGTGTCCTTGCTCTCCGCCATGAGCCTCCGTGCGGCTTCCAGCAGAATTTGGGGCGTGATGGCCATGGGATCCATGACCGGCTTTTCCACCACAATTGCCTTGGGAGCAGCCACGTTGAGCGGTTGACTTGCCTTGCAGCCATCGCGATAAATGGAGCATCCCTTCAATCCCAACTGCCATGCCATGAAATACGCATCCTTGATTTGGGTAGCCGTGGTCTCGTGCGGCAAATTGATGGTTTTGGAAATGGCACCGGACAGGAAGGGTTGGGCCGCGGACATCATTTTCAGGTGGCTCGAGGCAGACAGGAATCGTTTTCCTTCCGTACCGCAACGGTTGGCGCAATCAAACACGGGAATGTGCTCCGGTTTGATATGGGGCGCAAATTCGATGTTGCCTTTGGCCAACATGTGCTCCACAATCGCCTTGATCTCCGTCTCGGAATACCCTAAGCGGTCAAGTGCATGGCCAACACTTTGGTTCACCATTTTCACAAATCCGCCACCGGCAAATTTCTTGTATTTGACCAAAGAAAAGTCGGGCTCGATTCCTGCCGTATCGCAGTTCATGAGTAGGCCAATGGTACCGGTAGGAGCCAAGGCGGTTACTTGTGCATTGCGGAAGCCATGTTGTTCACCCTTTTTGAGGGCCGAATCCCACACCTGGCAGGCGGCGGTCAGCAGGTATTCTGGGCACCCTGCAGGATTGATGCCTTGCGGAGCCACCACCAACCCTTCGCAAGAATCGGTGGTGTTGTACACGGCGTGGCGATGGTTGCGAATCACGCGCAACATATGATCCCGGTTGCGTTGGAAGGCTGCAAACGGCCCCATGATGGCTGCCATTTCGGCCGAGGTCTCGTAGGCAGTACCAGTCATCAGTGCCGTGATGCTGGCGGCAATGTTACGGGCTTCGTCGCTGTCATAAGGCAACCCAGCACACATGAGCATGCTGCCGAGATTGGCATAGCCCAAACCCAATGTCCTGTATTCGAATGTACGCTCTGCAATCTCAGCCGTGGGCAATTGCGCCATCAAAACCGAAATTTCCAGCACGATGGTCCAAAGACGCACGGCATGTTTGAACGCCTCCACGTCAAGTTCATTCTTCTGGTCGTCCCAGAACTTGCGGAGGTTCAGGGAGGCCAGGTTACAAGCCGTGTTGTCCAAAAACATGTATTCTGAACACGGATTGGAGGCCCTGATTTGTCCGTCGGCCGCACAGGTGTTCCACTCGTTGATGCGGGTATCGAATTGCAACCCTGGATCTGCGGAGCGCCAAGCAGCTTCCACGATTTCATCCCAAATCTTTTTGGCCGGAATCCGTGTGATGACCCTACCATCGTTTCTTGCTGTCAGGGACCAATCGCCGCCTTTGAGCAAGGCACGGATGAAGGCATCCGGTACACGCACACTGTTGTTGCTGTTTTGACCTGAAACCGTATTGTAGGCTTCATCATCGTAGCCGTTGGGATACCCTGCCGCAATGAGGATGGCTGCCTTTTTTTCTTCTTCTGCTTTCCAGCGGATGAACTCCAAAATCTCCGGGTGATCCAGGTCTAGGCTTACCATTTTGGCGGCCCGGCGGGTATTGCCTCCGCTTTTCATGGTCGCAGCCGCGCGGTCGCTTACTTTCAAAAACGACATCACGCCGGAGGAATAACCGCCACCTTCCAACACTTCGCCTTTGCCACGAAGCGCACTGAAGTTGGTGCCTACACCCGAGCCATATTTGAAAATGCGGGCTTCACGCTCCAACAAATCCATGATTCCACCTTCTCCAAGCAATTCATCTTCCACAGAGAGGATGTAGCAGGCATGGGGCTGAGGCCTTTCATAGGCTCCACGGGACTTATGCAGTTTGCCATCTGTGGGATTCACGTAAAAGTGACCCTGCTCTTTGCCTTTGATTCCGTAGGAATGGAAGAGGCCGGTATTGAACCATTGGGGCGAATTGGGTGCGGCCATTTGTGCCAACAACATGTGGGTCAATTCGTCCTGGAATGCTGAAGCGTCGGCTTCGGTGGCAAAATAGCCATTTGTTTCCCCATAAAACCGCCAACAAGAAACCATGCGGTTCACCACTTGCTTCACGGATGTCTCCCCGCCGGATTTGCCCTTTGGAAGGGGCACGCCTGTTTTGCGGAGGTATTGTTGGGCAAGGATGTCGGCTGCCAATTGGGACCAACCCACAGGCACTTCTACGTGGATGAGTTCCCCCACAAGGTTTCCGGAGGAGTCGGTGACGGCTGAAGGAAGCGTTTGATAATCGAATGCATCGAACGGATTTTGACCCGCCCGCGTAAATTGACGCTTGACTTTCAACCCTTTGGTTTGCTTGACTGTATGGTTTGATCTAGTTGTCATGCACGTTTTGATAATATGTGTGCATCGTAAAGATAAGGCAGGGCCCCTTGCATCCCCATGTACCTTGTCAACAAGAAACCTGACGATGGACATGATTCACCAAACCCGGTTCGGCATCTCCGGACGACGATGCATTTTCCTCAACCACCCCTTGGTCAAGGCAAGTATTAAGGGCTGTATTTCAATACCTTATACCCGAATCAAACTCATTGAAAAGCAGCCAAGCTATCCAAACAACAATTCCTTTGCCGTATGAAATATTGGACGCAAGGTAGAAATTGCATCCAAATCTGTTAACTTGTGTTGAGCCCAATCCAAGGCAACCCATGCTTGACATTTACAGAAATTTGGCTTCCATTCTTTCAGATGACAGGAAGACCCGCGTGGCGGTGTACGCGCGGTAATCCCCCACAAGCGCATCTATCCATAGCCCCGTTTCCCAATTGTGTTATCTTTGAAATAGGAGCATGGCCCAGAGCCACGACATGGTGATGAGAATCCTCTTTTTCCTGCTTGCATGTTTTCTCGGTCTTGAAGTCTCACATGCACAATCCTTTGACTACCGAAGCGGGGCTTTTGCATTGGGCTTACGGACCACCGGCAACATGTTCACGGATGATGGAATGCGGGGTCTCGGTGCCGGAGGAGAATTCAAACTGGGCATTTCCAATCGTGTGAACACCGAATGGTTTTGGGACTACATCGCCTCTAGGGGTGAAAATACCTCGTTCCGGAATGACAACCACATCGGATGGTCGGTACAGTTCGCGTTGCCCAAATCAGGCTTCAATGCTGGTCAATTCACCCCCTACATCCTCGGGGGACAATGTTTCGACCTCACGCAGGTCGGACAGTGGGATGGCCCCAAGAGTCCTTGGGTGTTTTCGGCGGCCGCACAAGCAGGGCTTGGACTCAGCCGATTTGTCGGAAGCCGCATGGAGCTGAATCTTCAATTGCAATACATGATCCATTTGGGCAAACACCTACACCTTGACCCTAATGATGTTGAGGGATATACAATTGCCCGTGGCGCCGATTTCAAAGGGCACTTGCTCGGCAACTTCTCCATGAACTTTTACCTGTTTCACCTATGGAAAAAATGAAGCGCGGAGCTTGGATCGTAATTTTCTTGGCGTGCATGCTTCCTTCCATGAACGCACAGGGAATCCATCGTGGAATGTTGCGGACACAGGGAACCTTGGCGGCTGGCATCGTGAACAGAAGCGAGGAAATCCGATACTATGTCTATGGCGAGCTGGAATACCTGCTAGATGACCATGTAGGATTCAACGGTGCCATTTATGGGCAAGTGGGTTCATCCAAGCAGGAGTTTCCGGAGTTGATTGCACCTGATGGCGGGGATTATTTTACCCATTCTGTATTTGCAGGCCCCATTTACCATTTCCGTCAAGACACCCCCTTGGACTTGTATGTGGGCCTACAACCGGGACTGCATCTGACCCAATCACCCTTCGTAAACCAGGCCTGGGGTATCCAATACCAGGAATCCTGGAGCTTATCACCGTCTGCCTCGGCCTTGGCGGGCATCGCCTACTATGGTTCATTTTTCCATGTCTTCGGCCAATTGCGGGCATTGACCGGCCAAAACGTGAAAGCAGGGACATTGTACGGCATCGCGGAACTCAGGCCCACCTTCGGATTGGGATTCAATTTATTCTGAAGCATGAAAATCGGCGCCATCGTATTGGCTGGTGGGAAAAGCAGCCGCATGGGACAAGACAAAGGACTCATGAATTTCAGAGGCAAGCCCATGGTGCAATGGGTGTTGGAATCGGTCTCACGCTTGACAAAAGATGTGCTGATAGTGGCCCATGATGGCCGATACAGGGAATTTGGTCACAACGTGGTGGGTGACGAAATCAAAGAAATAGGTCCGATCGGCGGTATCGTGACTGGTTTGCACCAATCGGCTTGCGAGGTCAACCTCGTTTTGGGATGCGACTTACCGTTCGTGACCGCCGAATTGCTTGAATTCATGTTGGAAAACCACCGAGACGTGTTGGTGACCTGCGGATTCGACGGGCAACATATACACCCCTTGGTGGGCGTTTATGACCGCAGCGCACTGTCCGGATTGACATCCTGCATCCATAACGGCAGCCACAAACTAACATGGGCCGTGAAGCAATTGCCACATCGCCTCCTGGATTTACCGAACACCATGCCCGGATTCCGATCCGAATGGCTCCTGAACGTCAACACGCCCCGCGAATGGGAGGAAGTCAACCAAACCAACATGTTTACTTGACATGATGACCATCAAAATCAAATTCTACGGTCAGATTGCCGAGCGGTTGGGTGGTGGGGAAGGTACCGTTCAGTTGCCCTCGGATTGCCCAATCGACCTGAAAACCGCGCTGGAAGAGGCATTTCCTGGGCTCAAAGAGCTGACATGGAAAGTGGCCATGGACCAAAAGTTGGTGACCGGCCCATGCATTGTCCACGAAGGTGCAGAACTCGCACTCTTGCCCCCATATGCGGGAGGATGATATTTGCATCATGGAGCAACAACCATCCGAAAAAAAACCAAAACCGGTATTCAAATCAGGTCCAATCGCAGCGTCCTTCATCGGCGACAGCATTGCCAAACACCAAGTAAAAACCCAAATCGGGGCGCATGATATTTTTTTGGGCCAAGTCAGGGCTGACCTGATAGAAGGCCGGCGGGTGAAGGCGATCGAGTACTCGGCCTACGAGGAGATGGCGGAGCAAACATTCCACCAAATCCGTGAAGAAGCGTTTTCAAAATGGGGGTTGACTTGCATGCACATTTACCACAGTTTGGGAAGGGTCGAAGCCGGTGAAATCTGCTTGTTCGTATTTGTTTCATCCCCACACAGGCAAGAAAGCTTTGAGTCCTGCAGATGGATTGTCGAGGAAATCAAAACACGTGTGCCCATTTTTGGGAAAGAGGTGTTCGAGGATGACACCCATCAATGGAAAACCAATCGCTGAATCATGGTAGACATTACCCCTAAATCCACCACTTTACGCC
>Ga0068872_10001356_pt1 | contig 19788 bp, 12 predicted proteins | sample NOAtaG_7_FD_66441 | JGI IMG/M metagenome (GOLD analysis project Ga0068872, IMG submission 66441) | Freshwater lake microbial communities from Lake Erie, under a cyanobacterial bloom - NOAA_Erie_Diel1S_2200h metaG | ecosystem: Environmental > Aquatic > Freshwater > Lake | place: USA: Ohio, Lake...
CTAGCCCGACCCAGTTCTGCATCCCCCTCCTAGTCTTGAAACTCAAAATTGAACTTTTTTAAGTTCGATGCAATGATATGAGCCCGGCCCCGGCCTTAAGGCTGGGGACAGGCCAAAAAAAAATCCCGGCGAAGCGGGATTTCATGTCTTTGGAACAGGAAGACGAAAATTACTTTTCGTTGTTCTTCATGTTCTGAACCTGGGAGCGGATGTCCTGGGCCAACACTTTCAGATCCTGCATGCCCTTGCGAACGCGGGTACCGGCAGCCTGATTTTGCTTGTTGTAGAACTTGTCGAAGTCGCCTTCCAGTGACATTACGAGGTTCTTCAGTTCGTCGAATCTGTTCATGAACTTTTTGTTTTGGGGTAAACCTTGAGGTGGTTTATCGGTGGAACATTATTTCCTGCAATCTTTTCGAAAAAAAACAGCCTTTCCAAAAAAAAAATTGAAATTTTTACGCAACCGCGTATCCGGAAGATATGTACTCATTGTTTTTGAGCTTAACATAAATCTCTTCCAGTGCTTTAACGGTTTTAGCGATATCAGCTTCGGTATGGAGTGCTGTTGGGATAAGACGCAGTATTATAAGACCTTTTGGAATAACGGGGTAGCAAACCGGCGAACAGAACAGGCCGTAATTCTCGCGGAGATCAATGGCCAGCTTAGCCACCTGGTTCTCGTCGCACTGAAGAATGACCGGCGTGACCGGAGATGTTGTACTGCCTATGTTAAAACCTTTTTCCCTGAGCGAGGCCTGCAATGTGCGGGTCACCTCCCAAAGCCTGTCCTTGAGCTCAGGTTTGGTTCTGAGGAGCTCCAGGCGCTTGAGTGCCCCTACAACCAGCGGCATAGGGAGTGATTTGGCGAAAATCTGAGACCTCATGTTGTAGCGCAGATAATCAATTACCTGTGCATCACTGGAAATAAAAGCCCCGATGCTGGCCATACTTTTGGCGAAGGTGGAAAAATAGATGTCGATACCATCCTGACAACCCTGCGCTTCTCCGGTGCCGGCACCGGTTTTTCCCATTGTTCCGAAGCCATGGGCATCATCCACCAGAAGCCGGAAAGAATAATTTTTCTTAAGCTCAACGATTTCCTTCAGCTTACCCTGGTTGCCGGACATGCCGAAAACCCCTTCTGTAATTACCAGAATGGAACCGCCTGTTTCAGTTACAATTTTTTGCGCGCGCTGAAGTTGTTTTTCAAGACCGGCCATATCGTTGTGCGCATACACAAAGCGCTTGCCGATGAACATACGCAGGCCATCGAGAATGCAGGCATGTGACTCGGCATCGTACACTACAACATCATGACGGTCGAGCAGACAGTCGATGGCCGACATGATGCCCTGATAACCGAAGTTCAGAAGATAGCTTGCCTCCTTACCGGTAAATTCTGCCAGTTCTGCCTCCAGCTGCTCATGGTAATCAGAGTTGCCGGACATCATTCTGGCTCCCATGGGGTAGCCTAGTCCAAAGCGGGCCGAGGCTTCGGCATCAACTTTGCGAACCTCAGGATGGTTGGCAAGGCCAAGGTAGTTGTTAAGGCTCCAGTTCAGGACTTTTTTTCCTTTGAAATCCATGTAAGGCCCGATTTCACCTTCCAGTTTGGGGAAGGTAAGGTAGCCGTGTGCCATTTTGGAGTGTTTGCCGAGAGGTCCCCGGTTCTTGAGTAGTTTTTCGAATAAATCCACTGTAATTGAACTGATTTAAGGAAATGAAAAAACGCCGCAAAGCTAACAGATTATACATGCTATTCAAACAGGTGATATTGAGTATTGCCATGGATTTGAGCAGCCACTGAAAGGCTTTTCAAGTGCTTGCGGCCAATTGCTTAAAATGCCTACTTTGCGCCTCAGGCAGGAATGCCTGCCGGGCACCGGTTAACAAATACTGAATACCTTGAAAATTAAAAAAATACTGATTGCCAACCGCGGCGAGATTGCAGTGAGAATTATGCGATCTGCCTCTGAAATGGGCATCCGCACGGTTGCTGTTTACAGCGATGCAGACCGGCAGGCCCGGCATGTACGGGAAGCGGATGAAGCATATTACATCGGTGAATCGCCGTCTTCTGCCTCTTACCTCAAGGGAGACCTCATCATTGAAACAGCCAGAAAGGCCGGAGCAGATGCCATTCATCCGGGTTATGGTTTTTTATCAGAAAATGCCGGATTTGCACGGGCTGTCCGGGAAGCCGGCCTGATCTTTATCGGACCTTCACCGGAATCCATCAACGCCATGGGCGATAAGTTGCGGGCAAAAGAGACTGCCCGAAAAAGTGGAGTACCGCTGGTTCCGGGTTCTGCTTCTGCTATTTCTACAAAAGAAGAAGCCATTGCGACCAGCCGGGAAACCGGATTTCCCCTGCTCATCAAAGCATCTGCCGGTGGCGGCGGAAAGGGAATGCGGGTAGTAAACCGGGAGGAAGACCTAGAAAACGAAATGCAGATGGCCATGAACGAGGCACAATCTGCTTTCGGCGATCCTACTGTTTTCATTGAACGCTATGTACAAAATCCAAAACATATTGAGATTCAGGTAATCGGCGATCAGCATGGCAATGTGGTTCACCTATTTGAGCGGGATTGCTCCATTCAGCGCCGGCATCAGAAGGTGGTGGAAGAAGCACCTTCCGGCTTTCTTACAGATGAGGTGCGGGAAGCCATGGGCCGCGATGCTGTTAATCTGGCAAAAACCTGCGGCTATTACAGCACAGGCACGGTGGAGTTCATCATGGATGAACAAATGCGCTATTATTTTCTGGAAATGAATACCCGGCTTCAGGTAGAGCATCCGGTAACCGAACTGATTACAGGACTCGATCTTGTGAAAGAACAAATACGGGTGGCTGCCGGTGAAAAGCTGAGTGAGCGCGTTGTGAACCGAAACATCCGTGGCCATGCCATTGAAATCCGGGTTTGTGCCGAAGATCCTAAAAACCAGTTTCTGCCTGATGTAGGCACACTCCGGCATTACCGTGTTCCGCAAGGCCCGGGCATCCGTGTTGATTCCGGTTATGAAGAGGGCGATGAAATTCCGATTTTTTACGATCCGCTGATGGCCAAGCTGATTGTCTTTGCCGAAGACCGGGCTTCCGCAATTGACCGCATGATTACCGCCATTAGGCGCTTTGACCTCAGGGGGGTAGCCAGTACCCTGGATTTCTGCCGCTGGGTAATGCAGCACCCGGATTTCCGGGATGGCTGGTTTGATACGCATTTCATCGCACGGAAGTTCAGTCCGGAAATGCTTGACGAAACGCTTACAGAAGAGGAGAAATCTGCACTCGCAGTGGCAGCCATCCTGTTTAAGGATACAGGAATAAAAGCACCTTCCGCCACGGTGGGTGAAAAGGCCGGAAACCCCGGTTCCTCACTCTGGAAAAGACGGGCTGTTCCGCAGCGATTCGGCTCATGATGCCGCTCGGGCTAATTCTTCTGATGCTGGGCTTGTTTCTGTTCTTCGCCGGCATTCTTCAATGCATTACAAGCAGAAAATTTCTGGGCTATCTTTTCGGTATAGAAATGATTCTGAATGCTTCCAGCATCAACCTGGCAGGATTCATTTCACTTCAGCCGGAACGCTCGGAACTTCAGGTATACATAATGATGATTACAGCACTTGCCGCCATAGAAGCTGCTGTAGGGCTTGCTCTTTTGGTATGGGCCGGAAGAAAGGAATCCGAAGTTCCTTTCTCATTAATCTGAAAAATTTTAACCGACAGCCCTTACTACCTCCATCATTTCCATGGCAGTGCGCACAATGGCATCGGTATCAAAACCACATTCCCGGAAAAGCTCCTGCTGCTCGCCATGTTCAATAACGGCATCCGGAATACCAAGTCTTTTCACCCTTGCATTCAGATTATGATCGGCTGCGAACTCCAGCACAGCAGATCCAAAACCGCCCATCAGGCATCCGTCTTCTATGGTAATGACCTTATCGAAGCGGGTAAAAATTTCACGGAGCATGTCTTCATCAACCGGCTTAACGAAGCGGGCATCGTAAAATGCAGCTGAAACCCCTTCTTTCTCCAGCATTTCGGCAGCCCGCAGCCCAAGATTGCCGATGTGGCCGATTCCGATGATGGCAATGTCTTCACCCTCCTTTACTTTTCTCCCTTTGCCAATTTCAATTCTTTCGAATGGTGTTCGCCATTCCGGCATTACACCCTCCCCTCTCGGATAGCGGATGGTAAAGGCGCCTTCCTTCCTGAGCTGAGCCGTGTACATCATGTTGCGCAGCTCCTGCTCATTCATGGGAGCCGCTACAATCATATTGGGTATGCAGCGCATGTAGGCGAGGTCATAGGCACCGTGATGGGTTGGCCCGTCGGCTCCGGCAAAGCCAGCCCGGTCGAGACAGAAAACCACCGGTAAGTTTTGCAGACATACATCGTGAATAACCTGATCGTAGGCCCGCTGCATAAAAGTAGAATAAATGTTACAGAAAACCATTTTACCCTGCGTTGCCATACCGGCCGAGAAAGTAACGGCATGCTGTTCGGCTATGCCCACATCAAAGGCACGGTCGGGCATGGCTTTCATCATGATGTTCATGCTGCAGCCGGAAGGCATGGCAGGCGTAACACCTACGATGTCAGAATTCATCTCAGCCAGTTCGACCAGCGTATGGCCGAAAACATCCTGGTATTTGGGTGGCTGTGGTTTATCGAATTGCTTTTTGTGAATTACACCCGTGATTTTATCAAACTTACCCGGTGCATGCCAGAGGGTCTGGTCTTTTTCAGCCAGAGGAAAACCCTTTCCCTTGGTGGTGATGCAATGCAGGATTTTAGGGCCGGGTATCTGCTGCAGGTCCCGGAGGACCTTGACAAGGTGGTGCACATCATGCCCGTCAACCGGGCCGAAATAGCGAATATTCAGTGATTCGAATAAATTTGAATGCTTCAGCAGGGAGGATTTGAGACCACTTTCAATCTTGGAAGCAATTTCCTGCGCATTCACGCCGAAGCGGGAAAGTTTACCGAGGACATTCCAGACCTCATCTTTAACCTTATTATAGGTGTGGCTGGTGGTAATGTCGGTGAGATAATCTTTAAGCGCGCCCACATTCGGGTCGATGCTCATGCAATTATCGTTGAGAACAATAATCATGTTGGCCGCAGCATCACCGGCATGGTTCATCGCTTCGAAAGCCATTCCGCCGGTCATGGCACCATCTCCGATGATGGCCACCACCTGCTTATCCTTTTCTCCGTTGAGTTCTGCTGCCACTGCCATTCCCAGCGCTGCCGAAATGGATGTGCTGGAGTGGCCAACACCAAAAGCATCATATTCACTTTCTTTTCTTTTCGGGAAACCGGAAATGCCTCCGAAAACGCGGTTGGTATGAAAACGGTCGCGACGGCCGGTGAGGATTTTATGGCCGTAAGCCTGATGCCCTACATCCCATACAAGCTGGTCTTTGGGCGTGTCAAAAACATAATGCAGGGCTACGGTGAGTTCAACCACGCCCAGACTGGCACCGAAATGCCCTCCGAAAACCGAAACATTGTCTACAATGTACTGCCTTAGATCCTGGCAAACCAGCTGAAGGTCAGACTCATCCATTTCTCTCAAATCAGACGGATATCTGATTCCCTCGAGGTGCTTACCGGGTGTTATTTTCATGCAGATAGAAAAGTAAAATCTAAGGCCGCTTTGAAAGTTTGATAGTTCCGCATGCAGCCTTTGGAAAAATCGTATGCAAATTAACCAATCGCAAGCCGGAAAGTTTTGAAAATGACTGAAAATTATCTGAGAATTTTAATCAGGCATTCTTATGACCTTTGCACTGAGATGTTTTACCGGATAGTCACCGTTTTCCTTTTGATTTTCATAACGCTTGCTGCGGCCAATTCGGATGCAAAAAGCAGGAAGGGCCGCAAAAGAAAACGGGCGCCCAGGGCAATTCCTTTCCGGCCGGCAGCACCGGCACTGGAACAGCCTGATTCTCCTGAGCTTGCCGGATTCTTCCGCAGGCTGGGCAATCTAAAGAATGGAATCGGAAAGGAGTCGGTGCTGATCATCGGCGACAGCCACAACCAGTGCGAAGATTTCGGGCAGGCTTTAATCGAGTACCTCCGGGATTCTGCCGGAATTCCGGTGTCGGGCAGAAATTATGCCTTTCCCTACCCTTTGGCCCGAACCGGTCACCGCAGCAGTCTTCGCTACGGCTGCATAAAGAAGAATTGGAAAGGCTGCCGGATAACAAATCCATCGTCTTCATGTTCATGGGGAATTTCAGGCTGGATGGCTACCTCTTCGGCTGATTCAATTCCATTTTCCCTTAAATGCGGGGCTAAGGATTTGAGAGCCGGCGACAGGCTTGGCATTTTTTCGCCGGCGTCCAGTGCCCGGGCATACCGCTTGTTTTGCGGTGGTAAAGACGGCCTGAAGGAAGTGCCTTACCTTGATTCCCTGGCATCTTTTGTTACATCTCTCGCCGAAGATGCCGATGCGCTGAACTTCATGGCGGTGCGAAAAGACAGCAGCGGGGATTTCTGCCATCAGGGTTACAGCCGTGAGCCTGCGGCCTCAGGCCTGAGTCTTGGGATTACCGGTACCAATGGCGCAAGAATTGATCATTACCTGCTGAGCCCGGATTTTGAGAAGCAGCTCAGAATTCTGCAACCCGGCCTTGTTATGATAGCACTCGGAACCAACGATGCCTTTACCGCTGATTTTTCGCCCGAAAAAACAAAAGAATACCTGGGAATGCTGCTCGGCAGGGTGCGGATGGTGCTTCCGCATGTACCGGTTCTTCTGATTGGCCCCCCGGATCACTGCCGGAAACGCGGCAGATACAATCCGAATACGGAAAAGGTAAATCAGATTTATTCAGAAATGGCGGCAGAACTGGAACTCGGCTTCTGGAACCAGCAGGAAGCCATGGGCGGACCGGGCTCCATAATGGCCTGGCGGAAAAAGGGACTGGCAACCCCGGATCTGGTGCACTTTTTTCCGGGAGGCTATGCTCTTCAGGCCAGACTTTTAGGAAAATCTTTGAGGCGACACCTGGAGCCCTTCATCAGGCAACCTGGGATACAGGAATCTGCAGAATAAACCGTACCCCTTTGTCTATTCCCTCACTTTCAGCGCGGATGGAGCCACCATGCATCTCGGTAAGGGTACGGGCTATGGAAAGACCGAGACCAGTACTGCTTTCCCCTCCGGTTGGCCGTGCAGAAAGCCTGGAGAATTTCTGAAAAATCCGGGATTTGTCATCTTCACTCAAACCTACACCCGGATTGTACAGGCTGAACTCCAGCAGTCCGTATTCCTTAATAAAGTTCGTCTTTGCCTCAATGCCGGCACCATGCGGTGCATATTTTACAGCATTGCTGAACAGATTATCCAGAATCTCCGACATTCTGGCGTAATCCATCAGCGCCATTGTTTCTGTCTCTTCGAGTTCTACCATAATCTGCTGACCCTTTTTCTGCGCATCAGGCTGATGCTGACGAATGGCATTCATCAGCACCTGATGGAAGCTTCCCGGACTCACTTTCAGCTGTATTTTCCCGCTTTCCAGATGGCCGCTTCTGAGAATCTCTTCCAGCATGTTGAGACTTCGCCTTGCTGATTGCTGTATAAGCAAACTGATTTCTTTCAATTCCTTCGGATTATCCTGCATTGCCGGAATATGTTCACTCAGGGAAAGAATTCCGGCCAGCGGATTGCGCAGATCATGGGCGGTAAAGTGTATCAGGTTCTGCTGAATCTGGCCTGATACTTCCAGCTTGTAATTCAAAAGAAGGGTTTTCAGCATCGAATGACCCAGTTTCTCAAGTAATTGATGATCTTTCCGATGGCATTGCCGGTACCGGGTATCCAGAACGCAGAGCCAGGCCAGCGTTTGCTGATTTTCAGATTTTATTTCTGCGTAATTGAAATAACGAAATCCTTCAATGGCAGTCCAGAGAGAAGATTTTTTAAAAAAGGCTTCTTCAGAAAAACGAAGTCCGAATTCTGGTTCAACTTCTTTCAGCAGATGCCCCAGATCCGCCAGCTGCTCAAGAACTTCGGGGTGTAATGGTTCCCCGCAATAAAAGGATCGTGTCTGATAATCGGGTAACAGAAGTATACTGATCCTGCTACCGCTGCCTTCTGCTGCCAGAAAGCAGGTTTCCTGCATTATGTCCTGCGCGCCGGCTGAGAGAAAGCCATTCGATTGAAGTAACTTATTAACCTGATGATCAAACCAGTGGTTTTGTAATAAACGGTTCATGAAATTATCGGAGCCTGTGTGAAGCATACGGGCCGGCACAAAAGTGTGTGCATTGTTTTTAGCTAAGCAAAGAATCTCCTCCTTTTGATTACAGGTGTAGTAAGGCCGGTAAGCAGACACCCTGATTTCATTTAATCTTTTGTAAATCAATGTACCGGATGCCTGGCAGCAATTTGGTATTGCTGCCTGAAAGGTGCTATTATTGCAACATTACAAGGCCATTGCGGAAATATCTTACACATGCTGAACCCGGATTTACCCTATCTCACCCAACATGCTCTGAATCATTTTATTGATGAAGCCCTGCGCGAGGACATCGGCAGCGGAGATGTAAGCAGTTTGTCTTCTGTTCCGGCCGGCAGAATCAGCCGCGCAGAATTAAAGGTTAAGGACAGCGGAATTCTTGCAGGCGTAGAACTTGCCGGGATGATTTTCTCCCGCCTGGATCCAGAGCTGGAGATGAATGTCATGCTGAAAGACGGCAGCCGCATCAGCCCCGGGCAGATTGCTTTTACAGTGATGGGAAGTGCAGTATCTATTCTAAGCGCAGAACGGCTGGTCCTGAACTGCATGCAAAGAATGAGCGGGGTGGCCACCAGAACAAGGCATTTGCAGGACATGATTTTGCATACCAGGGCCCGCGTGCTGGATACACGCAAGACAAGTCCCAACAGCCGCATCATAGAGAAATGGGCCGTAGCCATCGGCGGCGGTAAAAATCACCGGTATGCGCTGTATGATATGGTGATGCTTAAAGACAACCACATCGATTATGCCGGTGGAATCACGGCTGCACTGAAGGCTTGCCGGCAATACCTGAAGGAAAACCAGCTTTCCCTCGAAATCGAAGTAGAAACCAGAAACCTGGCCGAATTAAAAGAAGCACTTGATGCCGGTCTTGCTGATGTAATTATGCTGGATAATTACTCCCTCGAAGACATGCAACAGGCGGTAATAATGGCGGAAGGAAAGATTCCCCTCGAAGCAAGCGGGAATATCCGGGAAGAGACCATTATGGCCGTTGCAGAAACCGGCGTGGATTACATTTCGGTTGGTGCACTTACCCATTCCTACAAGAGCCTTGACCTTAGTCTGAAAGCAATTAAAGAATGAAAAACCTTGTTTTCCGGATATGGGGAAAGAGCATTCTCCGCCTCTGGGGATGGAAGGTGAAGGCTGTGCAGGAGGAACTGCCTGAAAGATGCGTGGTGGTGGCGGCCCCGCACACCAGTAATTTTGATTTTCTTATTGCCCGTTCTGCCTTTGAAATTCTGGAAATGCCGGTTCGGTTTACAATTAAGAAAGAATGGATGGGTTTTCCGCTTGGCTGGCTGCTGAGAGCACTGGGGGCCATTGCCATCGACAGATCTGTAAGGGCCGGCGAAAAGAAAGGATCCAGTGTGGAGGCCATGGCTGCACTCTTTAATTCAAAAGAAAAACTGGCCATCCTGATTACTCCGGAGGGAAGCAGGTCTCTTCGGACGGAGTGGAAAACCGGGTTCTACCATGTAGCCCGCCTGGCCGGAGTTCCGCTTGTACTGGGTTACCTTGACTATGAAAAAAAGGAAGCCGGAATTGGCAAAATAATTTTCCCCGGAGACAACTTTGAATCTGATATGGCTCTGATAATGGAATTTTATTCCGGTATCCGGGCAAAATTTCCCGAACAGTTTTCAACCGATCTCCGGTATACTAAATAAAATCTTACCCCGATTCAGAATTCAAAATTTGAAAAAAATGGGCAATGCCGGAACAATGCTGTTGAATTTCCGGCATAGTTCGCTTAATCCTTACAAAGGGTATCAAGATCTGAATTGCATAATTTCTAAGAGAAAAAAGTTTCGGACTTTTGGGATGAGCCTTAACAAGGTAACAAACCCTATGGACATGAAAAATAAGTCAATTCTGATTACCATCGGTATCCTTCTGGTTTTCAGCGCAAAAGCTCAGATGGGTGTAGAAGACAAGAGGCATGCATTCAACAATAAGCGATTTTATGCCAGAACGGCAAGAATGCATGACCATGCCATTCTTGTTCAGGCAGGTCAGCTTCCGATGTCCATACGAGGAACTTATGAACACCGGATAAACCAACGATACATGGCTGGTGTCAATCTGGGTGTCCGGGTAGCAGGCCAGGAAGCCGGAACAATAAAATCAGAGGTTTATGGGAAGTTGTTTGTAAACAACCGCGCCCCGCAGGGCCTTTATCTTTACGGTGAAACAGGAGCAGCGTACATTAACAACCACACTTTTAAATACCGCGTTGATTTCAATCAGGGCGAAACCGGTCAATTTACCAATCCTCAGGCCAAACTGGTTTACGAACATGCTGAAAGCTTTTTGAGCCTTTGCGGAGGACTGGGATTTGGCTTCCAGAATGCTTTTGGTACTGGAAGGCGCACCATGATTGATTTTGGCATGGGCTACCGTTATTATAGCATTCCAGAGAGAATCAGGAATCAATCCTTTGAGGAAAACGGACTGGCTTACCGGAATTTCAGCGCAAACAACACCATCATGAGCAGCATGTTTCCCTTCAATTTCCGATTCGGACTGGGTTACATGTTTTAGGCAACGAACAATCTGGCAATGGAAGATTTCAGGGTCTGCAGGTTTGCAGGCCTTATTTTTTTTACGAGGCAAAGTGTTTGAAAACGGTCTTCCGAAAAATCCGGTTCACCGGGTGAAAGAGAATTGGCGCGTACCCATTCAGAAGCATGAATATAGCGGTCTCCTCCAAGAGAAATCGCCACATGATGAATACGCTTTTCTGGCCTTTTGAAAAAAAGGAGTTCACCGGCTTCGGGCTGTCTGCCGGCTTTGGGTAGAGCGAGTTCTTCGCCGGTTTCAGCCTGTTGCCAGGCATCCCGTGGAAAAGAGTATCCGGCAATATTAAACACCAATTGAACCAGACCGCTGCAATCCAGGCCAAAAGGTGATTTACCTCCCCATACATAAGGAACATTCAGAAATTGTTTCGCTGTACCGGAAATTTTCTGACCAAAAGAGAATGCATCTGGTTCCGGCAGAGGATGTTCGGCACAATTTTTATCGGATTCCTCCCAGTGAAAAGCCGGGAAGGACGCAAACAGACTGTTCAATGCCATGTTTCCTGAAGGATAAAATCCCTGGAAATTTTCTGGTTTTTCAGAATTTACACTCTTCAGATGAGCGGTGCGCACATATCCGCGGTACCGATGTTCGGTCTCAATCAGTGACCATTCACCTGCCTTTTCAAGAACCCGAACAGGCTCTCCGGAAAGCAGCTGAGAAAGCTGTTCGCTTTGATGATCCGGACCTGCTTTCATGGGAGCAAATGCGGTGAAACAGACGGATGTTTCCATGGTGTGAAACAAGGGAAATTCTTCGGAAAATTAAAGCTGTGCTGCTGGCTGTTTTCAGGCAGATTTCAAAAAAAAGGCTGGTCATCAAACCAGTAGGCAAATTCAATTCAAATTAGCTTGAAGCAACTATGTGCAAAAAATTAAGCATCTGAAGGATAAGAAAATTACAATTCAAATATGCCGTACTCAATAGTACCATGGGGGGCACAATTTTTCATGTTATCCGAAATATTTCCGGCCTTTCCTGAGGGAGTAAAATGATTAATTTACAATACTTTATATTAAATTAAGAGATTCTTTTGCAAAGGAATCTGAATTTAACATGCACATAATGTCAGACATGTAGGCTTTCTTTTAAATTTGTCGCTTCAAAGTCTCCACAATCGTTATGATAAAACTTTACACAAATTACAGGAAGTCCACTCAGGGATTTTCAGGGACAACTATGGACCGGCGAAGTAAATTCGTCATTACAGGGCTGCTGATAATGGTGGTCATGTTTTTTGCAAAGCCACTGGCTAAAGCGCAGCTGGTAACGGAAGATTTCAGCTACACCGCTTCTACCACTATGGTAAGCAATGGGTATACTGCATTAGGTGTGGCATCACCTGTTCAAACTATTGCTGCCTCCGGCACGGGCTTAAGCTATGCCGGATCACCAAGATCAAATGTTGGACTGGCGCTCCCAATGGCAAGTTCCGGGGAAGATGTTTATAAGGCATTTACATCCCAAACATCAGGCGCTGTTTATGCTTCTGCACTGATCAATTTATCGGCAGTTCAGGCCACAGGCGACTATTTTTTCATGCTCATGACCGGTACCGGATTTACGGTGAGGCTGTTTGCAAGAACTAATGGCGCAGGTTTCTCATTGGGAATTGGAAAATCAACAGCTGCTGCAGTCTATGATGCTAATTTGCTTGCATTAAACACTACGCACCTTGTTGTAATCAAATACCAGTTTAATGCGGCGGCAAGTGATGATGCTGTTAGTCTGTTTATCAATCCGACCTTAGGAGCCGCGGAACCTGCAGCAAATGTATCTTCAGTTGGCGCTCCTACCGCTGATGCTGCCAGCATCAATGGCTATGGTTTCCGCCAGGGTTCTGCAGCCAACGCACCTACTCTTGTTATTGATGGTGTAATGGTAGGTACAACCTGGGCGCAGGTCACCCCATCTTCTGGTGCGACTCCTTCCCTTACAAGTACTCCGGCTACTTTATCCGGATTCAATTATACCGCTGGTTCCGGCCCCTCTTCCGGACAGTCCTTCAGCCTTAGTGGTTCCAATCTCACCGGAGCTCCCGGAAACATTACCATTACCGGTTCCACCAATTATGAGGTCTCTACCGACAATGTCACTTACGCTGCTTCGCGCACCGTGGCTTATTCTTCTGCCACACTTGCTGCTACCAATGTTTTCATTCGACTGAAAGCCGGCCTCAGTGCAGGTACCTACAACAGCGAAACCATTTCTATTACGGGCGGGGGCGCAACTTCTTCCGTAACGGCATCAGGTTCGGTTACAGCTGCCACACCGGCTCTGACCCCAACTCCGGCCACGCTTACTGGCTTCAGTTACATCGTTGGTGCTGGTCCTTCGACTTCTCAGTCTTTTTCACTCAGTGGTATCAACCTTACCGGTGCACCCGGAAACATTACCATTACCGGCTCAACGAATTTTGAAGTATCTACCGATAATACCACATTCGCTGCATCCAGGACTGTAGCCTATACTTCCGGAACGCTGGCTGCAACTACGCTCTATGTTCGTCTGAAAGCAGGGGCCGCAGCCGGTTCCTACAGTGGTCAGACCATTTCTATTTCGGGTGGTGGTGCCAGTACATCCATCACCGCCTCTGGTTCTGTAGCCGCACCTTTCACTGCGGGTAACATCGTAGTACTTAGGTCCGGAACCGGTGTAGCTGCACTTGGAAATACCGGCACTCCGGTTTTTGCCGACGAATATACCACAGCAGGTGTTCTTACCACTACACTACCCTTCCCCACCACTACATCAGGCAGCACCAACAGGGCCACCATTGTAGGAAACTCAACAGCCGAAGGAGGATTAAACCTTTCATCAAACGGGCAATACCTGATCATCAGCGGATACGATGCCGCAGAAGGTCAGGCATCACCCAATGCCAATACCAATAACAGGGTAATTTCACGGATGGACAGAAACGGAACGGTAAGTTCAAGCTTATTTGCCGGCACCATCCATCCATCCAACTTCAGGTCGGCTTCTTCTGATGATGGCAGCCGTTACTGGACTGCAGGAAATAACGGGGGGATTCAGTTTATGGCACATCAGGGAAGTACAACACCTGGTACCCCCACTGCCATTTCCTCAACGCCTTCTGCTAACCAGCGCTTTGTAGCCGTATTCAACAACCAGGTTTACCACACCAGCCAGACAGCACTGGCCCGCACCAATGTGGCGCTTCCAACGGGTTCCACATCTTCCACCACCATTGCTACCCTCACCGATGGCTATGGCTTTTATTTTGTAAACCGCGGCGGCATCAACTGGAATCTTTATGTAGCCAATGGCACAGGAAACAATGTTCTGAAATTTTCTTCCGCTGATGACGGTGTGACATGGACAGCCAGAGGAAACATTTCAGTGGGGGCTGCAGTCTACGGACTGGTGGCTCAGGAAAATGCCGGCAGCGTTGATGTTTATGTTTCTTCACCTGCGGCACTTTTCAAGTGCACGGATGCTGCTGCTTTCAATGCCAGCATGAGCGGAACATTTGCTTCAATCGCAACAGCTCCTGCCAATACTGCCTTCCGCGGACTGGCCTTCTCTCCTAATGCTTCCGGCCTTTTAACCAGCACCGGAACCCTGATCAACTTTGGTTACAGCGGAGCCGGACCTTCTGCAAGTCAGAGCTTCAACATCAGCGGCAGCGGGCTAAGCACCAATATTGTGGTGACAGCTCCAACCAATTATGAAGTTTCCAAAGATGATATTACCTTCTCTTCTTCCGTTTCCTATGCACCTTCAGGTGGAACAGTATCCTCTTCACCGGTTTATGTACGCCTGAAAGCAGGTCTCGGCACCGGAACATACAATGAATCGGTTACGGTAAGTTCAACCGGAGCTTCCAGCAAAACAGTGAATGTATTCGGCGGTGTTCAGCCTACCGTTACGATTAGTGTTTCTGCAGCTTCAGGTTCTGAAACTGCAGGAACTGCCATCACCGTTACCGCAACCTGCTCACCTGCCGTAAGTGGTGACCAGACCCTGGATCTGGCCGTTACCGGTACAGGTATCACTACCGGTGATTATACCCTGACCGACGGAGACGGCACCCTGGCCGGAATTCAGATAAAAATTCTGAGCGGTGCAACAAGCGGAACATCCACCTTCACTATCCAGAACGATGGTCTGAACGAAGGTTCTGAAACTGCTACCATTACCGCTTCCAATGCCACTTCAGGCATGATCCTGATTGCTCCTTTCAGCCAGAATGTGAGTATAACGGATGACGATGCAGAGCTGGTTCTTCCGGGAATCGGAACTCCCTCTACGACCATAGACTTCAACGACCTGGTTGCCACCGGTACCAGCAGCGAAATTTCCCAGGGAGGATATCTGCTTGAAACCAATGGAACAGGTTCTAGTGCGAACTCCAGCTATAATACCGGAACAGGTTCCTCTTCAGCAGGTGACAGTTACAGCTTTGGTATTGCAGGTACCAATCCGGTAACAGACCGCGCCTTCGGCTCCCTCGTTACCGGCAGTCTTTCTGATGTAAAGCAGGGCTTCAAAATTAAGAACACTACGGGCACTGCTGTTAACGCTGTAATCGTAGATTACTGGGGTGAGCAGTGGAGAAGAGGCCAGACCGGAAGCACCGGTGCTCAGTTCCGCGATAAACTCCTGTTCCAGTACAGCACCAATGCCACAGACCTTTCTACAGGAACCTGGGCTTCTTCAAGCCGTCTGAATTTCAATTCTCCGGACTTCGCCAACTCTGCACTTGACCAGCCCCGCGATGGAAATCTTTCTTTCTACCGCACACATGTGGTGGATACATTCTTCCTTGCCAGCAGCGTAGCCAATAACGCTAATCTATGGGTAAGGTGGCAGCACTCCACCACCGGAACCTCCGGTTCACGCGATGGACTTGCCATTGATGATGTGAACTTTACAGCCATCAACTATACACCGAAGATTTTCTACTCTGCTCCAAGTGGCGACCTTAATGACCTTGCCACCTGGTGGACAGAACCTGACAGTTCCGGAATCAACCCGACCAGCTTCAGTGGTTCCAATCAGACTTTCATCATTCAGGGCCGTTCTGCCGCTACCATTTCTGCCAACTGGGTGGTAAGTGGTTCAAATTCCGTTGTCAGACTCCGCAGTGGTGTGAACTTTACAGTTCCGGCCGCTTTCTCCTTCACCGGAGTGGTTGACAGTGTGGCAAACGGGGCTACACTTACCCTCCTGAATGCCACTGTGCCAACCCTGAACGGAATTGAGGCTAACAGTACCGTGATTTACGGATCTGCATCTGCACAAAATGTAGCCATCCCAACATCTACCAACAACCAGTATGGAAACCTGACCTTCAGCGGAGCCGGTACGAAAACCATACAGGGCGGTTTCCGGGTAGAAGGCAATCTGGTGATGGATAATACCGACATGAGTTCAGGCACCACATTCAGTGTGGTATTCTTTGGAAAAAATATCACCGCAACCGGCACAGTTACTTTCAGCAGCAATTTCGGAACCTATGTAAATCTTCAGGCAGTTGGAAGCCTCAATCAGGTAATTAACGGCGGTGGAAATACCATCATTGCCGGCAGGCTGATTATGAATGTAAACAACTCAGGAGGAACGCTGATTACCTCACCTGGCAGTACCCTGAAGACAGGTTCACTGAGTCTTGCTGCAGGAACCGGTCTGACGCTGGGTGATGACCTCAAGCTGAACTCCAACAGCGGCGGTGCAACTTTCGCTGACAATGGCAATACCATCACCATCGGAGGAGACTTCGAGTGCGCCGGCGCTTCTACCGATTACAACTTTACAGGTACTGTTGTGCTGAACAGTGCCACTGGCGCCAACATCCGTCAGGATGGTTCAGGAGGTTCCGGGTCTTCTGCCAAAGCTGAACTCAACAACCTGAGCATCGAAACCAGTGGTACTGCCGCAGTAACCGTGCAGCCAGCAAGCTTTGCAGCCATACTGACGATAAAAGGCAACCTGAGCTTAGGAGGAACTTCCACCGGTAAGCTGAATCTGGGCCAGAATGTCATCAAAATTGGAGGAGATTACACCAATACACGTGATGCTGACCTGATTGCACCCGGCACTTCAACCATTGAATTCAATGGCAGCGGAGTTCAGACCTTCAACTCCGCATACACTGGGGGTGGCGAAGCATTCGGAAGCTTGTCGCTGGCCAATAGTGGCGGCCTCAGCATGGCATCCGGTGATATCAGAATCAACGGAACACTTTCCTGCGTTGTTGGTGTTTTGAACACCGGAAGCGGTAAGATTATCATGAGTAATGCTTCGACCATCACAGAAACTTCAACTGCTTTTGTTCTTGGTCAGGTAGAAACTTCGCGTACCCTCACCAATGCTCTGAACAATTTCGGAGGTTTGGGAATTGAGGTTACAGCTCTCGGTAACCAGCCAGGCCTCACAGGTCTTCTGCGTACTACCGGCCAGAATGTGGTAACAGGTTGTGGCGGCATAAGTCTCAAGCGTATTTATGCACTTACTCCTACCAATAATGCCGGATTAAATGCCACAGTAGTTTTCAATTACAATCCTACTGTTGCAGAAATCAACTCCCTCAATCTGACCTATGTAAATCTGCTTACAGGCGGAGGCCCATGGGTAAGTGCCAGCAATCTGGCTGTACATGATATTCCTAACAGCAAAATCACAGCAACCGGCCTTGGCTCCATCGGCACCTTTATAGCTGCATATCCTGAGCCTACGCTCTCCAGTCTTGACCTCGGACCGAGATTCTGCTCTGGAAACACAGCCAATATTACACTGAATGGCCTGCTTGCCAATTCCACTTTCACAGTTTTCTATTCTGTTGATGGTGTGGCTCAGCCTTCAGTTGCCGGTGTTACCTCCAATGCCTCGGGTGTGGCAACCTTCTCTACGGCTCCGCTAACTGCAGCCAGCAACGGAAAAGAAGTTCTCATAACTGCACTTCGACTTGCGCCGGTAAATTGCCTTGCGAATTTCACCAGCAACAATTTCGATACACTTGAAATCGATCCGCTTCCTACGGTAAGCATTTCGGCCAACGATTTCGTATGTCAGGGACAAAATGCACCGGTTGAATTTTTCTTCACCGGCTCTGCCAATTGGACAATGAACTACAAGATTGATGGTGTGGCGCAGCCCGCACTAATCAATCAGGCAGTTTCTCCATTCCAAACAGCATACAATGCAGCTACCGTTGCCAGAACCTATTCGGTAACGAGTCTCAGCGATGCATACTGTACAGCAGATGCTGCTGGTCTTGATACCTTCACCATCGAAGTTCCGAATCCATGCTCTATTACATGGAACGGCTCGGTAGACAGTGACTGGAACAATGCCAACAACTGGACTCCAAACAACGCGGCACCATCAAATAAAACATCCGTAGTAATTCCGGGTAATACTCCTAATATCCCGCTTGTTAATTCCGCTTCTCCTGCTCCGATTTGTGCCAGCCTTTCACTCAGTGGTGGCGGTTCTGCCAGCGTAGGAAGCGGCTTTCAGCTCAATGTTCGGGGCGATATTATTGGCGGAATTAATTCTTCCCCGGTAGGCGGAAGCGGAAAACTGGTCCTCAGCGGAACCGGTCAGCAGAACATTACAGGTAATGTTCGACTCACCAATGTTGAATTTGCCAATACATCCGGTGCAGGCGTGGTTATTCCTTCCGGTTCTACGCTGAACATTGAACCAGACGGAGAGGCAAGTTTTATTGCCAACAGCAAACTCACCGTCACAGGAGATATGATTCTACGTTCCTCAGCATCCGGAACTGCCAAAATCGGTGTTATTCCCACTACAGCTTCCATAACTGGTCAGCTGACCATGGAACGCTGGCTGCCATATACTTCCTCAAATGGTGGCGGATGGTACCTCATGGGATCCCCATTCAGCGGTAGTGATTTCACCGGTCTGGCTGATGATTTTAAAGTGAGTGGTCTGGCTACAGGTTTTGGATCTCAGGGCGGATCTATACTTCCTGTCAATCAGCCTGAGCGTAACACCGTGTTCAAATACAGTGAAATTCTGAACAATACACGCTTGGATACTGTACAGAAAGACGGCTGGCTGGCTCCGGCTGCTGAAAATATGGCTCCCGGCCTTGGCTATCGTGTTTTTGTGGATTATTACTCCAACTCAACCCATAAGTTCGATACAAAAGGTTTATTGGTTCGTAATGATTTCACCTTCCCTGCTCTGACCAGAAGCCCTAACTCTATCTGTTCGCCTGCCACATATGCTTGCGACCTCAATCTGAATGGATGGAACCTGCTTTCCAATCCTTACCCATGTGCGATCGACTGGGATGCAGCAGCAGGCTGGACAAAGCCATCAGCAATGAATAATGCCTTTTACACCTGGAATTCAGCAGCTGCCGGGTATCGTGCCTACATTGGTGCCGGTGGTGTAGATCTGGGTGTTACTGTGAATACAGGAGCAAATGCCAACATCATTCCTAGTTCCCAGGCTTTCTTCGTAAGGCTTACTTCCGGAAATACTGCCAATCTGATTGTAAAAGAAGCTGCCAAGGTTACCAATACCTCCGGAACTTATTTCCGTACTGCTTCTTCGGAATCCTCTTCGATCAGAATGCGACTGAAGAAAAACGACCAGAGTGCTTATCATTTTGATGCCATGGTGAAGTTTGAAGAAGGCAGCTCTGATAACTTCGACCAGAATCGTGATTTAGATCTGCTTTCCGGACCATCCTATGAATTTGGTTTCCCAAATGCAACAGGAAACTTGCTGCTCAATTCTCAGGCAGCACTTACGGAAGAAACCAGAATTATCCCAATGGCAATGAACCTGAAGGGTAATCGCGGGAACTTCTCTTTTGAAGTTCTGGCCCAGCAGATTCCGGCAGGCGCTGTTGCTTTCATCCGCGACCAGTACCTGAACACCATCACCGAAATCAGTCAGGGAAGCGTAATCAGTTTTGAAGCCATGGATGATGCT
>Ga0068872_10001362_pt1 | contig 19732 bp, 16 predicted proteins | sample NOAtaG_7_FD_66441 | JGI IMG/M metagenome (GOLD analysis project Ga0068872, IMG submission 66441) | Freshwater lake microbial communities from Lake Erie, under a cyanobacterial bloom - NOAA_Erie_Diel1S_2200h metaG | ecosystem: Environmental > Aquatic > Freshwater > Lake | place: USA: Ohio, Lake...
GAGCGCACCGGCGAGCATGACCTCGAAGCCCTGCCGCACGGGCGCGCCCGCGGCCGCGATCAGCGCCGCGGCGGCGCCGAATGTCGCGACGAGGGCGCAGGCCGGCGCGAGCAGCGACAGCCAGGCCGGGACGCGCTCGCGGGGCTCAAGCCGCATGGGTCCCCTCCGGCGCGCCGCCCGCCATCATCAGGCCGAGGGTGCGCGCGTCGAGGGACGCGGCGGGAAGCGGCGCCGAGAGGCGGCCGCGATACATCACGGCGATGCGGTCGCAGAGCGCGAGCAGCTCGTCGAGGTCCTCGGAGACGAGCAGCACGGCCGCGCCGAGCGCGCGCGCCGCCGCCAGCCGCTCCTGCACGTAGGCCACCGCGCCGACGTCGAGCCCGCGCGTCGGCTGGTTGGCGACGATGATCGTCGGGTGCTCGGACAGGACGCGGCCGAGGATCAGCTTCTGGATGTTGCCGCCCGAGAGCAGGCGCGTGCGCGTCTCCGGGCCGGCGCCGCGTATGTCGAAATCCGCGACCAGCAGCTCGGCATGCATGCGGATCGCGGCCTTGCGCAGGAAGCCGAGCCGCGAGAAGCGCGGGTCGTCGAGCCGCTCCACGATCGCGTTCTCGGCCACGGTCATGTCGCCGACGACGCCGGCGGCATGGCGATCCTCGGGGATGCGGCCGAGGCCGGCCTCGAGGAAGCGGCGCGGCGAGCCCGGCGCGCGCACCTCGCCGTCGAGCGAGACGAGGCCGGAGCGCGGCTTCGCCATCCCGCAGGCGATGTCGGCGAGGAGAGACTGGCCGTTGCCAGACACGCCGGCGATGCCGAGGATCTCGCGATGCCGCAGCTCGAGGTCGACCTGGTGCAGCGCGACGCGCCCGTCGGCGCTGCGCGCGTCGATGCGGTGCAGGCAGAGCGCGACCGGTCCGGGCCGCCCCGGCGCCAGCCGCGGCTGCGCGACCGCGTGGCCGACCATCGCGGTCGCGAGGTCCTCGCGCGACGCGCCCGCGGCGGCGCAGGACAGCGCCACCTTGCCCTGGCGGAGCACGACGACGTGGTCGGCCGCCGCGAGCACCTCGCCGAGCTTGTGGCTGATGAAGACGATCGAGAGCCCGTCCGCGACCAGCCGGCGCAGCGTGGCGAAGAGCCCCTCGGCCTCCTGCGGCGTCAGGACCGCCGTGGGCTCGTCGAGGATCAGCACGCGCGGCCGGCGGTAGAGCGCCTTGACGATCTCGACGCGCTGGCGTTCGCCGACGCTGAGCTGGCCCACCAGCGCGTCGGGGTCGATCTCGAGGCCCGCGTCGCGCGCGATCTCGCCGAGGCGCGCGCGCGCGCCGCGGCGATCCGAGCGCAGGCGCCAGAGCCGCTCGGTGCCGAGCATGACGTTGTCGAGGACGCTCAGGTTGTCGGCCAGCGTGAAGTGCTGGTGGACCATGCCGACGCCGGCCTCGAGCGCGGCGCGCGGGTCGCCGCCCGCGAGCCTGCTGCCGGCCACCTCGACATGGCCCTCGTCGGCCACGTAGTGGCCGAAGACGATGTTCATGAGCGTGGTCTTGCCGGCGCCGTTCTCGCCCAGCAGGGCGAGGATCTCGCCGCGCGCGACCTCGAAGGAGATCGCGTCGTTGGCGACGAGCGGGCCGAAGCGCCTCGTGACGCCGACGACGCGCAGCGCCGGCGGTGCCTGCGTGCCCGCCGCTGCGCTGTCCTGGCTCGACGCGTCGTCCATCAAGTCCTCCGCGGCACGCATCCCCGGCCCGGCACGGGCCGGGGATGCCGCCGCCTGGCGCTCACATGGAGGAGCGCGGCTCGCTGTCGTTGACGTTGACGCGGTACATGCCTTCGCGGATCTCGGCCTCGCGCGTCTTCACGAGGGCCTTGATCTCCGCCGGGACCTTGTCCTCGAAGGTGCCGAGCGGGGCGAGGCTCGCGCCGCCGAACTTCATCGTCGAGAACTGGCCGTAGTCCTCGGCGGTGAAGCTGCCGTCGCGCACCTTCTCGATCGCGCGGTCGATCGTGGCCTCCATGTGCCAGAGCGCCGAGGCGACCACGGTCTGCGGGTACTGCGCCTGCGTGTCGATGACGTTGCCGATGGCGAGCTTGCCACGCTCCTTCGCCGCGTCGGACACGCCGAAGCGCTCGGCGTAGAGGACGTCGGCGCCGCGGTCGATCATCGCGAAGGCCGCCTCCTTGGCCTTCGGCGGGTCGAACCAGCTGCCGATGAAGGTGACCATGAAGCGCACGTTCTTGTTGGTCTCGCGCGCGCCATCCATGAAGGCGTGCATCAGGCGGTTGACCTCGGGGATCGGGTAGCCGCCGACGAGGCCGATGACCCCGGACTTCGTCATGCCGCCGGCGATGAGGCCGGTGAGGTAGGCGGGTTCCTGGATCCAGTTGTCGAAGACCGCGAAGTTCCGGCCGGACGGGCCGAAGGACGAGCCGATCAGGAACGAGGTCTTCGGGAAGTCGGCCGCGACCTTGCGCGCCGCGCGCTCGACGCCGAAGGCCTCGCCGACGACCAGGTCGGCGCCCTTCTGCGCGTATTCGCGCATCACGCGCTCGTAGTCGGAGTTCGAGACGTTCTCGGACCACGCGTACTCGGCCTCGCCGCGCGCGACCGCGGCGTTGATGGCCTTGTGGATCCGGCTCACCCATTGCTGCTCGACGGGCACGGTGTAGATCGCCGCGACCTTGATCTTGCGGGCCTGGGCGAGGGCGGGGGCGGCGACGCCGAGGGCGGCTGCGCCCGCGACGAGGGCGCGACGGTTCAGGATGGTCATGCGAATCGCTCCGGTCTCTTTACGGGGAGATGGCCAGTTAGTCCCGGCCGCGCCGGCCGGGCAAGGCTCGGCCGGCGCCGGGGACGGCGTTTTCCACAGCCGCGCGCAGGCTCACCCCCCGCGTGGCGGCTGCCTGCGCTGCTGCTGCGGCTGCTGGCGCTGCAGGGCGGGATCGCGGCGGATCGCGATCGTCTCGGCGCCCACCTCGATCTCGATCGCGGTGTCGGTGCGCCGGATCTGCAGGTCCTCGTAGCGTTCGTCGCGCACGGGGTCGGGCAGCGCCGCCATGGGCGAGCCGTCCTCCGCCGCCTCGATGCCCAGCATCACGGTCTCGCGCGGGTACTTTCGGAAGTACCAGGCCGCGGCGCGATCGAAGCCGCGCAGGTTCTCGCGGATCCGCTCGCGGTCCGCCTCGGTGATCGGCGCGTACCAGGCGACCGTCTCGCCGCTCGGCAGCTCGAGCTCGACCTTGGAGAATCCACGCTCGAGCGTGAAGTCGGTGAAGTCGACGTCCTTCACGCGGCGCAGCCTGCCTTCCAGCGCCCTGGCTATGTCCGCGTAGCCGACCTCGCGCGCGGATGGGTTCGCCGCGAACCACTCGAGCGCGGCCTCTCCGATCGCCTGGAGGTTCGCCTGCGCGATTTCCGCGGCGCGGCCCTCGGAGGCCTTGTCCGCGGCGGTCTTGACCGCCGCGGGCACCAGCGCGAGCGCGACCGGGCCGATGAGCTCGGGATTGTAGAGGCCGAGCGCGAGCAGCCCGGACTTCAGCGAGGATGGCCCGTGGGCGCGCACGAGGATCCCGTCGGGAAGGTTCGCGGCGACCTGGACCATCGGCGAGGGGAGGTCCGGCATGCGGCCCAGGATCGCCTGGGCGACGGGTCCGGAGAACGCGTCAGCGCCGAGGCCGGAGCCGGACTCCATCGCCGCGCCGAGCAGCGTGCGCAGCACGCGGTACAGGCGGGGCGTCGCGTAGGCGAGGCTGTTGCCCTGGTCGACGCCGAGCTCCGCGAGCGCGTCCCGGAAGGCGGGCGCCTCGGCAAGGCCGGCTCCGCGCCCGAGCGACTGCTCCGCGAAGGCGGCGCTGGACGCGAGGACGAGCGCGTCGCCGTCGACGACCAGCACCGGCTGGTTCTCGCCGAGGATCGGGACCGTCTCGGAGCCGCGGAAGGCCCGGCGGCCGGCGATGGTCGCCGGCGCGAGCTCCGGGATGCCCGCCAGCATGGGCAGCAGCTTCGGTGCGATCCCCTCCACGCGCAGCAGGAGGCCGCCCTTCTGCGCGAGGCCGAGGGCCCATTCCTCGAGCCGCGCGGCGTCGGGCGTCGAGGTCTCGCCGAGCCTCAGGAAGAAGGTCACGCGCCCGCGCAGCTCGGTGATCGCCTTGATCGCGTCGCCTGCGTCGATCCCCGTCTCTGCCGCGATCGCGCCGGTGGCGAGGTCGATGTCCGCCTTCGGGTCGAAGCGGCGCGCGACGGAGACGATGGCCTGGACGAGCGCGGGCATGTCGATCTCCGCCTCCAGGAAGAAGTCGGTGTCGGCGGGCGCGAGGCGGGTCGTGGCGAAGGGCCGCGCGGGTCCGCCCATCGCGGCGAGGAGGCCGCGGCGCGGGCCGGGGGCGTGGAGGAAGCTGCGATTGTGGTAGCTGCCGTCGCGGCGCAGCGTCGAGCTCATGCCGATGGCGCGGATGCCCGAGATGCCGAGCTCGTCGAGGATCGCGCCGAAGTCCTGGCGGTAGGGGGCGAGGTCCGGATCGTCGCCGACGACGTCGGAGACGGCCTGCGTGAGGTCGCGGCCGAGCTTCGCGAACTGGTCCTCGAAGTCGACATGGACGAAGAACGGGCCACCGAGCTGGAGCTGGGCGCGCACGGCCTCGAAGCTGCCGCCCGCGGGCGCCGGCGCGGTGGCGGCCGGGGGCTGCGCCTGCGCGTGCGCGGCCGGAGCCTCGAGCTGGCTGCTGGTCGATGCGGCGACGGCGATCGCCAGGACCATGCCGCGCACGGCGCCGAAGCGGGAGGAGGCGGGTTTCGAGATGCGCATGTCCAAAAGCCTGCCGGACGAGGATAGGATCGAGGAGGGTCGTGGACCCCGGGGGAGGATAGGCCGGAATTGGTGAAGGAACTTATCGCCTGTGGCTTGCTGCCGCGACCTGGAGCGCGCGATGTCCGGTCCTGAGATGCCCGTGCCCGGCGCCCTGCGTTCCGGCGAGGCCGCCGCGGCGGTCGCGCTCTCGGCCGAGGCGGGCTGGAACCAGGTCGAGGAGGACTGGCGCTTCATGCTCGCGGCCGGCACCGGCTTCGCCGGGCGCGACCGGGCCGATGGCAGGCTCGTGGGCTCCGCGCTCGTGCTGCCCCTGGGGCCCGCGCTCGCCTGGATCGGCATGGTCCTCGTCGCGGCGACCCATCGCCGCCTCGGCCTGGGCACGGCGCTGTTCGGTCGATGCCTCGACGCCTGCGCGGAGCAGGGCCTCCTCGCCGGGCTCGACGCCACCGAGCTGGGCCGGCCCGTCTACGAGCGGCTCGGCTTCGTGGACGTGCTCGCCCTGCGGCGCTGGCGGCTCGAGCGACCGGTGTCGGCGCCCGCCGCCGGCGCGGGCCCGCGCGTCGCGTCGGTGTCGCCCGCCGACCTCGCGGCCGTGGCCGCCTTCGACGCCGCGCGCTCCGGCATGCACCGGCCCGCGATCCTCGCGCATCTCGCCACGCGCGGGCCCGGCTTCGTGGCGCGCGACGCCGAGGGCGCGCTCGCCGGCTACGTGCTGTCGCGCAACGGCCGGACGGCCATGCAGGTCGGGCCCCTCGTGGCGCGCGATGCCGCCACCGCGAGTGCGCTGCTCGCGGCGGCGACCTCCGCCGCGCGCGGTCCCTTCGTCCTCGACGTGCCGGAGCCGCATGGGGAGGTCGCCGCGCTGCTGCGCGACCATGGCGCGTCCAGCCCGCGCGGCTTCATGCGCATGACGCGCGGCGCCCCGGGCGCGCTGGCCAGCCCGTCGGGGCTCTTCGCGATCTCGGGGCCGGAGCTGGGGTGAGGCGATGAAAGGGCTGCACTGGCGGGACCTTCCGGCGGCGACGCTGGCCACGCTGCGCGAGGGCGCCGTGATCCCCGCGCACCCGCTCGCGCTCGACGCCGGGCGCGCCTTCGATCGCGCCTCGCAGCGCGCGCTCACGCGCTACTACGTCGATGCCGGCGCCGGCGGTCTCGCGGTCGGCGTGCACACCACCCAGTTCGCGATCCGCGAGCGCGGGCTGCACCGCTCCGTCCTGGAGCTCGCGGCGGAGACCGCGTCCGCGTGGACGTCGCGGCCGCTCGTGCTCGTCGCCGGCGCGGTCGGGCGCACCGTGCAGGCCGTCGCCGAGGCACGGCTCGCGCGCGCGCTCGGCTACCACGCGGTGCTGCTGTCGCTCGCCGCGATGAAGGGCGCGAGCGAGGACGAGCTCGTGTCGCATTGCGCCGCGGTGGCGGCGGAGATGCCGGTGGTCGGCTTCTACCTCCAGCCCGCCGTCGGCGGGGTGGCGCTGTCGCGGCGCTTCTGGACGCGCTTCGCGGCGATCGACAACGTCGTGGCGATCAAGGTCGCGCCCTTCGACCGCTACGCCACGCTCGACGTCGTCTTCGGCGTCGCGGCGGCCGGCGCGGAGGACCGCATCGCGCTCTACACCGGCAACGACGACCACATCGTCCTCGACCTCGCGGTGCCCTTCGTCGCGCGCGTCGGCGGGCGCGAGGTCGAGCTGCGCTTCCGCGGCGGGCTGCTCGGGCACTGGAGCGTCTGGACCTCGGGCGCCGTGCGCCTGCTCGCGCGTATCCGCGCCGAGCTCGCCGTCGGCCCGCCATCGCGCGCGCTGCTGGCGCTCGACGCCATGGTCACCGACTGCAACGCGGCGCTGTTCGACGTCGCGAACGGCTTCGCCGGCTGCATCGCGGGCTGCCACGAGGTGCTGCGGCGCCAGGGCCTCATGGAGACGAACCACTGCCTCGACCCGCGCGAGGTGCTGAGCCCGGGGCAGGCGGAGGAACTCGACCGCGTGCGTGCCGCGTACCCGGAGCTCGCCGACGACGACTTCGTCGCGGCGAACCTGTCGCGCTGGCGCGGCTGAGCGGGCTGGCGCAGTCTGCGGGCGACGCATGCGAGGGCGAAGGAGGAAGGGCTGAGATGGCGACGATCGTGCTTCCCGTGGCGGGCGGGCGGCTGGAGCCGTTCCGCACCAGCCAGCCGCGCGCCTTCGCCCGGCCCACGCGTCCCTTCGACCGCATCGCCTTCTCCGCGGCGCATGTCGTCTGCGACCCGCTTGCCGACGTCGATCCCTGGCTGGTCCCGGCGATCGACTGGGACGCCACGCTGCGCTTCCGCTCGCATCTCTGGTCGCTCGGGCTCGGCGTCGCCGAGGCGATGGACACCGCGCAGCGCGGCATGGGCCTCGACTGGCCCACGAGCCTGGAGCTGATCCGCCGCTCCGTGGCGCTGGCGCGGGCGGAGGGCGGGCGGCTCGTCGCCTGCGGCGCCGGCACGGATCACCTCGCGCCCGGCCCAGGAGTGGGCATCGACGAGGTCGTCGCCGCCTACGAGGAGCAGTGCGGCGCGGTCGAGGCGGCGGGCGGTCGCATCATCCTCATGGCGTCGCGCGCGCTGGCCGCCGCGGCGCGCTCGCCGGACGACTACCACCGTGTCTACGGGCGCATCCTCCGCCAGGTCCGCGAGCCGGTGATCATCCACTGGCTCGGCGAGATGTTCGACCCGGCGCTCGAGGGCTACTGGGGCAGCCGCGACCACTGGAAGGCGATGGACGCCTGCGTCGAGGCGATCGCGGCGAACGCCGCGAAGGTCGACGGCATCAAGGTGTCGCTGCTCGACAAGGACAAGGAGGTCGTGCTGCGCCGGCGGCTGCCGGCGGGCGTGCGCATGTACTCGGGCGACGACTTCAACTACCCGGAGCTCATCGAGGGCGACGCGCTCGGCCATTCCCACGCGCTGCTCGGCATCTTCGACGCGATCGCGCCGGCGGCCTCCGCGGCGCTCGACGCGCTGGCCGGCGGCGACGTCGCGGCCTATCGCGCCATCCTCGCGCCGACCGTGCCCCTGTCGCGCCACGTCTTCCGCGCGCCGACGCGCTTCTACAAGACCGGCGTCGTGTTCATGGCGTATCTCAACGGGCTGCAGTCGCATTTCGCGATGGTCGGCGGGCAGCAGGGCGCGCGATCGCTCCTGCATCTCGCGGAGCTGTTCCGCCTCGCCGACGCGGCGGGACTGCTCGCGGATCCCGACCTGGCCTGCGCGCGCATGCGGCGCGTGCTGGCCGTGCACGGCGTCGAGGGCTGAGGGGGCAAGGGCGATGGACGATCTCAGGGGCAGGCGCGTTCTCGTGACCGGCGCGAGCACGGGCATCGGCGCGGCCGTGGCCCGCGGCTTCGGCGCCGCGGGCGCCGTCGTCGGCGTGCACTACAACGCCAGCGAGGCCGATGCGGCGGCCGTCGCGGCCGACATCGTCGCTGCCGGCGGGCGCGCCGTGCTGCTGCGCGCCGACGTGCGCGACGCCGGCGCCACGCGCGAGCTCGTCGCGCGGGCGCATCGCGAGCTCGGCGGGCTCGACGTGCTGGTGAACAACGCCGGCCACCTGCTGCGCCGCGCGCCGCTCGACGAGCTCGACGAGGCCCTGTTCGACGAGCTCGTCGACCTCAACATGCGCTCGGTCTTCGTGGCGACGCAGGCGGCGGCGCGCATCTTCGCCGCGCAGGGGCATGGCAACGTCATCAGCACGACGTCGATCTCGGCGCGCAGCGGCGGCGGGCCGGGCGTGGCGCTCTACGCGGGCACCAAGGCCTTCGTCTCGACCTTCACGCGCAACGTGGCGCGCGAGCTCGCGCCGAAGGGCATCCGGGTCAACGCGGTGTCCCCCGGCGTCATCGAGACGCCGCTCCATGCGCGGCTGAGCTCGCCGGCCGTGATGGACGCGATGCGCGCGGCGGTCCCGATGGGGCGGCTCGGCGCCTCGGAGGAATGCGTGGGCGCCTATCTCTACTTCGCCTCCGATCGCCTGTCCGGCTACGTCACCGGCCAGGTGCTCGAGGTCAATGGCGGGCAGCTGATGCCATGACGAGGGATCTCTCGCGCCATCCCGAGCTGCTGGCGATCAACCACGCGACGGTGCGCCGGCGCTGCGACCTGCCGACGCTCGTCGAGCTGTGCCAGCGGCGCGGCATCCGCGCGATCGCGACGTGGCGCGACCTGCTGGGCGAGGGCGGCGCGCCGGCGGCGGCGCGGCTGCTGCGGCAGGCGGGCCTCCAGGTGACGGGGCATTGCCGCGCCGGCCTCTTCGCGGCGTCCGGCGCGGCGGAGCGCGCGGCGATCCTCGCCGAGAACCGGCGCGCGATCGACGAGGCCGCGGAACTCGGCGCGCAGAGCCTCTGCGTCATCGCGGGCGGCCTTCCCGGTGGCTCGCGCGACCTCGCCGCCGCGCATGCCGAGGTCCATGACGGCCTCGCCGCGATGCTGGAGCACGCGCGAAAGGCCGGCGTGCGCATCGGCCTCGAGCCGCTGCACCCGATGTACGCTGCCGATCGCGCCTGCGTGAACACGATGCGCCACGCCAACGACCTCTGCGACGCGCTGGGCGAGGGCATCGGCATCCTGGTCGACGTCTACCACGTGTGGTGGGACCCGCATCTCGCGCCGGAGATCGCGCGCGCCGGCGCGGCGGGCCGCATCCTCGGCTTCCATGTCTGCGACTGGCTGGTGCCGACGCGCGACTTCCTCACCGATCGCGGCATGATGGGCGACGGCGTCATCGACATCCCGCGCATCCGCGGCATGGTCGAGGCAGCCGGCTATGCCGGTTTCGTCGAGGTGGAGATCTTCTCCGCCGAGAACTGGTGGAAGCGCGACCCGGCCGAGGTGGTCGATACCTGCATGCAGCGCTACGCGAGCGCGTGCTGACGGGTGGCAAGGGGAGGGGGAGATGCCGAAGCTGCTGGGCCAGGAGCAGGTGGAGCGGTTCCATCGCGACGGCTACCTGGGTCCGATCCGCGTCATGAGCGTGGAGCAGGCCGGCGAGTTGCGCCGGCGCCTCGAGGCGCACGAGGCCGCGACTGGCGGGCCGCTCAGGGGCGACCTGCGCCACAAGGCGCACCTGCTCTTCTCGTGGCTCGGCGACCTCGTGCGCAACGACGCGCTGCTCGACGCGGTCGAGGACCTGCACGGGCCCGACCTGCTGTGCTGGACCTCGAACTTCTTCATCAAGGAGCCGAGGAGCCCGGGCTTCGTGTCCTGGCACCAGGACTCCACCTACTGGGGGCTGAGCCGGCCCGACGTCGTCACGGCCTGGGTCGCGCTGTCGCCCTCGACGCGCGCGAACGGCGCGATGGAGGTGATCCCGGGCACCCACGTCCTCGACCAGATCCCGCATCGCGACACGTTCGACCGGGACAACATGCTGTCGCGCGGGCAGGAGGTCATGGTGGACGTCGACGCGTCGAGGGCGGTGGCGCTCGAGCTCCAGCCGGGCGAGATGTCGCTCCACCACGTGCGCCTGGTGCATGGCTCCGCCGCCAATCCCTCGGGCGAGCGGCGCATCGGGTTCGCCATCCGCTACATCCCGACGGACGTCGCGCAGACCGTGCGCGGCGACGATTCGGCCACGCTCGTGCGCGGCGTCGACAGGCACGGGCACTTCGCGCACGAGCCGCGGCCCGCGCGCGACCTCGATCCGGAATTCGTCGCGCTGCACCGCGAGATCTCGTCGCGCAACGCCCGCATCCTCTACGCCGGGACGGGTGTCTCCTCGTTCAACGACCCGCGCTCCGCGCGCGGCTGACCGGAAGGAACAAGGCAATGGAACCGATCCGATTCGACGCCGCCGTCCTGCGCGCGGCGCGCGCGCCGCTGTCGATCGAGCGCGTCGAGGCGCGCGCGCTCGGCCCCGACGACGTGCTGGTGCGCATGCGCGCCGCCGGCCTCTGCCACACGGACCTCGAGGTGATCGAGGGCCAGCTCGTCTTCCCCCTGCCGATGGTGCTCGGGCACGAGGGCGCCGGCGTGGTGGAGCGCGTCGGGACGGCGGTACGCGGGCTGGCGCCCGGCGACCACGTGATCATCCACTGGAACCCGCATTGCGGGCACTGCTTCTACTGCGACCGCGACCAGCCGATCCTGTGCGAGACCTACGTCGCCAACGGCGCGAAGGCCGTCGGCTTCGACGGCGCGCCGGTGCTGCGCGCGCAGGATGGCGCGACGCTGCACAACCTCATGTACATCGGCGCCTTCGGCGAATACTGCGTCGTGCCAGCGCAGAGCGCCGTGCGCGTGGCGAAGGAGATCCCCTTCGAGGCGGCCTGCCTGATCGGCTGCGGCGTGATGACCGGCCTCGGCGCCGCGACCCGGATCGCCGACCTGGAATGGGGCTCGACGGTCATGGTCATCGGCTGCGGCGCGGTCGGCCTCTCCGCCGTGCAGGGCGCGCGGCTCGCCGGCGCCGCGCGGATCATCGCGGTGGACATATCCGAGGCGAAGCTCGACCTCGCGCGGCGCGTCGGCGCGACCGACCTCGTCGACGCGACGCGCGACGACCCGGTCGCGGTCGCCAAGGCGCTCACCGCCGGGCGAGGCGCCGACGCCGTGATCGAGTGCGCCGGCAGCCCGAAGACGTTCCGGGCCTCGGTCGAGGCGGTCAGGCCCGCCGGGCAGGTCGTCTGGCTCGGCAAGACGGGCTTCAACGAGGAGGTCTCGTTCCGCTGGGGCGCGCTCATGCAGGAGAAGCGGATCACGCGCTCCTCCTATGGCGGGACGCGTCCGGCCCGCGACTTCCCGATGATGGTCGACAGCTACCTGCGCGGCGAGCTGAAGCTCGACGAGCTCGTCACGCGGCGTCTCCGCCTCGACGAGATCAACGACGGCTTCGCGGCGCTGAAGCGCGGCGAGGTCGTGCGCGCCGTCGTGTGCTACGACGCATGAGCGCCGCGGTCCCGCCGCATGTCGCGGCCCGCCACCATGCGCTCGCGCCCGAGCATGTCGACGCGCCGCATCGGTGGTGGGAGGCAGGCGACCTCCTCCTCGAATCCGGCGCGCGCGTCGAGCGCTGCGGCGTCAGCTGGGTCGAGCACGGCATCGAGGATCCGGGCGGCGAGCGCACCATCCTCGGCTGCACGGCGATCGGTGCCACGCATCACCGGCTCGACTTCCTCATCGGGCCCGGCCGCGCGCTCGACACGACGCGCTTCCGCATCGTCGTCGTCGACGCGCTCGGCAACGGCCTGTCGACGAGCCCGAGCAACAGCGCGACGCAGGCCGGCCCCGGCTTCCCGCGCTTCACCATCGGCGACATGGTCGCCGCGCAGCACCGCCTGCTGGTCGAGCGGCTCGGCCTGCGCCGCGTCCACGCCGTCATCGGCGCGTCGATGGGCGGCATGCAGGCCCTTGAATGGGGCGTGCGCCATCCCGGGTTCTGCGCGCGGATCGTCGCGATGACGCCGATGGCCCGGACCGCGCCCTGGGCGCGCGCGATCAACGAGGCGGCGCGCCGCGCGCTCATGGGCGACCCGGCCTTCGCCGGCGGCCGCTACGACGCGCAGCCCGCGCGCGGCTGGCGCGACTGGGCGGTGGTGATGCGCGTGCTCGGCGCGCGCACGCCCGAGGCGCTGGCCGCGATGGAGGACTTCGACGGCTGGTTCCGGGCGACGGTCGACGGCACGCTCGCGGCGAACATCGACGCGAACGACTGGATCGCGCAGAGCCACGCCTACGACGCGCACGACGTCGCGCGCGGCGCGCGCTTCGGCGGCGACCTCGCGGCGGCATTGGGCAGCGTGCGCGCGCGGCTGCTCGTCGCGGCGCCGCCGCTCGACCTCTACAACCCCGTCGCCTGCGCGCGCGAGGCCGCGGCGCGCGTGCCAGGCGCGCGCTTCGCCGAGATCCCCTCGGAGTACGGCCACAACGCCGCGACCTCCGCGGATCCGTCGGCGGCGGCCTTCCTCGACGCGGAGATCGCGCGCTTCCTCGCCTGAACGGCGGCGCGCATCGGCATCCCTTCGCTGCGTGCGGGTTTGCGCGCCGCGCAGGGCGGGTGCGGCGTCGCGGCGCCAACTTCGCGATGCAGTTCGCGGCGCGACCCTGTAGGCTGTGCGCAACGAACCGGGTCGGGGGAAACGTGCCGGACGAGGCGACGCACGAAGGCGGGCGCGGCAGCAGGCCGTCGCCCAAGGGCAGGCAGGTCGACGCGGCGGCGCTCGCCGAGGTGAGGGCGCTCCTCGGCGGCCGCGAGCGTCGGCGCGACCTCCTCATCGAGCACCTGCATCTCCTGAACGACGCCCATGGATTCCTGTCGCGCCGGCACATCGCTGCGCTGGCCGCCGAGATGCGGCTGTCGCAGGCCGAGGTCCACGAGGTCGCGAGCTTCTACGCGCATTTCCGGATCGCCGACGAGGCCGCGGACGCGACGCTTCCGGTCGTGCGGGTCTGCGACGGCATCGCCTGCATGCTCGCGGGCGCCGCCGCGCGCAAGGCAGAGCTGGAGCGCGAGCTCGCCGGCATCGCCCGCGTCGAAGCCGCGCCCTGCATCGGCGCATGCGACCGCGCGCCAGCCGTCGTCGCCGGCTTCCGCACCGTCGGGGACCTTGGTGCCGCGACGGTGCGCGCGGCCGCGCCCGCGCGCGAGGTCGCGCCTGCCGCGGCCGACGCCGCGCTTGCCGCCGCGCGCGCGGAGGGCGCCTATCGCCTGCTCGCGGCCTGCCGCGACGGCACGCTGGACCGAGAGGACGTGTTCGCGGCGCTCGACGCCGCCGGGCTCAGGGGCCTCGGCGGCGCGGGCTTCCCGACGGGCCGGAAGTGGCGGCTCGTCGCCGCGCAGCCGGCGCCGCGGCTCATGGCGGTGAACGCGGACGAGGGCGAGCCGGGCACCTTCAAGGACCGCTGGTTCATGGAGAGCGCGCCGCACCGCGTGCTCGAGGCGTCGCTGATAGCCGCCTGGGCCGTCGGCTGCGAGGCGATCTACCTCTATGTCCGCGACGAGTATCCCGAGGCGCGCGAGGCGCTGGCGGCGGCGCTGGGGGCGCTGTCGCGCGCGGGACTCGACGGCGGCGTGCGCTTCGAGCTGCGCCGGGGCGCGGGCGCCTATGTCTGCGGCGAGGAGTCCGCGATGCTCGAGAGCATCGAGGGCCGTCGCGGCCAGCCGCGGCACAAGCCGCCCTTCCCCGCGGAGCGTGGGCTCTTCGACCGGCCGACTCTCATCAACAACGTCGAGACGCTGTGGTGGATCCCGGAGATCCTCGCCCGCGGCGGCGAATGGTTCGCGGGCCAGGGGCGGCGGGGCGCCAGGGGGCTGCGCGCCTTCTCGCTCTCCGGTCGCGTGAAGTCGCCCGGCGTGAAGATCGCGCCTGCAGGCATCACCGCGCGGGAACTGGTCGAGGAATTCGGCGGCGGCATGGCGCCTGGGCACGAGTTCCGCGCCTATCTCCCCGGCGGCGCGTCGGGCGGCATCCTGCCCGCGTCGATGGCCGACGAGCCGCTCGACTTCGGCACCCTCGAGAAGCACGGCTGCTTCGTCGGCTCGGGCGCCGTCGTCGTCTTCTCGCAGCGCGACGACCTGCGGGACGTGGCACGCAACCTCGTCGCCTTCTTCGCCCACGAGTCCTGCGGCAAGTGCACGCCCTGCCGCGTCGGCACGCAGAAGGCAGGCACGCTGATCGCGGGCCGGGACTGGGACGCGCCGCTCCTGCGCGAGCTGGCCGGCGCGATGGCCGACGCGTCGATCTGCGGCCTCGGCCAGGCGGCGATGAACCCCGTCCTTGGCCTGCTGCGCCATTTCCCGGAGGAGATGCGGTGAGCGACGCGACCATCCGCTTCACGCTCGACGGCGCGCCGGCCGAGGCGCGGCCCGGGGAGACGATCTGGGACGTCGCGCGGCGCACGGGCATCGCGATCCCGCATCTCTGCCACCTGCCGCAGCCCGACTACCGCGCGGACGGCAACTGCCGCGCCTGCATGGTCGAGATCGCCGGCGAGCGCGTGCTCGCCGCGTCGTGCATCCGCGAGCCGCGCGCGGGCATGGAGGTCCGCACGGCGAGCGAGCGGGCGACCGCGGCGCGCCGCATGGTCTTCGAGCTGCTCGCCGCGGACCAGGCGCCGCGCGATGAAGCCCACGAGCCGCAGTCGCGCTTCTGGGACTGGGCCGCGCGGGCCGGCGTCGGCGCGCCGCGCTTCGCGCCACGCGAGCAGCCCGCGGCGGACATGAGCCACCCGGCGATCGCGGTGCAGCTCGACGCCTGCATCCAGTGCGGGCTCTGCGCGCGCGGCTGCCGCGAGGTGCAGGTCAACGACGTCATCGGCATGGCCGGCCGCGGCGTCGACACGCGCGTGTCCTTCGACAGCGACGACCCGATGGGGCACAGCAGCTGCGTTGGCTGCGGCGAGTGCGTGCAGGCCTGCCCGACCGGCGCGCTCTTGCCGGCCTCGGTCGTCGGCGCGGACGGCGCGGTCGCGGTGCGGCCCGAGCGCAGCGTGGACAGCGTCTGTCCCTATTGCGGCGTCGGCTGCCAGGTCACGTTCAAGGTGGCCGACAACAGGATCGTGCAGGTCGACGGGCGCGACGGCCCCGCGAACCGCAACCGCCTGTGCGTCAAGGGCCGCTTCGGCGTCGACTATCCCGGGCACGCCCACAGGCTGGTCCGCCCGCTCGTGCGCCGCGAGGGCGTGCCGAAGTCCGACGCGGCGGTCGATCCCGCCAATCCGCTGACGCATTTCCGCGAGGCGAGCTGGGAGGAGGCGCTCGCGCTCGCCTCCGGCGGCCTCGCGCGCATCCGCGCGGCGCATGGTCCGTCGGCGCTTGCGGGCTTCGGCTCGGCGAAGGGCTCGAACGAGGAGGCCTATCTCTTCCAGAAGCTCGTGCGCACGGGCTTCGGCACCAACAACGTCGACCATTGCACGCGGCTCTGCCACGCCTCGTCGGTCGCCGCGCTGCTCGAGGGCATCGGCTCCGCCGCCGTCACCGCGCCCTTCACCGCCGCGCAGGACGCCGAGGTGATCGTCGTCATCGGGGCGCGGCCGACCGAGAACCATCCCGTCGCCGCGACCTTCCTGAAGCGCGCGGCGAAGCGCGGGGCGAAGCTGATCGTCATGGACCCGCGGCGGCACGCGCTGATGCGCCACGCCGAGATCGCGATGCAGTTCAGGCCGGGCACCGACGTCGCGCTCCTCAACGCGATGCTGAACGTCATCGTGACGGAGGAGCTGCACGATCCCGACTACGTCGCCGCGCATGCCAGCGACTTCGAGGCGCTGGCGCTGCACGTGCGCGGCTTCACGCCGGAGACGATGGCGCCGGTCTGCGGCATCGACGCGGACACGATCCGCCGCGCCGCGCGCCTCTACGCCACGTCGCGTGCCTCGATCGTCTTCTGGGGCATGGGCGTGTCGCAGCACGTGCACGGCACGGACAACGCGCGCTGCCTGATCGCGCTCGCGCTGACGACGGGGCAGGTGGGCCGCCCGGGCACGGGACTCCACCCGCTGCGCGGCCAGAACAACGTGCAGGGCGCCTCCGACGCGGGCCTGATCCCGATGATGCTGCCCGACTACCGGCGCGTCGGGATGGCGGACAACCGTCGCGCCTTCGAGGAGCTCTGGGGCGTCGAGCTCGACCCCGCGCCGGGGCTCACGGTCGTCGAGATCATGCATGCCGCGCGCGAGGGCCGGATCCGCGGCATGTACGTGATGGGCGAGAACCCCGCGATGTCGGATCCCGACCTCGCCCATGTCCGCGAGGGCCTGTCGCGGCTCGAGCATCTCGTCGTGCAGGACATCTTCCTCACCGAGACGGCGAAGTACGCGGACGTCGTCCTGCCCGCGACGGCATGGCCGGAGAAGGACGGCACGGTGACCAACACGAACCGCCAGGTGCAGATCGGCCGCAAGGCTATCGAGCCGCCGGGCGATGCGCGGCCCGACCTCTGGATCATCAACGAGATGGCGCGCGGCCTCGGCCTTGCCTGGAGCTACGGCCATCCGCGCGAGGTCTTCGCCGAGATGCGCCTCGCCATGCCGTCGCTGCGCGGCATCACCTGGGAGCGACTCGAGCGGGAGGGCTCCGTCACCTATCCCTGCGACGACGAGCACAGCCCGGGCCACGATATCGTCTTCGGCGACCGCTTCCCGACGCCGAGCGGCCGCGGCCGCCTCGTGCCGGCCGAGGTCATGCCGCCGGGAGAGCCCGTGGACGAGCTCTTCCCCATGGTGCTGACGACGGGCCGGCAGCTCGAGCACTGGCACACCGGCGAGATGACGCGCCGCAGCCGGGCGCTCGACGCGCTCGAGCCGGTGGCGATGGCCTCGCTCTCGCCCGCCGAGCTGGAGGGCCTCGGCATCGCGCCGGGCGGGCGCATACGCATCGAGACGCGCCGCGGCGCCATCGTCTGCGCCGCCCGCGCCGACGCGGACGTGCCGCGCGGCATGGTGTTCGTGCCCTTCGCCTATCGCGAGGCGGCGGCCAACCTGATGACCGACCCGCGGCTCGACCCCGATGGCAAGATCCCGGAGTTCAAGTACTGCGCGGCGCGCGTCGCGCCCGCGGGGCCGGGCGATTGACATCGCGCGCCGCGCGCGGACACTGACGGCCCGGGACACGACCAGGATCACTCCGCGATGGCACACCTCACGCGCGCCGACCTCCTGCGCAGGCTCGACGAGCTCGGCGTCGAGCACCGGACGACCGACCACGAGGCCGTCTTCACGGTCGAGCAGAGCCGCGCGCTGCACCAGTCGATGCCCGGCATGCACTCGAAGAACCTGTTCCTGAAGGACGCGGGCGACAGGCTCTGGCTCGTCACCGCGGAGGCGGATCGCCGCATCGACCTCAAGGCGCTGCACGCGCGCATCGGCGCCAAGCGGCTTTCCTTCGGCAGGCCCGAGCTGCTGATGGAGGTGCTGGGCGTGGTGGCGGGATCGGTGACGCCTTTCGCGCTCGTCAACGACGTCGCCCACCGCGTGACCTTCTTCCTCGACGCCACGATGGCGAACGCGCCGCAGCTCAACTTCCATCCGCTCGAGAACACCGCGACCACCTGCGTCTCGGCGGACGGGCTGCGCGCCTTCCTGCGCTCGACGGGGCACGCGCTCAACACCGTGGACCTCGACGCGGGCTGAACCAGGAGGCGAGTCGCCATGCGAAGGATCCCCGAGGCCGAGCTGCTCGACATCGCGCTGCGCATCCTCGCCGCGGAGGGCGCGCCGCCGGCGGAGGCGTCGCGCGTCGCGCGCCACCTCGTCGACGCCAACCTCAAGGGACATGACAGCCACGGCGTCGGCATGCTCGAGACCTACGCCAGCCATGCGCGGGTCGGCACGCTGAAGCCCGCGGCGCACGGGCGCACGATCTCCGACGCGCCACCCTTCCTGCAGGTCGACGGGCAGCGCGGCCACGGACAGGTCGTCGCCCACGAGGCGACCGAGGCCGCGATCGCGCGCGCGCGCGCGACCGGCGCCTGCATCCTCGCCGTGCGCGACGCGCACCACATGGGCCGCATCGGCACCTATGGCGAGATGGCGGCGGCTGCAGGCCTGGTCGCGATCCTCGTGGTCAACGTGGTCGGGCACCGGGGACTCGTCGCGCCGCATGGCGGCGCCTTCGGCCGGCTCGGCACGAACCCGATCTGCATCGCCGTGCCGGGCACCGATCCCTCCGCGCCCTTCGTGCTCGACATGGCGACCAGCAAGGTCGCGGTCGGCAAGCTGCGCGTCGCCGCCGCGAAGGGCGAGGAGCTGCCCGACGGATACGCGCTCGACGGTCACGGCAACCCGACGCGCGACCCCGGCGTGATCTGGGCGGACCCGGGCGGCTGCGTGCTGCCCTTCGGCGGCCACAAGGGCTTCGGGCTGGGGCTCGCGGTGGACATCCTCGCCGGCGCGCTGACCGGCGGCGACACGCTGCAGCCGGGCCATCCGCGCGGCCCGACCATCGTCAACAACCTCTTCGGCATCCTCGTCGATCCGTCGCGCCTCGGCAGCGTCGACAGGTTCGGGGGCGAGGTGGCGGCGATCCTCGACTACATGCGCGACTGCAGGCCGATCGACCCCGCGCATCCCGTTCGCGTGGCGGGCGAACCCGAGCGCGCGGCGCTCGCGGAGCGCATGTCCCTTGGCATCCCGGTCGACGATGGCACCTGGGCGAGCCTCGGCAAGGCGGCGGAGGTCGTCGGCATCCGCATCGCGTGAGGGTTGCGGACGCGTTAACTCTATCTTCGCACTTCGCTGCAAGCATGCAGGTCGGGAGGAACCCGATCATGCGCTTCGCCGGCTACACCAAGGGTGGCACCGTCGACAACCTGATGACGAGCGAACAGCTCGACCAGAAGCGGCGCCTCGCCTGGCTGGACTTCAAGGGCGCGATGGACAAGGCCATCGTCGCCGCCAACAAGGAAGTCCTCGGGAAGGTCGCGCTGACCCGCGAATCGTTCCTGCGCCTCGCTCTCGCCACCGCGCAGCTGCGCGCCGACTACCTCCAGAAGGGCATCGACATCGGCACCGCGCGCGCGCCGACGCGCGAACAGGTCGCCGCCCTCGGCGAGGCCCGCAAGGCCTTCGAGGAGACCAGCGCCGTGTTCGAGGCCCTCGAGCGGATCATCGAGCGCGGCTACGTGGACATCCCCAAGGACTGAGCCCGTGCCGCGGCAGGGTAAATTTCCTGGCGCGGGACGGGTCTATGGCCGCCTCGTCGCCAATTCGCGGTCGGTGGCACGCATATCCATCATGGCGCGCTGCCTGCGCGGCGTTTACATAACTTCAATCTCGTAAACGCTGGTATTTTCTGGAGAATTTTCCCCGATCATCGTAGGTTTCATGGCTAGTCAGTCATTCTCGGACAGCTGATTCGGCAAGCGCCGACACGGCGAGGGAGATGCAAGATGGCCGGAACCCCCAGCGACACCACGAGGCTGATCGCCCTGCGCGCGGGCGAGGTCCAGCGGATCCAGCTCGCGGCCGGCGAGACGGTGGTCAT